>Ga0307507_10001047_pt1 | contig 61568 bp, 70 predicted proteins | sample 7_EM_MG_FD_207223 | JGI IMG/M metagenome (GOLD analysis project Ga0307507, IMG submission 207223) | Populus trichocarpa ectomycorrhiza microbial communities from riparian zone in the Pacific Northwest, United States - 7_EM | ecosystem: Host-associated > Plants > Roots > Unclassified | place...
AAGGCCAAGAGTGACATCCTCAAGATCTTATTGCACTTCCTTCCGTTATGTACTATGGAGAAGGGGAGCAAGCTGTATGAAGATACTTTCCGATGTGTGTCTTCTCTGTTCGGGTTCTTTAAAGATAGAGAGGGTAGGGAGACATTAGCAGGCGTACTTAGTGTATTCGCCGAACGAGACGAGGAGCTCGTCCAAGTCGCAGAATTATCCAGAAAACTCAACTCCTTCTCCGATAAAAGACTCGACGAGCCAGACTTTGAGCAACGCCTTGAAGCGTATGGTAAGATTAACGAAGATCTCTACCTACAGTTCTCACCGAAACAATGGGTGCCACTCATATTCAATATGCTCTTCTTCATCCGCGATAACGAAGAGTTGGCAATCCGCACGAACGCCTCATACGCACTCAAGCGCTTCGCCGAGAGCTGCGGGCAGAAATCTGGGACCGAAGAGGGGGAAGCGTACCTCAAAATCCTGTCAGAAACACTCATGCCCGCGCTGAAAAACGGCGCCCGTGAGCACTCCGAACTTGTGCGGATGGAGTACGTCGTCGTCCTAGCTCACATAGTCAAAGAATGCAGTTTCTGGGAAGAAGTCAGTGACATGAAAGCACTTCTTGTCGGCGACGACGAGGAGGCTAACTTCTTCAATAACATCTTACACATTCAGCAGCACCGCAGACTCCGCGCACTGCGAAGGCTAGCCATTACCTCGCAGAGGGAGAACATTCAGAGTTCGAATATCGCGCACTTTTTCTTGCCCCTGGTGGAGCACTTTGTCTTTGATCAGGCGGAAGACGCGCACAATCTTGCCTCCGAAACGGTGGTTACTATTGGAGCGCTGGCAGAGCAATTGACGTGGACGCAGTATCGTGCACTGTTTAGGCGGTATACGGGATACTTAAAATCGAAACCGGAGCTGGAGAAGATTGTCGTTCGGTTAATAGGAACAGTCATAGACTCACTGGCTCGCTCTGCGGCTGCGAAGGAGAATGCTGCTGCAGCGGTGAAGGATGGAGATGGAGACGTCCCGATGGGGAATGCTATGAATCGGCTCGCGGAGTCGCTGCCGGAGCAGCAGACTTTAGCGGAAGATATTAGCAAGGGGTTCTTATCGTCGCTGAACCAGTACCTGCATCAGAAGGAGGAGTCAACGGTTAGCTTGAGAGTTCCAGTCGCAGTTTCGATAGCGAAACTGCTGAAGCTTATGCCTGATGATATGCTTCGTCTTCAATTACCCCCTGTTCTTACGGACGTGTGCCATATCCTCCGAAGTAGATCTCAAGAATCACGGGATATGACTCGGAAGACATTAACGGAGATCACTACGCTGTTAGGGCCGCAGTACTTTGAGTTTGTGCTTAAGGAGCTGAGGGGCGCTCTTTTACGTGGTTACCAATTGCATGTGTTATCGTTCACTATGCACTCGATTCTTGTCTCTGTTACGCCGACCTACTCTGTGGGCGCGCTGGATTACTGCGTCGGCCAGATCATGTCTGTTGTTATGGACGATATCTTCGGCGTTACGGGTATGGAGAAGGATGCAGAAGGGTATATTAGTAAGATGAGGGAGGTCAAGAGTAGTAAGAGTTATGATTCTATGGACCTTGTAGCATCGACGACTACGCTCCCACACTTGGGGAGTCTTATTCGACCGATCAGTGCGTTACTAAAGGAGAATATGAACCTGAGGATGTCACAAAAAATCGACGAACTCCTACGAAGAATCACAGTGGGACTACTAAGGAATAAAGAGATCGACTCTGAAAAGATGCTCATTTTCTGCTACGAGGTTATCCAAGAGGGGTACAAGCAAGACTCGGCCGAGGCCCGGGAGAAAGAGGTCGATCCGAAGACGCAGCGGTACTTGGTCAATCTAAAAGTTCCTTCAAAGGCTGCCTCGGGAGTGACTACTTCCTCGCATATGTATAAGCTTGCCAGGTTCGCGCTGGATATTCTCAGGACCACACTGCAGAAGCATGATAGCCTAATGACGCCGAGGAATTTGGCGAACTTTATTCCCGTGATTGGGGACGCCTTGCTATCCAAGCATGAGGAGGTTCAGATTTCTGCGTTGAGGGTTCTGACAACTATTATTCGAACTCCTCTTCCTGCTATTGACGAGGGTGCGGAAGTGTTTATGGGACAGGCATTAAGCTTTATCAAGTCGTGTCCGTCGATGAATGCGGAACTTGCACAAGCTAGTCTGAAGCTGATGTCGTCTGTTTTACGAGAGCGGAGGAACGTCAAGATCAAGGAACGTACAATAGGGTATCTACTCACCCGCGTGAAGCCCGACCTAGAAGAGCCCGACCGCCAAGGCGTCACCTTCAACTTCCTTAAAGCAGTGCTAGCCCGCAAGGTTATTATCCCTGAAGTGTACGACGTCCTGGATGGCGTCGCCGCAATCATGGTCACAAATCAGGTCCGCTCTGTGCGGGATCTGGCGAGAGGCGTTTACTTCCAATTCTTGATGGAGTACCCTCAGGGTAGGGGTCGATTGGACAAGCAATTGGCATTTTTACTCAAAAACTTGGACTACGTCCACCAATCCGGCCGCCACTCCGTCCTCGAAGCGGTTAATCTCCTGTGTACAAAAGTCGGTGATAATCTCATCCAGCAGATCCTCGGAACCTTCTTCGTCCCGCTAGTCATGCGCCTGATAAACGACGACTCATCCGAGTGTCGGGAAATGACCGGCGCACTGCTTAGGAAGGTTCTCGAACGCGCCGACGCAGATAACATCTCGACGTTCACGGGGCTGATGAGGAACTGGCTGGACCAGGATCAGAAACCACTCCTGGTCCGCTCAGCACTGCAAATATACGGACTGTATTTAGATGCATCGCCAACCTCCGCGGGGAAAGACCTCCCGTTTGTCATTGGGAAACTACAATCTATCATTCAAACATCTAGCACCGACCAAGACGTGCACTGGGAAAATTTATACTTCTCCCTGCAAACGTGGGCCAAAATCGTAGTGCTCTTCCCAACAACTGCGTTCTCGGCCGATCAGGCGCCTGTGTGGACCTCCATCCACGACTGCCTGCCATTCCCGCATGCATGGGTCCGTCTCTCAGCGGCACGACTAACAGGCTTCCTCTTCGCGGAGTACGCCGCCAAAGCTACCCTCAGCGCAACACCACTGAACAACGGCGCGGGACTAACACTCTCGGCGGAAGCCATGATCCACACCGCGCGCAGAACCTCCTCGCACTTGAATTCCCCGGAGTTGAGCGAGGAATTAGGTCTTCAAGTGGTAAAGAATTTGCTATTCCTAGCAAGGTGCTTTCATGCTGCGGGGGTGGAGGCTATATCTTCCATCCCCGCTAACGATCCCGAACTCGACGATGTTGAGGAGGAGGAGCAGCAGCGGCACGAAGAGGGAGGGAGGGAGAAAAGAAGGTCGGCATTGGAATGGCTAGTGCAAAGAATTTCCGCAATCCTGCGTAGCGAACGGAACATCAAAAAGGGCCTTCTCGGGAAAAGATTTGCCATGCAGTGGATTGCCGCGCTAATCCAATTCCTCCCAAAGGGAGATCTCGAACCGCTGGCGAAGACGCTGATAAGGCCGTTATATAACTTGCTGGAAGTAAGTGGTATGCACCTCATGAAAGGTATATATACATCTCCCCACCACCCCTACTCGTTCGAGAATTGGAAGAAGAAAAAAATAAGTGCTTGCTGACGGATAATGTCTGGATGCGTAGACCTCAAACCCACAGCACAAGAACTCCAATCTTGTGTCGCGGAAAAACTAGGCACTACTTTATTCGCTGTGGTATATAGCCAGGTTAAGAGTGAAGCACTCGATAGGAGGAGGGCTAGGAAGGGGAAGAGGGCAATTCTGGTATATTCTCCTTCTTTCTTTCTTTTGTTAATCGCGGGTGGTGGTGGTGGTGGGTGGCTGATGTTTTTGTGTAGGCTGTAACAGATCCGGAAAGAGCCGCCGCGAAAAAGATTAAAAAGCATGAGAGGAAGAGGGAGGTTAGGAAGGAGAAGGGAAAGGTGGAGAGGGAGGGGAGGTGGGGGAGGGGTGGTTAGTTTTCCTTCATTGGGAGGTGGGTGTATTCTAGTCTTTTTTTCATTGTGGTTGGTATGTATATATACAAAAGTATTGTGTTTATGATGTTTAGCTGGTTGGTTGGTTGGTTGGTTGGTCGGTCAATAGATATGATAGAGAACTCGGTTGGGAGGGAGACACCAGCATTATAGCCCCGAATGTATAATTTAAGTTTATGCCATAAACGAACTACACATTCATTTCTTCATTCGTTCGTATATTCCACTACCACCACTACCACCGCCACCACTATCATACCCAGTCAACGAACGACTTCAAAGAAGTAGGCACTTACTCCCACCACCACCACCACAACCACCACCGCTAATTCAACAGCAAACATCTCGCCCAAGAGCAGAAGGAGATATAACACTCCTGCAAGTACTACACCCCAATCTTCATGGAAATCATCCTGATCACAAAATATCACCCGTCATGCCTAGATTATCTTGCCTTGGCTATATCGATTCTTCGTTCGTTCGTTCGTTCGTTCGTTCGTTCGCAAGAAAAGAGGCCGCCTGCACGGCGCTGCATTGTATCGTATCTTGTAATACGGGTATTGGTTACGCATGATGCTGCGGACGGGGTAGTATTATACCGTATTACTATAGGACTGACTAACTAAGAGGGAAGGTAGGTAAGTGGAAGGAAGTAGAGAAGTTGGAGGTTTATATGTAGATGTATTATGATACTAGTGCTTTTTATGCCAGGTTGGTGTTATAGATTAATAGAGGTGAGGTTGTTGGTTAGTTGGTTGGATGTGAAGGATTAGAGTACGATAGGATCGCGGATTTGGTATAATTTCGTGTGGATATGGGGTTTGGAGTAGCTTATGTAGTGGTGGTGTTGAGAAGTATGTATCTACCGGTATTGGGTTTACATCATTCTTTGAATGGATGGAAAGGTACTCTCTTTTCCCTTCTTTTCCTTTTATCACTTTAATTACAAGGCCGCTTCCCTATCCCCGCGAGCTGGGAGTTGACGGTATCGTATGATACTAGGGCCCGCCACCTACTTCAATCTCTCCAGGACCTTGATAAGGTCACTAAGCACACCCATAGCTGTAACCTCCGCACCGGCTCTACTCACGCATGGAAACACCCATTAGCCCACCGCCCCCCCCAACCGGAAAAAAGAATAGAGTAAACTTACCCAGCTCCTTGCACAATCATTGCCCTATCTCCATACCTCCTGGTATAAAAACTAATAATATTATCACTCCCCTTCAACCCCGCAACTGCACTACCCTTATCAAAGTTTCTCAAGCCAACACTAACCTCACCCTTCCCGACATCCAGGCTGCCAACATACCTAACCACCGCACCCTCGCTCTCCGCTGCGGTCTTGACCTTGTCCATTTCGCCGTCAAAGTCCGCCAACCCAGCTAGAAACTCCTCCGCGCTAGTCGCAGATTCTAGAGGTTTCGGAATGAGCGACTGAATGGGGAAGGATGTCGGCTCCGAGACTTGGAGCCCGGACAGACGGGCCAGGATCGTTAACTTGCGCGCCACGTCTAAGCCGTTGAGGTCGTCTCTCGGATCGGGCTCTGTGTACCCGAGTTCTCTTGCTTCGGCAACGCAAGCCGAGAACGGCTTTTCAGCGCCAGAAGGCGAGAGCGGAGCGAAGGAATTGAACAGGTAACTCATCGTCCCCGAGAATACACCCTCAATCTTGACTATCTCATCCCCCGTATCTATCAAGTCCTTCAGCGTGCTCAATACCGGAAGCCCCGCTCCCACCGTCGCTTCATGGAATACGTATCCACCATTCTGCGCCTTGCTCGCGGAGTAGATGGCCTTGAATAGGTCCAGCGAGCTGGAAAAGCCTTTCTTGTTCGGCGTGACGAGGTGCACCCCCGAAGACAGGAAGCGTGGGTACTCTGCTGCGATTGCTTCTGAGGAAGTGTTGTCAACGAGAATCACCGGGCCCGGAGCGGAGGTTAGGAATTTGAGGGTTTCTTCTGGGAAGCTGGGGGGTTTGACGCTGCTGCTGGAGGCAAGGTCGGATTCCCAGGTGGTTAGGTTTAGCCCCGAGTAGTCTTTCGACAAGATGGCTTTTGAAGAGCGGGAGATGAGGATTGTGCTTATTGTGTGATTCTTGCTGCAGAGGGCGTAGGCGTTTAGTTGGCTTATGAAGGATTTGCCAACGCCGCCGGCACCTGCCGGGAGGGTTTGTTAGCCAATTGCAAATTTAAACAAGGGTATAGGGATTACCAATTATTGCAACGTAAACTTTGGACATTTCAAAGGGACCGAGGACTAGTGATGGTGGTTGTTTGGTTGATGTTGTTTCGTACTTGGGATGCTTAGGTGGGGTGGTGAGGGGCGGGCTGGCTAGGGTGAAATTAATATTATGCTGTAGTCACAAGTATCATAGCAGCCACGTTTATAAAAAGCAATCAATGGAAAAAACTTCTCAATCACGACATTTGTTTCTGCTAGGATGTAGGCCAAGAATGGCTTGATGTAGTTGGATGGACAGCTCTCATCCAATACCTTGACATCGTTCTGTTATTCAGAACCCTAACATAGTAGATACAAAATTTTATCTCGATGCAACGGTATCAATACATCAAGCACACACAACATACCATTACAGTAAACATCTACCCAATCCTATATACAAAACTCGCCCCTAAAACCTCTTTCCTCTCGCCTTCCCATCCAAAGAAGAGTTAAGGGCTAATATTGAATTTCATTGCAATACCCATCGCTGCTAGCTCTACATCCAAATACCTGCATGGCAATCAGTGCTAGGCTCATTATCGTAATACTCGAGGGGAAAAAACATACTTAAGAACATACGGCACTGCTACAACAGTCGTATCCTTCCCACCCACAAACCTCCCACCCAATCCATCCTCCCAGATCATTTCTTCCTTTTCCAGCCCGGTAGCCGGTACAGCACACCGCCTACACCGAACCATGCTCCCAAAACTACTCCCACGCACACTCGGCGACGTAGATAGGAAGCTGCCACAAGCTCTGCAAACCCAAGTCTGTGTGTAGTCCGAACAATTGAGCAGTCGATCCTGCAGCAAGAAGGCACCCCCGTGTGCTAACAACGAATCACGTTCCATTTCACCGACACGGATACCTCCTCCCTTCTTCCTACCCTTGATGGGCTGATGCGTGAGCTCAGAGATCTTACCAGTTGTTCGAACCTGATACTTGTCGTTGACCATGTGGCGCAGGCGCTGATAGTATACGACTCCAATGTAGATATCAGCATGCAACTCCTCTCCCGTAATCCCAGAATACATCGGTTCGTTTCCGTGGTAATTGTACCCGGCCACTTTCAACTGATGGCCAAAGTAATCAGCAGCAGTATTCTCCTCATCGAACCTGAACGGCGTAGAATCCTGCGCGATCCCATGCAACGCCCCGGATTTCCCAGCTAGCGACTCGACAAACATGCCTATCGTCATACGTGAAGGGAAAGCGTGCGGGTTTATGATAATGTCCGGCTGCATACCGGACTCTGTGAAGGGCATATCGATAGAGGGCCACTTTTGCGAGCAGACCCCCTTCTGTCCGTGCCGAGAGGAGAACTTGTCGCCAATGTTGGGAGCCCGGGGAATTCGGTATTTGATGGAGATTTCCTGCATGGGTTTATTATCGCCACCTTCGGAACCCAAAAGGCGGACCTCGTCGATGTACGCATCTTCACTGCCCTTGTAGATGAATACTTTGTTTTCGGATCTTGTCCTGTCGCCTTCTTTTGGAATGGCGTGGTAGACTGCGACTGCGTCGCCGTTTCTGACTAGTTGGCCGATTGTCGGGAGACCGTCTATGTCCACAGTCCTCATCCACTCTTGGCGAATGCCGATCCTCTGGTAAGCCCTTCTTTTGAATACCTTGGCCTCGTCGGTACTCTCATCCATCTCGTGCAGTTCATCAATATTAGCACTAATTTCGTCAGGATTAGCGAATCCGAATAGGAACTTCGACTCCTTCGCACGGGATCGCCTTTCTTCAGTCCACCCAAGCTTTTCCGTCTTGTATATTGTCCCGTGACCGAAGCCTCTTTCGTAAGCCGACTTGTTTAGAATCATAGCGTCGTCCATATCGTATCCAGTATAGGAAATGACCGCAACAACGGCATTCATTCCATTGGGAAAATTGTCAAGGCCATATTCATTATACAATGGAGATCTCACGATCGGCGTCTGCCCAGTCTGTAGCCGGTACATCTTGTTGTCACTCCTATAACGCATGGCTGTCCCCGGTGTGCCCATTGCTTGCTTACCCATCTGGCACTGATACATGTTGCGGGGAGACTGGTTAAAGTCGGAGAATGGTGTCATGTTCGCAATGATGGACAGAATATTTGTGGGATCAAATTCAACATGTGTTGACCCTCCAGGGGCGATTTCTGGTGGGGTCACAGCAATTGACATGTACGGCTGTTCGAATGGACCGACTAGGTCCTCCTTATCCAGAGGTAGATACTTAACTGGTCGGGTCATTCGCGCCTGCTGTGAGAAAAGGTAGATACCGGGGTATTGACCGCCCCTAGATATAGGAACATATCCGATTTCCAAGTCAAGTGGTATGTCGTGGCTCCCCTCAACCTTCCAGAACCGTAGAGTATCCGCGACTACCTTCGCAAGCTTCGGCGAGCACCAACCTACAATGCAGCCATCAAGCTGAATACACACCGTCGCGGAATGAGGTAGAGGTGAAGTGGCCGGCGACGTAACCCCTAGCGAAACAAGAGTCTTACGCACAGAAGAAACATCCGAAGGAGTAGTTATAATTCGGCATTTGTGCGCAAGATGGTTGAGCAACCCGCAAGGACTTCCATCGGGCGTATGTACCGGACATAAAAATCCTAGACCCCTCTCAGCAACTCGTGAAATATAAAGGCGTGGATATCAGCTTACCCCAACTCTCGGGAAGTAGCTTCCGAACAGTAGTAGTCTTCAACTGTGCAAAGAAACTACCCCTATGCACCATCCTGAAATGCGAGATAAAACGGTAAAAGTTAATCTTTTCCGCCACAACAGTGAACCCCGAAACCTGCTGTAGATCTAGGCCACTGGGAGAAGATAGATTTCCAGTCGAGATGAAATACCCTAGACTTTTTCCTATATCCTCACTCGTCCGCTGAAACATCCTCGTCCGATGCTCCTTGTTATTAAAATCCAGCACGTTCCCTCTTTCGACCTCTCTCCGGACTTCCTTGACAACAGATTCCAGGTACTCCTCTGCGCGCTCTTTAATAATCATGCCGTAGAGGAATCCGCCAAGGAGAACTTCCTGATGTTGAATGGCATCAGGATTATCTGCCTGACACGTCCCTTCCGCCAGAGCATACAGCTTCCGAACCATGAACAACAGTAACCGGTATTTATCCCTAGGATCCTCAAGATGCACCAAAACAATCTTCCTCAAAAACTCCTTCCCAACTTCCACATCACTCATATCTAGGGACACTCCCATCACAACCCTAAACTTCTCACCCAAATGCTGCAAGTTCTCCTTTTGGGTGAGTAACTGATACCCCTTGAACGTCCTAAGCAACAACTCCACCCGGTCCGTCAAAAACGTATCCTCCATATCCTTCGTCGTGAGCAACCCATCGAAAATCTCCCGATCGTTGGTCTCGACAAGAGCCTTCATAACCATGATGACGGGGACAAGGTACTCGTTCTTCCGCCACGAGAAGCGAAATGTGACATTTCCGTCGTTGAGGTAGTGAAGAACGTTGGTCTGCGAACTCTGATCCGGTCGCACACAGCGGATTTGAACTCCCATGTTTGTGTAAGACTTCCCCCTGCCAGCGAAAGAAGATCGGATGATAGCCATTGGATGGTTCCGACGCTGGACGATAAGCATACGGATTAATTTCTCGATACCGTTGACGATGAAGTACCCGCCCAGTTCCTCCGACTCTTCTTTTCGCTCGACGAGGTCATGTGGGGAGAGGTTTTCTAGGTGGCAGCGGTTTGACTGTGTCCCATTAATTGCACCATACACTAGAGCATTAAGGAGAGGAGAGTAGGAGACACATACCCGCACCATAATTGGAATGTTCCCAACCTCCCGGTCTTGCGATACCCACGGCCCATCATTAATCTTCAATCCCAGTTTCACCGAGAGTTTCCCCCGGTAGGTAATATGCCTTTCCCTGCACTCCGCGGGGAAGATCTCTCTCCTCAGCGTAGTCTTATCCCTCTCGCTTATCTTTGGTTTTCCGACGTAAATCTTGTCAACTCTTACTGAAACACAAATTAGCACTCCTCTCCCCACCCTACAGATATAGAAGAGCAACTCACGAGAAAGCTTATTACCCAGCCCTTCCCCATCACCCTTCCCGTCAAACACACACTTCACACCTATATCTTGCCGCGCAAGGTCTAACAAACCACCCTCGGCAGTGATCGCATTGAAAGACTCGATATGCGGCCTCACAGCGTTCAGCAATGCCGGAAAGGCAGATTTGTCTTTTGGCGGATTACGGAATAGGTCTTCCCGTCTGAGTGTGTTGAAAGAGGTATCGGGCTTGACAGTCGTCGCCATTGTTCCTCCCTTCCTTCTTCCTTTCTTTCCTTTGAATTAAGCAATTGCCTATTTCTTCGAAGGGAGGGGGAAGTTGCGTGTGTTCCAACTTTTTTTTTCCTTTCCTTTTCTCCCCCGTACAACGATGTATATATTATATAAAAAAATTCAAGCGAAAGTTCCCACACTCAAAGATAAACTTTTAACACGGTACTTCCCGACGGTAGTAGGTTACCCGGTTAGCCCCAACTAGCCTATGCATACCAGTAACCTAAGACAACCACCGCATGTGATAGGGTTAGGTTTTCTATCATTCAGCATTCAAGATCCAACCCCACCACCACCACCAGTGAACCCAAGCAAGCTCTCATTCCAACAATACCAGCACCCTGCGACCGCCCATCACCAACCGCCATCAAAAACCATGTCCGAATACTCCTTCACCTCCGATTCCGACTCCATCGTCATGACCCCAGCCTCCGGTTCCGAATACTCCCCAGAAGCCTCCATTCTCGAGCCTTCCCCTTCCATCTCCAGCCATGACAGCAGTTCCGACTATGATGACGACGAGGGCGACGCGGAGGCTGAGTGGCAGGAGAGTCTACAGCAATTGGAGTTGCTGCTGAGTATGGTGCTTGTACCGTTTGTTGGGAAATGGGTTGGGAGGAAGTGTGCCTATTTCGGTATGTTTAAAACATCTACTTGATGATTAGGACGGGGGCTAATGTGTAGGATAGCATGGTCGAAGTTTATGGCTTGGAAGTATCCTGTCGAAGTCGTTACGGACAAGACCACGTCTAATATTTTATGGTTGGTGAGGGTTTCATCGCCATCGTAGAGAGGAGGGGGCGGTGTCTGGGCCGAAATGTTTTTTGTTTTGTTTTTTGTCTGGGAAGCATATGTTCCCTGGAGGCAAAGTTCTTGGGAAATACAAATTACAGTACTATGGAGTAATGGGCGTGAATTTACCTTTTAGCCTTTTTGTTATTCTTTTACTGGTTAATACTCTGTGAGACTTTTTTCTTCGCAAAGTATATCATAGCTTTTTCAGTTGCTTCATTTCTACCATATCACCAGTGCGAGGGTCGTTGAGTGAGTCAGAGTGCTTATGTGCACATACTGTATCCCTAGCCCAACCATGCAAATTATCATGATTTTAGAGCACCTGAAAAAGAAAAGGGGGAGTCTACCCCTTCCTCTCCTCCTCCTTCAACCTCTCCACTAACTTCCCCCTTAAATAATCACTCAATCCCAGTCTACTCCCATCAAAAATTAGCCTCCCTCCCCTCCTCTTTAGAGAAAAAGGAATACTCACATCCCCTCGTTGGTAACAACCCTATAAGCTGCACACGCCTCGTACCTCCCTTCCATCACCCTTCCCCCCCCATCAACTTCCACACTTCCAATAATATCCCCCGGATCACCCACCCTCCCGAACGGCGGTGGATTCCTCAAGTCGTGAACATGCACCCATCCACCCATCCCGCCACCTCCCGCCCCGCCCTGCAAATTCGCCCCGCCAGCTCCACTCCCACCTTTACTCACCGCCGCTCCGTGCGTTTTGCGTGCGGCGAATATATTTGAGCCCCCTGGTGATGCGTACGTTGAGGCGGAGGCTTGTACCTCGGGACAGTTGTGTGCGTGGGCACGCAGGGTTTCATGGAGGAGAGTAAGGAAATGTGAGTTTGTGTGGAAGGTGTTGGGTGTTGGGGGGAGGGTTCCGGCTGTTCCCAGTGATAGGCGTGGATTCGGGGGCGTGGTTGGGAGGAGGGTTAGAATGTGTCTGCCTGGTGGGCCTGGGAAGACGTACTACCGGTATTTGTGTTAGCTACTACCGGGGTGAAGAATAGGGAGAGGGAGTATTATACTATGTGTGGATTATTCTCTCGTGTCGAGATGGAACGAAGGAATTGTGACTTTTGATGGCATTGGAAGGATCTCGTGAGCACTCCTCTGCCAGTTCTTCGCAGAAATGACATTTTGTCTGTGTTAGGTCGAGCGAGCGAACGAAATGGCCGAACCTAGGATTAGTAGCTCGATTTAACCCAATGACGTCTTGGAAAATAATATCAACAGATTTCAGAAGGCCGGGTAGCTGAACCGGCCCACTGCATAAGGTTCTGCCTACCGATATCCCAGTCACAAGATGTCAAACTTTATCGTGCATGCATGACCGTCCCCTGAAATCTGAATTCCCAAGATATCTCCTGGCATCCCTGAGCTTGGAGTAGTTGAATCCGAGGCGCTGCACGCTTACTTGCATACGGTATGTAACGGCCATGTCACAATGATCCACCCAAATACCCGCATCCAGAGTATTCCGTCGAAAAAGTACATCTATCATAACATCTAGAAGGCTATTTACCCTTAGAAGCAAATAAAGAGGGTAAACAAAAATATCCACAGTTCCCCTTCGACATGATCCTTCAGCGCCCGCCGCATCACAGAACATCACTCGAAATTCCTTGACAACCAATAAAACAACCGGGCACTGAAAAATTCCACGCGCAATCCATCTATATTTTTACTGCTTAATCCTTTCCTGTAGCTCCGTATATAGCTACCAATAAAATCATAATACTTTGAGCGCTTTCTTGAACGTTTCCACCAATTCCCCAGTCTCTTCCAGTCCAACGCTTATCCTCACCAGGTTGTCCTCAACACCGTATCCAGCCGCCCAGTCTAGCTCACCATAATGCGCCAATAGCGTATAGGGCGACGCAAGAGTAAAGTTGGTCCCAAGGCTAGGCCCCTTAGAAATCTCGAGGGCATCAAAAGATTCAATTGCATCCCGGGCGGTATAAAATGTAACGCTCAAGAGACCGCCGTACCCTCCACTAGGGCAGCGGCAGTTATCATAAAAAGGCCTTGTCGGGGAGTATTTTGGGTAATAGACCTGCTTAATTCTTGGGTGGGATTTAAGGAGGTCTGCAATGGCTTCGGCATTTTTATTGATTCGTTCAACACGAGAGACAAAGTCTCTGCTGTTACGCTCGAGGAAAAGGGCGTCTTCGCACCAGTGATTGTCTTCATAATCTGTAGTCAGGGCTTCCTTCAACTGTTTATAATGACGGCCTTTAGGGTTTAGCACGCAGCTATGATCCCGTCAGTATGATGGTTTATGATGGGGGGTTGGGGAGATTGTACCTTCCGCCCATGACATTGCTATCACCACTGAAAACCTTGGTGAGACTGCTAACAACAGCGTCGGCGTATGGCAAGACATGAACATTCAGAAAGTTTCCAACCGTGTCATCAACAACGATAGCAAAATCATATTTATCTGCGAGTGCTTTAACACGTTGTAGATCGGGTGCCTTGAGCAGAGGGTTTGAAGGGAATTCGCAAAACAATGCTAGGATGCGTTCCCCGGACTCGAGCTTCTGCTCCAGATCATCAAGCTCCTCTGATGAGCCGTGACCGTAGAAGTGACATCCAGGACCAAACTTCTCCAGAATCTTGAGGGTATCGACATACGGAAAGCTTAGACATAAGGTTAGTAACAGCTAACAGAGGAGAAAGTCAGAGCATACCCATAGCAAACACTCTTATTTGGTCCAAGGGTAGCCATTAACAACCTATGGGTATTGTAGATCGCACTCATTCCAGTGGGATACAAGTAAACGTCATTCTCAGCAAACCCCTCAATAATTCTCCCATCCCCGTTCGACAATTCCAAAGCGTCCTTAAGCTCCGCGTTAGCTTTCAGAGACTCAGCAATCCTTCTTCGAATAGCGAGCTTCGCACTGTCCACAAACGTCAGATCCAAGTTCCTACCAAACCTCTCTTCGACAAATGTATCCACCTCCTCCTCTTCCTGAGCAGACGGCTTAAGCTGCATATCCCCACGGGAATACCTCTTCGGTCCCTTGCCCATGCATGGAGGGCTCTCGGTAGTGATGATACTCTTCTCGACTAGCAAGCCTTCGTCAAACTCCCTCTGGCAGAACTCCGCCCTACGAGAAGACACCCCGTCTCCCGTATGCTGCCAAAACTGCTTCGCAACCTTAGCTTCACTAGCAGGGTACACGACCGCGCAAATGTCCGACCATATCGGTCTCTTGTCCCCACCGTTTCTCTTCCTAGTCTTGCTGATGAACTCCAGAACTCTGATAGTCGGCGCAGGCGTAGTCTGAGAAGCAGTTTTGATAAACTGGTGACATCTCGCTGCGATACGGGAGGTCGGGAAGAGCATTGCTTCTTCCCCAGGTTGGCCGAACTTGGAGAGTATTGTGCTCGCAAGCTTTTTTATGGACATGTGAATGAAGAAGCGTGGGTAGCCAGTCTGCATCTTGCTGATTACCCATTCTTCCCCTTCTTCGTATCCAACATTGGATTCCCATGTTGGTAGTGAAACGCTCACTGCCTATTTTTTAAAAATAAAATAAAAATTTGTCACCAAATGTTAGTCGTTTGTGTTTATCTAGCGTCAAGAGAAATAAGGCAAGTTGAGTTCGTAAGAGTCATATCATACATGCCGAGTATCCTCTGGAATCGAAGAACCAACTACGCCAACCATTGTAGCGCTTACAATCGTCGTACCAGGAGTGGGAAGTATGGAGCGATAGATGCAGATGTACGGTGTAGGATGCGAGGAACGGATAGGGCAGACAGGCTGGGATATATATGGAGATAAAAACCAAGAAACTTTGTTCCCCGCAGTTTTACTCAGTGTCTCCCAGCTTTTGTGCGGAGAGGGGGTTTATCGATCAATACTAGTAGGGCATAAAGTCTGGTTATCGGTTCCTCTTCGGAGTCTTCTCACCAGTGGGTTAGGGTCCGGAAGAAAGAAACAACGACATCTCATCTTTGCCACAAAGCACGCCTTCCAACAACAACAATGATTCAATTAAAGGTTTGCCCACACCCTCTGACTTCGCACCGCCTATTTTAAATGCCTGGCTGATATGCTTTCATGTCTTCTACGGTAGTCAATGCTGAATTGTATCGACAATTCCGGTGCTGCACTAGTCGAATGTGTTCGAGTGCTTGGGAAGAAAAGGCCCGCTACTGTTGGTGCGTACAATTTTGCCGCCTCCACCATCACCACCAAGCACCGCTACCGGTGTTTAACTGCGGCTCTTTGTACACGATTGCTAAGTTTGTGGGATAGGCGATAAAATAGTAGTCGTCATCCAGAAACAACGATCTCTAGGTCACGATCTTTCCGCTGCTGCCCAGGCCGCCGTGAAAGTTCGACGAGGAGATATCTCTCATGCAGTCGTCGTTCGGACAAGGAAGGAATATGGAAGGGCTGATGGGAGCTATATTCGATTTGACGATAACGCCTGCGTACTTATTAACAAGAGCGGTGATCCACTAGGAACTAGATTGAGTGGTGAGTCCATAGTTCTCCCAAAACCATATGCAGCATAGGAAGGGATAGCTGATTATGGATTTAGGTGCCGTCGGGCGCGAACTCAAGAAAAAAAAGTGGTCAAAGATCCTATCTCTTGCCCCAGCCTATGTATAACTTTTTAATCAAAACAAGACTTTGGCGCATACCAAGTTGTATTTTTATTTACATCAAAGTATGAAGCATGGAGTACAAGTGCCAAGAACCTCTATCAAATTAATCCCCATCATGTGCCGGACCTCGGAGTGTGAGAGGGAATGGGCCCGCCGCGCCATTCCACAGCACGGCGGAGGGTATTTAGTGGATAGTACCGCAGGAGCAACAAACATGAAACAATCTCTGCACAGCGTTAGTCGACGGTCAAGTTCGCTTGTCATTCGGCAAGGAAGAGGTAGTTTTACCATCTTGGTATCCTCAGTTCTCTGCTGGCTCTGGAAGAATACACATTCGTTCTCTCCACATTTTGGACATGGTTTCATGGACCTTGGCAACTATCCACTCATCAGTACTTCTTCCCACTTCAAATAATTGAACAATTTGGGTTCTGCTGCACCCCTGGAAGACATACCGTAGGATCAGATCCAACATCCGTAGTCACACCAGCAGTCTCACCCGTAGACCCTCCAAGAGTATTTCTAAAGACACAGTTGTTCGACGCGCTCTCGGTGGCTTGACAGGTGCGGCAACGGTACATGAGAATATTACCGATACGGTCCTAAAGGTGGTCTATTAATATCTTCGCTTTGGTCATATACTGGCGGACAAAACAGACTTCATGAGGGTACAACATGTTGGAGCTGTTGTGACCAAGTCAATAAAAAAAGGTTCCATGCCAATTAAAGATGAGAACACTCATACCATTCACGACAGAAGCGGAAGGCAACCTTCTCACGGCGGCCACTGGTAGTAGGTGCAGGAGTGCCAGCGTCAGACATCGTAAAACTCCGTTAAAGTGATAAGAGTCTAAAGTTCGAGCGTGGAGTGTTAGCCGGCAGTGAGTGTTTGAAAGAAGAGAAGTTCAAACTTTCCTGCGGTTTCCTCAGGTTTTGAGAGACAAAAGAACGGATCTCTCCGGCCTTAATGGGAGGCTGAGCACGACAATCACCCATGCATCCCGCTGACTCATCACGAACCCTCAACTCTCATTCGTGCAACAAAAAACGCTGTTTCAACATTGAAATACCCCCCCAATCACCCCACCAAACAATCCACTCCCTTACCATCTCCAATTCCAATTTGGTGAAAATTACGTACCTCCGAAAAATACAAATGGCCCTCGCATCAAGATGTTGTGCCAGAATAGCACGTTCTTCCTCGTCCAGTCTGAGATTTTCCCCGCCGGTAGCCTACGCTCTCGCCCGACGATGGAATACCACCACCGCGACTACAGATCCTAAGATTTCCGGAATCGTTGACCAGATCTCCGGCTTGACCCTCATGGAGACGGCGGATTTGGTTTCTCTCTTAAAGGTTCGTTTGTTCTTCCCACATTTTCAACATACATACCTATTAACGATAACATTGTTATGTCAGACCCGCTTAAACATCCCCGACGTCGCTCTCCAATCATTCAGTACAGGCCCGGCGATCGCTGCCCCCGCTGCTGCCGCAGAAGAAGAAGCCGCGGCCGAACCGGTGCAAGAGAAGACAATGTTCAACGTCAAGCTCGTCTCTTTTGAGACTGGTTCCAAGCCGAAGATCATCAAAGAAGTCAAGAGTTTGCTAGGGCTGTCGCTGGTGGATTCGAAGAAGTTTGTGGAGAGCGTGCCGAAGATGCTGAAGGAAGGTCTTGTCAAAGAGGAGGCGGAGAAGATACAGAAAACTCTGAAGGACTTGGGAGCTGTGGCTGCTTTGGAGTAAGGGACATTGGAGAGTTTTCAAAGGGGAGGGGGAATATATAATCCCTGGTGACATGTTTTGCGGAAACTATTATGCGGGGAGTGTGTATATTTAGATGGATCACGAGACATGATTCATGGTTCCTGCAAAAATGCATTTTCACAATTTCTTTTTCTTATTTTTGTATAAATTATCTTACAGGGTTGGAATATTATGGGCATTAGGGGTATTATCCGCTAAGGTAGTTAGTGGTTATAGAATACCCTTCCAAACAGCACGAAATCCCAGAACGCCAGCCGTTTATGAGCCTGTACCCCAACACCAACGAGATCATACAATTGATGCCGCCAGTACCTGATTCTCTTCTCTCATAATCTCATAGTCATCCTCATTGAGGTCGCTGACCTGGTCCCATGACTTTTCAAACTCGGGATTCGGAAGGCCACCATCCGGAAATGGAATGGCCCAGATGTTTTCTCTGAGCCGTTTATGCTATCCCACAGTTAGTACAAGGGGTAGCTCATTTCTTAAACTAATGATATCTACGCACTCGTTCTCTATCTTCTTCCATCCGCTGTTGTATAACCGAATCATCGAACTTGCGTTTGGGATTTCTACCTTCGTTGCCGGGCTCTTCGTCGTCGTCATCGAAGTCACTCTCTGCCGGAGAGGCAATAGATTCTCTACCAATCGTCAGCATATAATCCCAACCCTCACTAGCATCCCAAGAATTACCTATACTCCCGCTCCTTCTCTGCTAATAGAGCAGTAACCTCCTCTATGGATCTTTCATTCACAAACCCCTTGCTCCGCAGATTCTGCATAACCTTCCTAACTGTACCAACATTTGCCGCTCCCTCAGGATCGTTCGGGACAACAGCATCGACTACTTGCAGAATGTCTCGTTGAATCATGTTGGTGTAGCCACTATAGTCAGCTTTCACAGAGTGTTCGCAGAGGACCTCTATAAAATAGAGCATGTTGACGCGTGTATTCATTGTGATCTCTTCCTGATTTTTGCTGTTAGTAGGTTCTCCCTGGATTAATAGGGCCGAGATACCGATTGAAGCTGCTCCAGTATTACGCTGAATAGGTCCTCATCTAGTTCGCGGTTTCGGAGCGCGAATTGAGCGCATTGCTTCGAAGCTCCGGCGGAGGCGTTTAGTCGGGAAAGAAGCCTTGTGAAGGAAAGCCGACAAGTAAAGGGATCATCTGCTGCCGACATCGTGGTATTAGATCGGGGGGGACTAAGGACGCACTTGGTTGCGGGAAGTTCAAGAAAAAGCGTGGGAAGCTCTCTCAATTCGACGTCAGGGTTGAGCCGCATCACGTGGTCCGCCTGGTTGGCCTGATGTCTTGGCTTACACAATGATGCTCCCTTGAATTTCAATATAATCTCCAACCCACACCTTGCAATGCAACCTTACTCGAGTACTTGCAACCAACTCCAGCTTCAAGATGCGCCCCTTCGAGGTTAACAACGACCGGCTAGGAGTCCTCCACGGCCTTACGCAAGATTCCGCTCCTCCAAGGACCAACAAGCCCCCCGCCTCTCCACCAAAATCAAAATCGAGGCCGACAAGAGCTCCGCCCCCGCCAGAGAAAGAAGATAGAACTCCACAGTCAAAATCAGACGACCCATCCCGGCCTCGAAAGGCTAAATTCAGGTTCAAAAGGAAGCACCAGAAAGATTCGCATCATGACAACTCCTCATCGCACTCACATTCGCATTCCTCAAACCGTCGCAAGCGCTCTCATCATAAACCTCTCGATGACGACCCAGCCGAGTACGATGACACTTATATACCCAATTTAGCTTCGGTGAATTTCACTACTGCGGAAGACGCATTCCGAGAATCACTTTTTGATGCGATGGCGGACGACGAAGGCGCTGCATTCTGGGAGGGTGTCTACGGCCAGCCAATTAATATCTATCCCCGCCCTGATGGTCGCGGGGAGCTAGAGAAGATGACAGATGAGGAGTACGCAGAATACGTACGATCCAAGATGTGGGAAAAGACACACGAGCACATTGTTGAGGAGAGAATCAGGCGGGAAGAAACGAGGAGGGCCAGGAGACAGCGGGATAAGGAGGAGCAGAAGATGTGGGAGGATGGAGAACGCTCCAGACGCCGGGAAGAGAAGGAACGGAGAAGACTCAAGGATAAAACCCGGATTGAGAAACAATGGAAGGGATACCTCGAGAACTGGAGCGAGATCTTGGCTGGCAAGGTGGATGGGGATATTCCTTGGCCTGTTGAATCTGGAAAATTGAAGGATATCGAGAAAGTATCTTTGGAGCGGTTCTACATGGATATCAGGGGATCTCTAGGTGAGGGCGAGGACCTTCTAGATGTTTTGAAGGTTGAGAGAATTCGATGGCATCCTGATAAGGCCCAACAGAGGTGGGGTAAAAGGGGCCTGAGCGAGGAGGAGCAGAGAGGCATTACAGCCGTATTTCAGACTGTGGATTCACTCTGGGTTGAATACAAAGGGCGGAAGTAGTGGATAAAAAATTCATGGTCAGAGTCTTAGGTCTTGTTTTCATTTCATTACTACGGGCTTCTTTGCACATTATAGGGGCGTTTTAAACTTGCTGGTAAACTTAGGTATGTACTGTATTACTAGAAAAAAAAACGGCGTTCATCCAGATTTACAGATATCATAGTTTTTATACAATACAATGCTGTATCGCTAAGCTTCTAATACCATGGTTGGGCCTGTTAAGTGATATTTCTTCGGGGACCCACCTACGACACAGAGCCATAATCCTAACACCAGAGGAACAAAGCAATGCAGGCGGCGGTAACTTCATGGGCAAGGTTGTTCAGTGCCCCTAAGCCCATCAAACCCCCACCACTTTCACCCGGTAGCAGCCATCCACGGCTGCGTCGTACCGTAGTCAAGAGCCCAGGACCACTAAAGCTCCAGCACAAACCCGGCAAAGGAGGGGCAAATAGGATAATATACCAGATACCAATATCCGATTGATAGCCTATGAAGCAATATACTACCGGATCATGCCGGTTGAAACACAGACCCAACGAAAACCACACAAACACAATCCTCGAGGAGCATAGAAGGCACGAGAATAAATCGCCCGCATGAGGCGCGGGCATTATCGGATTTTGACCTGCTTTATGTATTGCACTGTATCATACTTTCAATATGCCGGCATCGCCAAATTGATTAATCCCCCACTCTCCAAAACCCTCTCTACCATACTCTAAAGCTACCGTAGAGCCAACCAGAAGCATACAGGCGGGACTCAAATGGCCCTCACCTCTTTTTTTTTCTTTTTCCTCCCTTGCAATTACATTGCAGGGCAGGGCATGTCGGGAGTTTAGCAAAATTGTTTCCCACCCCTTGGGGAACTTTCAGTTGTTAGACCGAAAATCGCTCAGTGGTGCTAGTGATGGTGGTGGGCCCTCATTTTGTTTACCCGCGTATACGTCAGGCAGTGGGTGCCCCGCCAAATGTTTGGTTCGGTTGCCCTCATGTTTGGTCAAACGCAACATAAACTTCCCCTTCTGCTCTTCCCATTCCTAACTTTATTGCTACTGTTCATTGCGTTAACCAACGACAACAATTGCTCGATCGAAGGAGAGAAAAACGAGATCCGCATCCGGAATCATCGCTATATCCTTTTGTGTAAGAAAGACTGCTATTCTAGTAAATTAAGGTACGTTGTCGTTCTCTTATTATTTCCTTAATTATTTCTCTTCAATTTTTATTTTTACTTTTATTATAAGCTGGCCTTTTGGGCTCGAGATGTACCCCGCTCTGCTCATCTGCTCCATCTTGTCCAATGGGGGTATCACGTTTCTATTGCATTTCTACGCAGATGGGGAGTATATGGGTTTTGTTTGCTTTCCTTAGTTTGAATGTTTCATGTGCCAACTTGCCCCTAATTCTACAGAAACAGGAACAAGCCATGCCTTTCAGTCTTGCTTCGGAATTACCTGCCTGGAAGACCCTCCAGGATCATTACCATACTGTCAAGACATTGCACTTGTCGGATTTGTTTGCTCAGGACCCCAAGAGGGCCGAGAAGTTCTCTCGTTCGTTCTTTAATGATGCCGATGGAAATGAGATTTACTTTGACTTCAGCAAGAATTTCCTCACAGAGGAGACTCTTGGGCTCCTGGTCAAACTAGCTAAAGAGGCCGATGTCGAAGGGCTTCGCGACAGGATGTTCAAGGGTGAGAAGGTCAACTTTACTGAGGAGAGAGCTGTATACCATATGGCTTTGCGCAATGTTTCGAATAAGACTATGGAGGTTGATGGGAAGAGCGTTGTTGAGGGCGTCAACTCCGTGCTGGAGCATATGAAAAAGTTCTCGGAGCAGGTCCGCAGTGGTGAGTGGAAGGGGCATACCGGTCAGCGGATTAAGAGTATTGTGAATATTGGAATTGGTGGCTCTGATCTGTGAGATACCCCTGCCATTCTTGACGGACCCGAGTACTAACAATGATATAGTGGGCCAGTCATGGTTACGGAAGCTCTAAAGCCTTACGGACACCCCGATTTAACTTTACATTTTGTGTCAAATATTGATGGTACCCACGTTACGGAAGCTCTCAGGTCTTGTGACGCGGAGTCAACACTGTTCCTAGTTGCTTCAAAAACATTTACTACCGCTGAAACCTGTACAAATGCAAACACGGCAAAGGAGTGGTTCTTGAAGCAGAAGGGCATCGATGGGGATAAGTCTGCTATTGCAAAACATTTTGTTGCTCTCTCTACCAACGAGGTGGAGGTTACCAAGTTCGGAATCGACGCTCTGAATATGTTCGGCTTCGAGTCGTGGGTTGGCGGAAGATACTCTGTTTGGTCGGCAATTGGATTGAGTGTTTCTCTTTACATTGGTTATGATAGATTCCATGAGTTCCTTGCCGGCGCTCATGCTATTGATAATCATTTCTTGAGCAAGCCCTTGGAAGAGAACATCCCTATCCTCGGAGGTCTTTTGAGCGTTTGGTACAGCAACTTCTTTAATGCTCAAACTCACTTAGTCTCTCCGTAAGTCTACTCTCATGGCTAGCACTTATATATAATTATACTAAACATTTTGGATAAGATTTGACCAATACCTTCACCGCTTCCCTGCTTACCTCCAGCAATTGTCCATGGAGTCGAATGGAAAGTCTGTTACTCGTGATGGTAGTGTCGTAAATTACACTACTGGGGCTATCTTGTTCGGGGAACCAGCTACCAATGCTCAGCACTCTTTCTACCAGCTCCTTCACCAAGGAACGAAGTTCATTCCTACCGACTTCATCCTAGCCGCAGAGTCTCACAACCCCGTTGCGCCAGACAACAAGCATCAATTGTAAGTAAACACCTTCTTCACCATAGTTGACACGAACTAACCTGGGAATAAGGATGCTGGCCTCCAACTTTTTTGCGCAGGCCGAGGCCCTCATGGTCGGAAAGGATGAAGGACAGGTTCTCGCGGAGGGCACTCCGGAGAAGCTTAAGAACCACAAAGTATTCCGTGGTGACCGCCCAACCACCGCTATACTAGCCCAAAAGATCACCCCCGGCGCTCTTGGTGCCTTAATCGCCTACTATGAGCACCTCACCTTCACCGAAGGTGCTATCTGGAACATCAATTCGTTCGACCAATGGGGGGTCGAATTGGGAAAGTCCCTTGCTAGTAAGAACCCTCAATCCCAGTCAAAGTGAGAAATGGTGACTGACGTTGTGAACAGAGAAAATTGGCTCCGAGCTCGAGAAGCCCGGAGATGTATCTGGACACGACGCTTCTACCAACACACTTATCAATAAGTTCAAGAAGATGTCTAGTGCAAGCAAGGTGGAGTACAAGCTTTAGTCTGGCGGTTTGACAGAGATTTTGGTTTCTACTCAGCTTCTTTTCTGAGCCGTGTGATATAATAAAGGGGTCATGTATAACTTTCGTATTGTCCACAAGCTTTGCATGAGTAGTTCTGGTGCAAAAGGCAGTCACTACGTGAAAAAAACTACAGGGGCCCTAACGATGATGTGATAGGCCGACTCAATCTTGCCCAAGTGCTTAACTGCAGGCGGCCCATTGGCCCGGTATTTCGTAAGATAACTCCATTATAGCACGGTGGTAGTAGTGAAAAGACAGTAGAAAGACAGTAGAAGGATATATAATAAAACTAAAAGGGAAATCTTTGCGCCATTTCCCTGCAATGCTTATCCCCTCATCCAGACATGCTCATCGTTCAAAGACAAAAGAAAATCAGTTTGCAAGAATCATCTTGACGAAATCTATTCTGATATTAGCCTCAAACACGCCCGAAACCAATCTCGAGGGAGATATATACCATTGTAGTTAATCTGATCGCCGTGAACGTTCATGCCCTTGAGTAACTCATCAACCTCCGCATTGGTGAGCTTCTCTCCAAGAGAAGTAAGAACTATCCACCATTGAATCAGGAGCCAGCTCACAATACACAGAGAGAACGCTAGGGGAGGGTGAGAGGAACATACCGTATCGCAGCTCTCCAACTCCAATGTACCCCGTCGCGTCTTTATCAAATACTTGAAACCCCCGAACATACTCATCCGGCTCCCCTGGATCACGGAATCCATTCGGACGATTCAGGATTTTCAAGAACGACTCAAAATCCACTGCGTTTTTAACCAAATATTATTAGCTACCAGTTCTCGAAAGGGGGGAGGGGGGGAGGGGAGGGGGTACTCACAATCGCCTTTGGGCGCAGAGTTGTGAATCAGATCGTCAACCTCTGCGTTCGTGGGGTTCTGTCCGCAGGCTCTAAGAAGGTCGCCCAGGGAGCTTAACGGGATACGCCCGTTCCCACGCTTGTCGAAGAGAGCGAAGGCTTCCTTGTAGTTTGTTGTCGCCTTCATAAGGGGGGTTAAATATTTTAGCTTTTTTTCTTTTCTCCTTTTCTCGCTCTGCTGTTTTGCTGCAACCCGACCTGAGCTGCAAAGAGGAAGGGGTTTTCTGCTCACCATTTTTTTAAGTTTGTTCGTTTGTATACGGGTATAGTTCGGTATTCGAGGGGGGGAAAAATGATGGAGGGGTAGGCCGACGAGAGGTGGGATGAGGATGGGGATAGGATGGGATGAAGAGTGGAGGTGCGGGCGGTTGGGGTTCTGCTGGTGGGGGGGTTGTGTTTAAGAGCTTTTTTCTTCGATACCAGTGTTTGTTTGTTTTGCACAACAGGGAGGTTGCCAAGGTGAGGTGGTGGTGGTGCGGCTACACGTTTTAACTCCGCCAACGAGAGTGATATTTCATCACGGCGGTCCGAAAGTGGTGCCTTAGATGCCTCTTTGGAGTGTTTTGGGATCCTTTTTTTGATCCTCTTGAGCAAATAACCACCTCCCCCAGACCCTGCAATCACACTACTGGTAATTTTCTGACGTTTGTAAAAACGACCGCTATTGCATATGGGCAGAAAATGGGCCAGAGCCTCAAGATTTTGGTGGCATGCAATAGCGGTCGTTTTTACAAACGTCAGAAAATTACGAGTATCGGGGCGCATCGCTGCCGCCCATGACCTGGTGGCTGGCTACCAAATGATCCCCCGGCGCTGAGTCTTTCTTTTTTTTTTTGTCCCTCAGCACTAACGACACTCAGAGCGCAAAACTCTATTGATAGGACCCCTGACATGAAGAGAAGAACCAACAGCCCTCATCACTAGTCACTTGCTAGAGACCTACTCCGTGGGAAATCCATGTAAACTTTGTACAGCACCCTAACAAAAGTCATCGTTGGTGGCCCTTTTCACACCAGAAACAATGATTTTCCAAGTACCACAACTCCACCACCTACAGTGCTGGCTAATCAATTCTTGGCGAAATGTTCATTCTGTCTATTCTAGACAGGCCATTGGAATGTTTGTGTGAATAGTGTAATATTGGGTGAACCACGGTGATGTGAAATTGGTGATTTTGAAAACATGTATCTTTTTCTATAGGTGTCGATCAAAATACTTGGCACTTAGCTCCTGAATCTGAATGATTTGCCCCAGTTAACTACCACCGGCCACAGAACAAAGAAATACTTTATATAATTGTGAATTCAGTTATGACAAGGGCCTTGGCTAACTATTGATATGTTTTTTTCGTTTCAATTAGTTGAGAGATGGGGACACAAATACAGATTTTCCATACCCCGAATTTCATCGATTTTGGTGTGCTTCGGGCGGTACTTGGGCCTACTAACGATGACTTTTGTCCTGTTGCTATATCTATGATGCCACTTACTCGCAATGTCGTGACGTTTGTAAAACGGACTGCTGTTGCATACGGCCAAGGATTGGCGAGCCTCACAATTTTTGGTAAATAAGTAGTCACCAAGCTTATAGTGAGAAACGCAACCACCCCAAAATCATACCTAGTCATGAGATTTGTAGATACTAGAATCTTTTAAGTAGTATTTCAATGGTGAAAGGAATTTGCTAGCACAATTCCTATAAAAGCGAGAAAGCTATCCTGCGCCAATATGTCAATGGTGCTATCATACTTCTATACTTTTTAAGGAAGAACAGGACTTGAGGGAGGTATAGCTGGTGAATGCTGGCGTAGTAGGAGATTGGTCTGATTTGAGTATTCTGTGTGGTGGCTCTACTACTGCAGACTTGAAGCATTGAGTTTTACACACTTTGACCCAATATTCGTCAACACTCTCACCTCGTTAGGCCAATGTCTGTGGTTGTCAGGGTAGCAATTGTCAAGATGAAGCTCTCTCTTACTCTTATTTGAGCCTTCTATTGCCCAAAAGCTACTTAGAAGTGTGGTGATGGACAGGATTAGATCATGCTCGATCACCTCGATAATAGGGGTCCCTCGATCACTACTTGATCGAGCAGGACCCTCATGATCCGGTCTATTCACTCTATCAAGGGTACTGTTCGACCATACTCGAGCGGGCTCGATATTGATACCTCACTATATAATCTTATTAATACGGTTGTAGTATGAACTGGGATAAAGGGAGTCCTCCCCACCTAGATAAAAGTCCTCCAATCAGAACCTACACTGTTAGCTCTTCAACAAGCCAACATCCCGTAGACCGACTTTCTCATTTGCTCCATTTTTAGAGATAGCCCTGCTCGAGCCGGGTTCCCAGGGGATTAGATTCCTTACTACAGACAGCGCCAGTGGTACTTTCCAGATGTGCTGCGGGATTGGCGGGTCAGGGTGGCTTACCTCAGGATCGTATTGTTGTTGGATTGCAGGTATCCTAGGATAGGTGGCGGCTCCCGTATATATATATACAAATGAAAGTTAGCTAAATCACAAGGTCCTCACACCATCATCCCTAACCCTGGCAAATGGCAGCTAACACACTCTACGCCGGATTATGCTAATGAACCGAATAGTAACAAAGACCCCGGACGGGTAATTGGTTTCCATGATACACTAGGTGGGCAGTGCGGTAGGGGCCCCCTATTCCTGTTATAACTTGAGTCTAAATACTAACAATCCATACTACTTCAATCGATAGGTGAGTTATTTGACGATCTAATAATCAGCTGGAAACCTGGATGTGGAGTACAGAGTTATGGCAACAAAATTGAATGAATTTTTCATCCTTAATACACATGAAATTGGTCACACTCGAGTACAATCGATAACAATCCACTATACCCGACTATGCCCGAGTACTTACCACCGTCGATCACTTGATTGGGTCCCTCTATTCCATCGACCTTCGATAATGGGGACATCTCCACCTAATCATGAACGAGCATAACCCCTGCGATCTACTCAACTATTTACTTTTCCTATATTCCTCCACGTGTGTTTCATCTTGCCGGGTAAATCGGATTCTACAATTGAGACAACAGTTAGTTTATACGAATTATACAAATAAACTCGAACACAGCACACGAGATAAACCTCACTATAGCTTCCATATCAGGAAACACTCTTATCCCTGCCAGCCTGAGTTGAATCACCGCTTCCTCACTAGAAAGCTATAATTAACTTCGAGTACTAGCCGTTTTCAAAAGTATCCTGAAAAACGACCGTCCCTCTTACACCCACAGTGAAAGAAATAACAACAACAGTGACACGTCACTTTTCGAGTTTCGACCAATAAGTTCCTTGGATTTTATCTCACGATATTCCCAAGTCTTTATTTTCCTTTACGAAGGTTAATATGTTTTATTCAGATTAAAGAGGAAAATTCATCTCTTTTATCTATCTTTTTATCTTCTATTGCTTTATTACATCAAGGTCTTTCGAAATCATATCGTTAGCGATGGTTAATGCTAAGAAGACTTCGTTTGCAGCTACTAAAGTAGCGGAGAACCGCCTGGCGCTGGGTGTAGCTTTTATGCGCATCCAAGAGTTGGAAAAGGAGGTTTCGAGACTACGGCATCATGTGTTGGTGTTATTGAAAAGGTTGAATGGGAAGGAGAAGGAGAGTAGAGTTGAGGAGAAAGAGGAGGTGGCGGAGGTAGTGGCTGAGGCAGAGGTTGAGGCTGAGGTGGCGGCTGTTGGGGCACCATCCATTACAGGTGGCGTTTACAAGGTTGTGGCTGAGGAAGAGGGTGTGGCAGATGAGATTGTGGCTGGAGTGGAGTCGATGAGTGTGGGCTTGGAGGATGATGAGGATGAAGTTGTTGGTGGCAAGATAGTTGTTAGATTGCCAGGCGATAGAAAGAGGACAATAGCTGAAGCGGGGGAGGGAGAGAGAGTTGAGGTTGGGGAGAGTAGTGTGGTTAGAGCGATTCCGGTCGGCCCTAGATCAGGTGTGATGGGAAGGGTTGAGGATAGGAGAGTTGCTAGTGGACCCACTAGTATGTAGTCAGGGAGAGGAACAGAAGGAGTAGGAAGAGGGTTTATTTTTGGAATGGAGGGTTATGGGTATAGGGGTGGAGGTAGAGGAAGAGGAGGGCACTATTATTAGTGCTGTATACATTCTTTAAGCCTTGCGGTGTTGAGATATCTTAGCCATTACGTCTAAGATATCTCATACCCAGAAGAGGGGTGGGATTTTTGGAATGAGATTGGACGGGAGAATGAGATTTGGGAAAGGTGACGAGGATAGAGCTGTTTTAACCCCGGGGACAACAAGCGATTTCGAGACGGAGTTGATTGTTAGGGGTAGCCGGTAAGGTGACTTATGATACCGGACTAGGCCTTATGCTTGACTGGTCCTAAATGGAGAATCTTGTCTAGGAAGGCTCGTAATAAAGTGTAACTGAGTTACTCGCGTAGTATAAAGATAATGAGGAAAATAATAATTGTAAAAACTTATTATATTGATAAGATCTCTTCTCCGGTGCTTGATGATTCTGTTTAAGCGAGAGAGGCACTTCGATATTTATATTCCGCGTCTGAGTGTTCGCGGGCTACATGTCCTAACCATACTAAGTAAGTATCGACCGAACAAAGTTCTCTAAACTCGTAAGTGCGAACACCTCTTGACCCTGACAACTGTTCGACTCCATACTCACATTATGAAGACGTAGACTACCATATTATTGTGGGGGTGTGTCAGTCCCGTGAATAATAGGTCAGTCTAGAGTACACGCAGCCGACTAATGCCAACGTAGTAATATCTCTTCACTGAACCATATATGAAGCGGCCAACTTCAAAGGTGTCAGACCATTCAATGCGTGAGAGTCCGTCACTGTCTGCGCATCAGGTTTCCGAACCGACCTATGGCAGCAATCGCTCGAATAGCAATTTGCGCTCACTATCTTATGTTCGTACTGACTGGTTCTGAGCGGGCCCGGAGGTCTCCGCTATGTGTCTTCTGGTATTGTCATACGATATTTTTACTTAAGTGTTTATTCTGATTCCGTCCGTCATCTTGGGGAACTCTCGTTCCTACCCTATAGGCATCCTAAAACGGGAACGCACACTTAATTCTTCTCAGACGCCTTTGCGCTCTTATCACCGTCATTATATGACTTGTTGCATAATTATATTTTAACTAATAATAACTATGACGCGGCTGTGAATCGAACACGTGACCTTATAGTCGGAGGCACGTGACTATCATCTTAAGCTAGACCGAGATGTAGCTTTTGTACTTTTGTTGTTTGGTACGCAGGGGTCTGTGCGTGAGCCTTATGGGTCGGCATTCTTGGTATGCCTAACATTGATGAACCATTCTCATACGACCCGACAAAGCAGACACCGTGACCCGAGTAGTAAACCGAGATTCAGAATGTGGTATTGGGGGAGTACACCAGGGATTTTGTAACCGGTACGGGCTACTTTTTGGTTTCGAGTATCGTTTGATACTCAGTATGTTTTATTTATTGTGTCAAGGTATCGTTTGATACTTGATATGTTTTATGTAACGTTTCAAGGCTACCGTGTTGGGAGTGTTTATGGTTTTTGTTTACAAGACTCCGGTTAGCCTGACAAGTGTATTTAAGACCTGCTATTCTTCGAACTTAGAGGAAGCAGACTTCGACAGACAGAGTTTTCAATATTCTTGGTTGAACAGTTACTTCTTCAGTTCGCTTCGAGAATCTGATAAGACCAAACATACTTAGCTATTAGAAACTACTCGGTAGTTGTGATATAGTAAGAGGTTTGTTACAACAACTTAGTTTAAGCCTCCGGTACTTAGTCTCGTTATATACCGCTCTTTGGTATAGAGATAGTATCGTTACCCTATCGATTCCCGCCACCACTCAGGAGGCGGTTACAGATTTGATGTCTTGGCTTCTTGCGCGTTATGACCCCAGAGGCGAAAGGGTGGAGCTATATTTCTTTTGTTTTTACGCGAGTAACTTTAGGTTATATGACCGGGACCGGGTGACATATCTAGTGTACACGCAGGTCTTAGGTATGGGTATTTCTTTTTTGTTCTAACTAGGTTCCGGCTATTAGTTAGGATGAGAGGGGATCTGGTTGATTTGTACCCTAGAGAGAATAGCGGGTCTAAGTGCATGGGTTGGAGGTGGCATAGGCTGGATTTGAGGGCATACAGATTGAATACTATGGAAAGCCCTATAGTGTATTAGATAGTTGTTATATAGCTAATAAATACCGAAAAGTATGATAAAAAAAAAAAAAAAAAAAAAGAAAAGTATCTGGATGCCTTGGCGCCAAGACACCAGCCAGCTCATACCTTATCGCATGTCTTGGCATCCGAACACTTTTGAAAACGGCTAGTAGTATAAGGGAATATCGCTTCCTTCTTACATGGGACGAGTAGTTAGAAGAGCGCCACTATGACTACCCAATTTCTTTTTTCAATTCCAGACCCCTCTCCTTATGTATTGTGCCGCCTTGATCCATTCATTTAACTTTATTTTTTTCGTTCCTAGAAATAGCATCGAGTGCCTAGCTATGACTCAAGTTCGTGTTCCCTTCATAGGTATATATCTACCCATCTAAGCTAGAGAAATCTGAGGGCCTTGATAAATAGATAATGGTGTAAAAAAGAATAAGAAATTAGCAAATGAGGAGTGCGGGGGTAAGAATAAACCAAGTCCTGTCAGGAAGAGATATTCTTGTTAGGAGCGCAGGAGATAGGAATAAACAAAGGATATGAAAATCCTCCCTATTCTGTTAAGGGGCACTACAGACCACCGGCAGCCTACCAAATAAAGGAAAAAGGGAAAAGGAAAAAAAACTCCAAGTAGAGAACTGAAATGAAAGTTAATACCCAGCCACTATGAGACAGGAAATTGTTTTTGATGTCTTCTTGCTTGAATTCGACAAAGTGGTGAATGAAATAAAGAGGAGGGGAGGGGGTGGGTGGGTGGATGGAAGTGAGGACTCAACAAAAAGAGAGAAAGTCATCAATCAAGCAAGAAATTAGCAACTACAATCGCGAAAAACACCCCAGCGAGCACCCTCCAAGAAGGCTTCAACAATGAAATACCACTGCCGTAATCTACCCCCGTGCACTCAGGACAAATATTCTTGCACTCCTTCTTAACGGGATTATAGCCACCCATATTCGCACTTTCCATAAAGTATTTTGTGTCCTCACATCCAATGCCTAGCACCAAACCCCAATCAGCACTTGCATTCCTAGCAGAGGAAGGAAGGAAGAGAAAAGAGAGAGCTTACCACAACAGCAGGGCATCCCCTTACCCATCCACTCAGTGTTTGTTCCAACATCACAAACAGGAATCGTGAACGCGCCCTCTCCTGCTGCACCCTTTGAGAACCATTGCTGGTCAGATGGGAGTGTCGCCGAAATCTGTAACTTCGACGTCACTTCTTCGGCGGTGTAGCCCAAGCCGTTGGCTAGGTATGCCTCCACACTGGACTGGATCATGTCTCGTGCTGTGATGCCGTATTGGGGTTGCTTGAGTTTTTCAACTGCAATGAGGTCTCCGAGCTTGCCTTTGTCCAGACTATGGTAGTGGGACTGTCAGTTGATGGGGAAAAATGCGATAAAAGGAAAGTGGTAGGGATATGGTACCGATAGAGACTGCACACACGGGCTCCGTGACTAGTTATGTATTTCACTCCCGAGGGAGATTCTACGCTGTCTGGGTTCGTGCTGTTTGCACAAAGGATAAATGTTTTGGTGTGTTCTCTGTCGTGGGTGTTAGTAATTGTTGTGATGTTTGGATTGGAGAAATGAGCTCATACCTAATTTCACTATTGACGAACCAAGCCACAAGCCTTTTCTTGAAGAAACTTTCCAGGTCCGACCTCGTCCATTTGTCCTGAAGGACAAATCGCCCGCCGCGGAGGGAGTCACTACCCCACGTTAGACATTTAGAACTAAATCACAACAAAAACGTGGGGAACGAACAGAATATCCCTTCCGGACCTATCCTTACCCCCCTTGAATATCACGGTAGACCACCTCCCCAAGATATCCCTCGCAGTAGAACAATAGTCTGCCACAAACTTCCCCATTTCGCCCAATTTCACCATCCGTTTGACACTGAGCCCGCGTTAACCCATGATTACCCATATCAGAAGCAATACAAGAACAAAAATGAACTCAACTAACATTGGCCTGATCGAGGGATCACCAGCAAGCTCCGTTAACGCCGCTCCCCCAAATGCACTCCCAGCACTAGCAACTGCTGGGATGAGCCCCTTGGCGATGGGAACTAGCGGAACGAACCCAGCCACGGTGGAGATCGCCGCGTTGAGCCAAGGTACTGCCTTCTCAAACTTTGTAAGACTGTTTTCCCAAGGAAGGAAACTTTGTGCCACATCTTCGCGTAGGGCTTCAAAGTCCACTTGGCCATCTCCTACTCCATCCTTTGCGGAGGTTAGTACGATATGTATCATAATTAGACGAGGTGGGATCGTAAGATGGATGAGAGTACATGGAGAAGTCTCATGAAACGATTTAGATTTGACATTGCAACCCGGACAAAGTAGGTCCATTTCGGGGCCTTTGCATCTAGGAATACTAAACAAAGAAGCAATTAGAACAAATAACCCAAGATGGACGAGAGAAATAATGTATAAAACAAACCTTTGCAGCTCGGATTAACGCACTGGTCCTCTGTATCCACTCCGCAGGCAAGATTATGTTCAAAGTCTCCAAAAGCCTTACCAAACTCAGAGACAAAGTTCCGGCTAGTCCTGTTCGAAACCGACTCCCACCACACCTTAAGCTTCTGATCAACCTTCTCCTTCATCCATGCATCCACAGTTGGCTCCCACGATCGGTCGGAACAATCAATCACTGCAGGCGGTGGAATTCCATTTCGTGTGGTTGTTGGCTTTGGTGGGAGTGTCGTAGTAACACCTTTCGTAGTAGTAGTAGCCTTTTTCGTAGTAGTAGTAGTAGTAGCCTTTTTTGTGGTGGTAGTAGCCCTTTTCGTTGTGGTAGTAACCCCTTTCGCAGTAATAGCTGGGCCTGTAGAGACCAGAGCTGCCCCGGTTGCAATACTGATACTCCTTGAGCTAGGAATTCCGCCTGCCCCTTGAGGAAAGGCGAGGGAAAATGGGAGCGCTATCAATAAGAAGAGCAAATGAACCATGGTCAGTATTTCGTCTCAAGAATGCGTTCCAGTTGCTGTGCTGTTTTCTTTTCCCTCTCTCTGTCTTGAGCGTCCTGAAAGTATTGAAAATGCTAAAATGTTGGAAGACTTGAAATTCTGAAGCTCTTGAAAGCATTAAGAGTAAGAAAACTTCTTGGAGAAAAGGTAATAGAAGTCTCTCTTATAAAGTAAGGCAACTCCATCTATCACACCAAACTATAAGTGGGAAGTCCCGAACCCTAAATGATAGAGCCAGGAGTGGGAATATTAAAATGCTCCCGAACTGGCCATATCTCATGAGGCTTGGCTACCGGGTTAACTGAGGAGAACCGCCTGACACTTTTACGTTGAAATAAGAAGCGGCTGAGGCGAGACTTGCAATTGCCTCAAAATCATTGTCTTGAAAGACTTAGTCCTGGCTATAAAGAGTTAGCCTATGGCGTTTTATTGCGATTTCAAGACAAAACTGAGATTAAAATCTTATTTGAACGTACTAGCGCCGGGCGGTTCTCCTCAGTTAATGCGGTATCAAGTTAGCCAGCAGAAAGTCCGGCCCCGCCTCTGTTCGCCCACACAAAAAAGGCCAACCCAATACACGAACTGACCAACTGAGACATAAAATGAGGTATCGCCCCAAGAGTTTCTTTGAGGCTTGCATATGGTCTGAGAGCCTATGTGGCTCATTGCTCGCAACCACTTACTGGTAGGCAGTGTCCCAGAATACCTCAAAAATAAATCAAAAAAAAACAAAACAAGCATAGGCGAATGCCTAAAAACTCATCAGTACATTAGATCCAGTCTTTTGTTCCCTCTTGGTGGACTCCCCTTCCACGAAAGTTTCCAAAATAGCTAACTCCTACCCGCTCGTTCCAAAAAGAAGAGCGCTTGCTTGCACCCACCTTTCTTTCTTCCCGTATAAGACTAACCGCACACGCCAAGTCACTTTGCCGGGAATCTGCTCGAGTGACCCGCAGTGATTCCTTCCAGTTTTGGTTACACTTCACTCTCCCCGCTTTCGCTGTCGGAAAAACCTCTCGGATTCGGGGACGCCCGGAAACACAAATGCTACTTTAGTGGGGCACGGCGATAAAGAAGTGCCCGATTGCTTACTTTCGCCCAATGGAGATTCCGCTATCCCCCGGGCTATGTGAGACAGTATTACCGTAGAACAACTGGTTGCTAGGCAGTCCAAGCCGGGAGTGAATTTGGCTTGCGACCCGCTGAGAATCCAACATGCTGAGCCAGCCATTCACGGAAAAAAATTAATTTTGCTACCGTACGATAGACAACCCACCCGGACAACAGATTTCGCTACCGTACGATAGACAGGCCACTCAGACACCCCCCACCAGGGCAACAGATTTCGCTACCATACGATAGACAGCCCACCCGGACAGATGTTGATTGGTGTGTTTTGTATGAGGAAACGAGTGGCGGTCAGCACAGTAGCCACAGTTCATCCAATCAACCCAAGAAAACCACTTGAAAGTTTCTCATTTGTGTCCAGCTGTCCAGGCGGCCGGGAAGGCCGTCTACCAAAAACACCAAAAAAAGTTAGTTTCGGCTCACAACGAATCTTACCATAGAGTACTCGAGTACTGTAATCTGGCAAAAGTCGGATTGGAGCTAACACAAACTAAGGTAAGACGAAGGGAATCGAGCCAACAGGAGGACACGAAGAACGCCAATTCGCCACAGTTTAAAAGATGCTGGTCCCATCAGGGCACGAGTGACCTCTTCGGTCGCCGATGTTCTGATGGGAATCGAACTAATTTTCTTTCTCGCGTGGTGCTAAACTAGGGCCCTGACTCGTCTCGTATGAAACAATGGCGTGACCAGATTCGTGGTTCAAATGTGGTAGTCAAGAATTCGAGCGCTTTTGGAATCATCACCGGGGGAAAAGGTACACACCTCATCATTAACGCGAGCCAGAGTAGGAGGCCCGGCACCGGAAGCTCAACCAGGAAGGGAAATCCCAAGACTAGAAACAAGAGGAAGAGGCCCGGCACCGGAAGCTCGAGCAGGAAGGGAAAGCCCAAGACTAGCAGCTCGAGCACGAGCAAGAAGTCTGGTGGTAAGGTTTGTCGCGCTCATCCTCTACAATGATAGCATACTAAGAAGATTAGTCTTCAGCAGAGGTATTTGCGGAGAACTATGACAATATGGACGAGAGCTTGATGTTGAAACTACCTAGTGGAGCTTGTGTTGAGAAAATTCTCTTTGGTGCATTTTGTAACACGAGCCATGAGTGTCTTGAGCATTCATTTATCATTGATATTAGTAATCCTACTACTCCATTCAAGTCATGTGGCCCAACATGGCACTTCAAGAGTTTACACTAAGTAATTGTCTCTAATAAGGCGCCTCCTCACTAAACTAGTGAATGGGAAAAACGCACTAAACAAGGCTCTTTTTGATGGGTGGTAGCGCTTGAGGATGCCCCGAGGTTAGTTCTGGAAATAATTCCACTATCAGCACTCAGCTATTTCTGATCCTGAGAATTGTCCCATAGGGTATGTGATCCTGCATGTTGGGTGTTGGGGCAAAGAAATTTAGATTCCACGGAGATTCATAGTGCAAAATATCGGCTGATAGAAGGTATTCTTTGGCAAAGAAGAGCGAGTTATATATACATTCAGGGGTAGCTAGCTTGGTGGGAACTTCATCCAAATTATGTCAGCTTTGTGTAAAAAGGCTGTCCCTTTGAGGGTTTTGTGGGGTCAGTGGAATGTTATCTCTTATCAGCCTCATACAAGAAATTATATGGCTCCGGAGCGCATACGGAACGTCTGGTGGGGGGCTCAAAAACTGACTCCAGGAGTCTCTTTACGGCCTCAAACTACCACTTCGAGGCACTTTGGAGCATCATTCTCATATCAGTCGAGTGATCACCTATGATCGGATGCCAGTAATTCTGAGCTTTCCGCTTCGTCGTCCCTCCCCGCTAGTTAAGTATATTAATTTTTACACTGTTGTTTCTTCATTTCATTGGTCTTTTCTTGATCTACGCCAACTTGTAGACAATCAACAGAACATTTACGCTCTAGAATATTTACCTACTCCACGGCACCATGACACCTAACTCTCCGGCCTTGCTGAAGGAGAAGCAAATAGTATCTCTATTCCAATAACTAATAACGGCATTTTGGTCTTTTTCTCTTCAGGAGTAATGAACCACCTTTACCCTCTCCGTAGGCATCGTACCTAGGGATACTTTCTAGGTTTCTGTGATTATACAAGCAATTGCTATCATACCTATTTACGAACATTATATAGTAGCACCACTCGGATGAATTGAAATTCTATGGCGCTCTGTCAGAATTTGCTTAGGATTCTTGACAAGAATAGTCTGTGGGTTACGAACTGGGTTTAGTCTTTATTGCTATCCCTTAATCTGTTTTTGGGCACTCCCGGCTCAAGAAGGTATAAACGGTGGCTTATCTTCAACTGGAGGACGATAGCCTTGCCTATCGCTGCGCATATACGAAGGGGTTACATCGGGGGCCGCTCTAGCAAGCTGCGACCTCCGACAGCGGTAAGTTAGTCTTTGTGGTTGGGGATTAGCCACATTATATACAGTTTAAGGACAGAGATGCTGGTGCACTGTCGGGCATGTCAATGGCCATGGCATGGAATACGATCAAAGTGCGTGGACTATTTATGGGACATTGCAATGAGTATTGATCATGTATTTAAGCCCACTGTTTTCTCATGTATAATATCTTATTAAAAACGACACCCCTCTCGGCGTTACACCGTTAGTGTCTCCTACAGCACTCGAATGTAGGATGCTCTCTCCACAATCCGGAGTTCGTGGGAGTTCAAGAGAATATCGCCAAACAGCACCTCTTTTTTTTTACTTGCTCTTCTCCAGCCCGATAGACTCTTCCTCCAGGTAAACTGCGGGGGGCTCCGGGCGTTTTGTGGTCGGGGGGTTGTGTGCTTCAGACAATAGGTGAGCTCCACTCCCCTAGGGGGCCCGTACGTAGTGCTAGTTGTTTGCTTTATATTGATGGACCTTTGCGCGAAGGAATTGGCCCTGCATGAAGTTAGGGATTTGGGTAGAGGAGGTGCTACAACGGTGATTTCATCCTTGTATATTGTCAGTGAATCTCCAAAGGAGCTTTTGTTCGCGATATCCGAAATCTCCTGAATAATAATAACATTATCATAGTAGACTCCCATACTGGACTTGTGCAAGTGCTCTGGGCGCAAAAGCTATTGATCCTTGCGGGTGATTACTGTCACCGCTTCAAAGGAGCTGGCAGGCTGTGGCAGCTTACGCTCCCGCCCTTGGCATGCAGAAAAAGCGACCTGACCATGCCAAGGTGAATCCAACCTCGGCTCCCCACATTCCATAAATCCAAACCCTCAGACACCGTAAATCAATCTCTGGAAAGTCAGCTTCAATGGCCTCACCATACCTCAGAAACCCGAATGATTGGGCCATGCGCCACTTGTATGCAATTGTAAATTTCCTACTGTGAAAAAGGGGTGAAAAAGACAGCAAAAAAGGTGAGCTGCTTATGATAGCAGTTAGTCCATCCGAGACAAAAAAACAAAAAAGCGCCAACCCTTGCCAGAGGAGGCAACCCCGGCGACATACCGGTGCCGGTACCACTTGGTCCGATTGGGGTTTCTACGGCATTGCCATCTCCCAATTTCCTCTCGTACTAACACAAACCACATACCGCCTCACGATATAATACTTGACCAAAAATGTTCCGCACGCCCCCACCCCCCGTGAACAATCTCATCCTAACCTTCCCATCGCCCCACATCCTCGTCGTAACGATCAACCGCCCGCAGGCAATGAACTGCATAAACAGCCAAACTCACGACGAAATGTCACGAGTATGGCGCTGGTACGATGATGAGCCGTCGCTCCGCTGCGCAGTAGTCACGGGAAATCCCCAAGGCAAGAGGAAAACTTTCTGCGCAGGTCAGGACTTGAAAGGTCCATCCTACACTCGAAGTCTGTATCACGATGCATAGCTAACGAGAGCAGAATGGAACGACGTTCAATCTAGCGGCACCAACCCCCCCGTCGCCCACCTGGAAGGCGGTTTCGGCGGCCTCTCCCAGCGCAGTGGGAAAAAGCCCGTGGTAGCCGCAGTCGACGGGCTCGCACTTGGCGGGGGTATGGAGATGCTGGTTAATATGGATATGGTCGTCGCCTCGGCCAGCAGTATGCTGGGACTTCCAGAAGTCAAGCGTGGAGTAGCGGCGTTTGCTGGCGTGTTGCCGCGATTAACGATGAGTGTGGGATTGCAGCGTGCGAGCGAGCTCGCGCTGACCGGGAGGATGTTGAGTGCAAGTGAGGCAAGGGAGTGGGGGTTGGTTAATAGGGTTGTTGGGGATGGGGATGGGGAGGTGCTCACAGCAGCTGTGGCAGTTGCGAAGGAGATTGCGGGGAACTCACCGGATAGTGTTATTGTGAGTCGGGCCGGGGTGAGGAGTGCTTGGGAGGGGAGAGGCATGGAGGAGGCGACGAAGAGGGTTAGGGATGGGATGGGGATGGAGCTAGAGGCTGGGGAGAATATCAAGGAAGGCCTGAGAGCTTTTGTGGAGAAGAGGGAGCCGAAGTGGGTGGATTCTAAATTGTAGGTGTGTATCTGGGGCCGGGGGTTTGGTTGGGTGTATGTCAATGTGATATTTTGGGTATTTGTGCAGAGTGGCGGGCTATTTTGTATCATACTAGATATTGTCATGTACGAATTGGGTTATTTTTCATATATGATTTCTATTGGATTTGTCTCTTCAACTCGACGATGGATATTCGTCACACTAATCAAGGAAAAACGAGGGAACGGGCTATCATTTGCGCACTAAGAAGAAGCAAAGCCCTTCATAATAACAGCCGTTACTGAAATGCCGCCGCAGATAACTCCACACTTTGCCGTTCCCTTTCCCAAGCTAGCCAATCGGAGCGCGTAGTCCTGATTAGGGGAACAACAGTTAGTAGCAAAATCTTCATGCAAACAAGGTTTTCTGAGGGAAACATACGGTAATAGTCCCATCCCATTAACCTTCCATATACCAAGAGCAATCGTAGCAATTTGAAGCCCAATATAAGCAAGTTTGACAGGCCAGAGTCTTGTGTGAGTCCTTTCGTTATCGAACCGAGCAAAAGTGCTGCCAATAGTAGAAAGTGCCTTGAGGGGGTTCATGAATAACATGACGGTCATCATGATGGAGAAGATTTGGAGTGTGTTGCCGGACATGTACATCATTATAGCGTTCATAGGGATAGACTTTGCAGGTGCCAGAGCGAGCTCCCATGCTTTCTTGAGGAATAGATCATCGGTTTCAGTGGGCGTAGGGGTCGGGTGGGATTTGCTTGATTTTCCCTAGAACAAAGGTAAGTAGAGCCCACTTATAATAATCGTAACAGGGTACATAAAGCATACTTTGCCAGCGGAGCCCTGAGAAAAGCCGGGGGGGTCGGGAATGGAGGGATTGGGCCTAGGGCGAGAGGACGGAAGGTTGTTCAGATCAATCACCCATTGGGGGGAAGGCGGGGGAGGGAGACGAGGAGGGCCGTGAGGTGCCATAACTATTGCTCGATGGTGAATTATGTGGAAAGGTGTAGATCAATCGGTATCGCGAATAGGTGCCTGGATGGCGGTGTTTGTTAGGAGCAAGGAGTTGAGTTGTCTGAGTGAGATGGGACGATGAGCTAAGGGTTGAGGTCAAAAGCAAAGAAACGGTCCGCCGTTCGGCTACACCCGCTGACTAATCAACCCTTTTTCAGGAAGGGAAGCTCCCAAACTCACTCCTCACATTAAAATACTATCTGTGTCTCCCCCACATCCACTCCATAATAACCCCTTACTAGCAATCCCCAGATTCCCCCTACTTTATCATTTTTTATAATGGCTAGCGGAGGTGATGCTCGTTTTTTCGCGCGAGTATGCTCCTCTCTGTCAGCATGCTCTGGAGTGTGTCTTCTAACATCGCAAATTGTAGGGCAAAGTCGCCGAGCTCCGCGCTGAACTCAACAGTGATAAGAAGGACAAGAATTTCGCCAGAAAAAAAATTACGCTTAAGAAAATCGTGGCAAATATGACTATGAGTAACAATGATATGGCAGCACTGTTTCCAGACATAATCAACTGCATGGAGATACAAGCCCTGGAGATTAAGAAGATGTTCGAGACACCTTCCTAGCTAGGGCGTGCGAGCTTGAGGTCGGAGGGTTTGCGAGCGGAATTGCTGATGTGGCAGTGTGAATCGCAGGTGTTTCCTCTTCTTGGTAAACTATGGTCGAATGAAGCCCGAGATGGCTCAGCGTGCGCTTCCAATTCTGATCAGAGTACCGTCCCCACAACGATGGCTACCGATTATCATTCCTTCTGCTTCTCAACTGACCCATTTAGGATATGGATGATCATAGTCCACTTGTGCGAGCTTTGGCACTACGAACAATGTCCTACATCCACGTTCCCCAGTTCGTCGAAGCTACAGTTGCCCCACTACGACATCTCCTCCGTGACAGCGATCCCTACGTCCGAAAGACAGCGGCATTTTGTGTTGCGAAGCTTTACGACCATGATAGGGATCTGGTAGAGGGTAGTGGGAGCGGGAACGAGCAAGGGTTAATTGAAGGGTTGAACGGACTTTTGAAGGACGATAATCCGACAGTTGTTGCTAGTGCTTTGGTGGCATTGATGGATATCTGGGAGAGGAACGAGAGCATAAAACTCACCATCGACCATACGAATGCGAGCAAAATCGTTCAGATTCTACCAGATTGCTCAGAGTGTGTGACCCCACGATGTTGAGTTTGATAGCGTCGCTTGCCTTGGCTCTGTGTTCTTGATACCGAAAGTGCTAACTTTCCTAGATGGGGCCAAACATATATCCTAGAAGCGCTAATGGCCTACGTTCCTCAAGAAACTACCGAAGCAGTCATAATGGCTGAGCGGATTTCGCCTCGGCTGCAACACTCCAACTCTGCTGTGGTTCTTACCTGTATCCGTGTGATTCTCTACTTGATGAATTACATTGCGGATCAAAAGGAGATTTCAACTCTTTGCCGAAAGCTATCACCACCACTTGTTACTTTATTAGCGAAAGGACCCGAAGTACAATATCTTGCGCTAAGGAATGCTTTACTGATATTACAACGGCGACCAGAAGTACTCAGGAATGACATCAGAGTATTTTTCTGCAAATACAATGATCCTATCTATGTTAAGGTCACTAAATTGGAGCTAATATTTATGTTGGCAAACGAGGACAACATTGAGGAGGTTCTAACAGAATTGCGGGAGTGAGTATCCTCTTACTCTCTCTTATCACTTTATTTCAGAGTGATGTTAAATCAACGGCCACAGATATGCCACTGAGATTGACGTTCATTTCGTCCGCAAATCAGTCAGAGCGATTGGGAAATTGGCCATCAAGATTGAGCCAGCTGCTCGCCAATGCATCAACACTCTCCTTGAGCTTGTCTCAACGAAAGTCTCCTATATTGTGCAAGAAGCTACCGTAGTAATCCGGAATATCTTCCGCAAATATCCCAATCAATACGAATCCATAATTTCAACACTCTGCGAGAACCTCGATTCTCTGGACGAGCCGGAAGCCAAAGCTGCCATGATCTGGGTTATTGGCCAATACGCGGACAGAATTGAAAACAGTGATGTCCTTCTCGAAGACTTCCTCTTTTCCTTCCAAGATGAGCCAGTAGAAGTGCAACTTGCTCTGCTGACGGCAACTGTAAAACTCTTCATTCAACGCCCAACAAAGGGGCAAGATCTGGTACCAAAAGTTCTTAAATGGGCGACTGAAGAAACAGATAACCCCGATCTTCGTGATAGAGGCTACATGTACTGGCGGCTGCTCTCGGCCGACCCGGCAACAGCCAAGAAGATAGTGATGGGCGAGAAGCCGCCTATCACTGCAGAGACTGAGAAACTGGACCCCACTACTCTTGAAGAAATGTGCTTGAACGTGGGGACTCTGGCAACAGTCTATCTCAAGCCTGTTAACCAGGTGTTCCGAACCGCCCGTCCAAAGAGGTTGGCGGATAGTCCGGCTTTGCAGAGGCACACACTTCCAACAGCAATTGCTGAGCAGGCACATAGAAGAGCGCTCCAGCCTGAGCAACAAGAGCAGCAACTAGTGGAACAGAGGACTTCAGAGGAGGGCATGGGAAATCTACTTGGCGGTGATCTCGCGGCAGCAGTTGATGCAGCTGATGATTACTTTTCCGGGAGTGGGGGGGGATCAGGGACAAACCCGTTTGCAGTCAGTGGAGGACCCGTAGCTGGTGGCGGACAATATGGCTTGTTTCCCTCTTTCACCCCTACCCGAATTATTGCTAACCTCCAATCTAGTCGTCAATCAAAATGCGCCCCAACCTATATATTCCCCCCAACAGGGGGGCGATCTACTACTGTTGTAGAGTGGGGGTGTTTAAGAATTCAAATATATTGGCTTTCCTTTATGTGAACGGGTGGGTTGGGGCCGCAAGAGCACCTGAGAGCTTTTTTTATTTCATATACCATTTTTGATTCCTTAAGATCTTGTATTTATACCTTTTAGCTCTCAACCACGGCCCGGTCACCTATCCAGTTGTCTCAATTTCAGTATATCATGAGTTTGGCTTTTTGTTATCGAGTTAGGGGATGATATGAACCCGGGCACCTAATATTTAAACATAAAGATCAGCTAATTTAAAGGAACCACACTAATTCATCCACTGGATGCCAAATCAATCAATCAAGATTAAGCCCAACCTCCTCATCTAGGATACTGCAAAATTTCTCACTGCCGCTAGCAGGGAAATGTTTAAACTGGAAAGTCTCCGCCTTTGTGACAGCTTCATGGAGGTTTCTACTTAGAAATACCGTCATCAGCTAGCTCGTCCTAACACCTCTAGTATAAAAAGCCCCTTCCAACTCTACAAGAAACAAAAAGAAAAAACTCACTCCACAAACCCCTCAACCAAATACCCCACCCCACCCAGCTCCTCCGCCAGCTCCTTCTGGTGATTATCCATAAGCTCAGAATTGACCACAACGACCAGTCGTTTCTGAAACCTCAGCGTATCAAGAATACTCCCGCTGCCAGCATGTGAAATGACCAACTCCGCATGAGCAACCTCTGTGCGAAGGTCGTCTGTGAAGTTGAAGCCGGTGACCTCGATGCTACCGCAAGACGGCAGCGCTGCGGTGGAGAGGGTCTGGAAGAGTTTTTGGCAGTCGCCGTATTGGATGCGGAGGTTTGTGTAGCCGAGTGATTGGAGGGTAGCTAGGAAAGGGGCCGAGAGAGCTGCGGAGAGGAGTGAGGGAAAAGGGGAAGTCGCACCGGTTGTTACGAGGATGGTTTTGGCGGGGGTATCGGACATTGCTACTTTGGTGGCCGTTGCGGCGACGGCGGTGGTGGTGGGATGCTGATGAGTTAGTGGCTGAGGGATGGACGAATGGCTGGAGCTTGATTAATGGCTGATTGAGGGATGGGAAAGGCACTCGAGTACTGTATTCATAGAGTTGAAGTTTGGTTTGGGAATGTTGTGTCGTTCGAGTCTAGTAGGACTGTTTGTGTGTGTGGAGTGGGTGCGTGGTCACGTGGCGATAGGTCTCACAGAGCATCACTCGTAGAGATTGGCTGTGTTGGAAATATGGCTTCAATGTGACGGAGGTACGTCGAGCAGGGAATAGTGGGACTCGTATCATTGGCACTGTATATAGATACCTCTCATGGTATAAGTACCATAGTCCTGCACCCAAATAACAATGAGAAAAGAGGACATCGGAAAATTCTGATCCTCCTTCCACAACCATACTGTTCTCATATCCGGCGAAGTCTTTATTTCTGCGCAATCCCTCGCCTCGCGCACTTTATTTCCGACATGTAGTGGCTTGACGATGGCTGCCTACGTTCTCGGGGTCGGGTTTTTGGACTAAATAGTGTCTGTCCACATGTATATGCCAAGACCTGCTGCCTTCTTGTGGTCAGATATTCTGCTTGTTTCATTCACAGTTCTTGTAACCTACTGGTATTACTCTAATACCCCAGTATATGGACAGCTGCCTCTTATGATCTCTGGTATGACTAGCTTGTCTTTGTGGCATCCGGCACAGAGAGCATTCCTATTGCAGCAAAATCGTAATACCTTGGACTGGCGAAGACCCGCGATTAAGATAATTGATATTAGAATCTTGTATATTGTGCTACCATATTCTAACTTTTAGCACTTTTGTCTTGAGAATTATATAGAAATCTTTATTCTATATGCAAAATTCTTAATCGTCTTAAATTAAATTTAGATATAGGTGCCCTCGAGGTCTTGAGGGGGGATTGCTGGTTTGCTTGTACTCGAGTATTGCACAGGTTGAGATTGATTAGATAGGGATCTTAAAAAATAATAATACTAGTATGCTTTAATCACGTGCAAAGTCCCGTTCCTTGCCACCTGACGCGTCTCCCGGAACTACGGTACCTTGCAACCGTGACCTCTTCATCTACTCGAACCGCAAAGGACAATGGACCCTAAATTAAGGCGAAAACGCGACTCAAAGGCCGGATCAAACACAGCAAAGAAACCTCGAAAAGCGCCTGCTGAAGAGATCCCCCCAGCATCAGTCCCAACACTATGGCCGCCACACTTCAAGAACCTCCAAAAACTTTACGAAGCTTTAAACCTCATATATACCTTCTGTGCACAACGCAAACACGTCGTGACGACCTTTGATATGCTGAAATCTGCAGTCGAGGGTCAGACAAAGAAGGAATTGACTGTCGGGGACGTTGCGCAGATGAAGTTTCTTGTGCCGAAGAGTTTGCGGTTTACGTATGTCGATGAGGAGTTGTTGCAAATTCACGTTATGGGGCAGGCGAAGGATGTATACGAAGTCGGGGAGGATACACCGAGGATGGTCTTGTTCCTGGAGTTCTCGGATGGGGAAGTTAAACAGAGGAGCGGGGCATCCGCGGTTTCTCAGAAGGCAGTTTTGGCACTCATTAAGAAACGGAATGAGGACTTTGTTGCAGCAGTGAACAACTTTTTGAATGGTTGCGCTGAGGAGGGGGTTGATGCTGTTGAGCGCCTCATTGATGGATGTCACGAGCATGTTCCCAGATTGCCGGGGCATCTTCAGTCAAGTTCCCAGGAATCACTGTCAGCGGGGGGTAATATCGAAATTCCCAAGGAACGCAAGCCAATCGCGGAAATCATCGAAGAAATAAAAAGCTTAGACCTTTATCGTCAACAGATCGTACCGAACGGGCATAGGGTGATCCCTCCACAGGAGGCTGCGTTTGGGGACCTCAAATTTCTCCTTTCACAAGCACTCGTTAACGCATTATATACTGCACATAACGTTACTCGCTTATACATTCACCAAGTGGAAGCAATTAATAATTTATATGATGGACATAATGTTATTGTTTCTACCTCTACTTCTTCTGGGAAGTCATTAATTTATCAGGTTCCAATCCTGCATAGGATGGAAAAGAGTGCGTGTGCAAGGGCTATGGCAATTTTTCCGACTAAGGCGTTGGCGCAGGATCAGAAGAGGAGTCTTATAGAAGTCTTAGGGTACATGACGGATGTTCTCGGCGAAGTAGTAGTTGACGCCTATGATGGAGACACGGAGTTGGAAAGCAGAGACAGAATACGACAAGAAGCCAGGGTAATATTCACTAATCCGGATATGCTACACTGCAGTATATTGCCAAATAAGGATAGATGGAAGGAGTTTCTTCAAAACTTGATATACGTAATTGTTGACGGTGCGTGTTTCTACTACGGTATGTGAAGTGAATCTAAAAGGTTAATTTATTGGTAAGAGTTACATGTCTATAATGGATTATTTGGATCCCACGTTGCATTTATCATGCGAAGGCTCCGACGAGTATGTGCTTCATTTGGTAATACTAAGGTACAATTCGTGTCCTGCTCAGCAACTGTTGCCAACCCCGAAGCTGTAAATGCTCCTATCTCTTGGTCGCACGGGGATAACAGCTAATTCAATTAGCACATGCGAACTATATTTGGGGTCGACTCCATCAAGCTAACTGACGTGGACGGATCTCCCGCTGGCAAGAAAGAGTTCCTTTGCTGGAATTCACCCTATAAAGATCCTAAAGACCCATCACTTGGGCGTGTGGATCCAGTCTTGGAGAGCGCCAGGTTATTTACACAGTTGATATTGCGTGGCATCAGAGCCATTGCCTTCTGCAGGGCGAGGGATGCTTGCGAGCTGCTGGTAAAGGAGGTGAAGAGTGAGTTCGTGAGATTGGATCGGTCAGAGGTTGCACCTAGGGTTATGGCTTATAGAGGAGGATATACCCCGCAGGATAGAAGGCAGATAGAGAAGGAAATGTTTGAGGGGCATTTGCTAGGTATCGTGGCAACAAGTGCATTGGAACTGGGAGTGGACATTGGTAGCTTAGGTATTTCTGTCTGTTGATAAAAGTCCTTCACATAGGCTAACGTACATGAGAGATACCGTTCTCATGGTCGGATTCCCACACTCAATATCCAGCCTACGTCAGCAAAGTGGGCGAGCCGGGAGAAGAAACAAAGATTCTCTCTCAATCCTGGTGGCAGGTTCAACCCCCCGGGACCAATTCTACATGGACAATCCCGACGAAATATTCACCAAACTGAACGCCGAGCTCCAAGTCGACCTAGGAAACCCCATAATCCGCGAAGGCCATCTTCAGTGTGCCGCCTACGAAGTCCCCGTAGACCCACTAGAAGACCCCCAATTCTTTGGGCCCAACCTCGAGGATTTCGCCGAATCCAGACTAACCCGGGGAAACGCCGGGTCTTACCATCCTCACGAGCGCTACCTTCCCTATCCATCTAAACTAGTCTCCATCCGCGAAGGCCCCGACCCAGAAACACACATATCTGTAATAAATACCACAAACAACTCTAACCATGTTATCGAAATCCTAGACCCAGATCACGCGACATTCACCCTCTACGAAGGCGGTATATTCCTCTCTCAGGGGCGAACATACATCGTCAAGAACGTCAACCTGGGCAGCAAGTACGCAGCTGTGGAAAGCCTAGCAGTAGACTGGACCACAACACCGCAGGACTACACAGACATAGACCCCATCGAAACCACAATCGTGCACATAATCCCGGAGTCCCCGTCGAAGGCGTTCTACGGCACCATTCGCATTTATACCGTTATCTATGGATTTCTCAAAATCGATAGAGCGAAGCGGGTCCTCGACGCTGTGGAAATTGACTCCCCGCCCATTACCAAGCTGGCAAAGGGGATGTGGTTAGATGTGCCAGCTTCCGCACTAGACATCCTAACGCTTAAAAATATAGATGCTGCAGCGGCGGTGCACGCAGCTGAACATGCAATCTTGAACCTCTTTGGAAACTTCGTAACGAGCGTGTCGGGTGCTGCTAAGACGGAGTGCAAGAGTGCTGTTAAGAGTGAGGAGGTAAAAGGAAAAGGAAAGGTGAAACCCACATTGAAGAAGAAGTCTAGAACGCGTCCAGCTAGGTTGGTGTTTTATGACGTGGGGGCTACGGGAGTGTATACCCTCCGGGCGTTCGAGTCTGTCCATATTTTGCTCAGGCAGGCGATTGAGAGGATGGAAGGATGTGTGTGTTTAGATGGGTGTTTTGAATGTATTGCACCTGAAGGTTATTACCCAAAGCTTGGATTGCTGATAGGACATTGTTTAGGCGTCAAGAGCGAACACTGCCAAGAGAGAAACGCACTAATGTCTAAACCTGGCGCTCACGTTATCCTCCGGAAGATACTGGGGTTAGAAGTGGATCTTGAGAAGGTTCCGGATGGATCCGTAGATGGGAAAGACGCTGTTTCTGGGGACAAGGTGGCCCTTGCTGAGGAGGTCGGGATGGGCGGGGCTGCGGGGTGAAGTTGTAGTGTTAATATTCAGGTTTGGGTTGAGTGGCTTGTTTATTTAATATTATTATTCAGATGTAGACCGCATTATCGCAGCGAAGAGGGTAGCTGGTACTGGGTGGCTTGGTATGGATGGCGGCGGACAGATATTATTGCTAGTACCGTTGAATCTAGATGGTAACTTATACCGTCGTTATTGGGACATAGAATCTCGCTGTGCTCGCTTATAATTAAGTCCATCGCGGCCAAATCTTCACTACTCCAAGCCACACAAAACCTATTTAATCCAAATATCATGCAATACGAAGCCCTTCGCATATATACAACAATTTTCCCTCCTCTATGACTACCCCTTATTCCACGATGAAAAGGGAACGTCTTTCTAGCCGCATCTCATGGAAGGAAAGAAAAGCTGCAAACAAAATCATTGACCTCGCGAGACCTAAGATAGACTGTGGATCCCTGACCTGACCTTTGTAGAAACGGTTAGCAGTTAACGCCCGAAAACCAGGCTTTAGAGCTAGGGCTGCGTTTTAGCGAAAGTATGAGAGTATTTGGTGGTCTCTTTAGCTGCATGCTATACACTGCGTGAAGTACTGTGTCGCAGTCGGCAGGGACGTCGTACTATTATGTACTCGAGTACAGTGCCTATAGTATATCGTGGAAATCTGTTGTGTGCTCGAGGGCTTGTTTCCCAATTCGATATATGATACACGCTCTTCACTTCGTTTAGGGGATATATTGCTCTATAAGAGTGGGGTAGCTAAAGGCTGAAATTATATCGTCTGGTAAGAGAGACCTCAGAGAAACACGGGTTTGACCATGAGCAAGCCTTCGGGCACCCATACATAGATATGTGTATAAAATAGACGCACCGCGATACCCCTGGCTTACGGTCATCTAGTTTAGGGCATTTTTCCCGGCTCGCAAGGCGGGGGTTACGAGTATCTTGGGTCTGAATAAAGAGCTGCTTGAGTCATATAATGTCACTCGAACGCTTAAAATCGGCCACCCCTCGAGCACCAGCGGCAACTGTGCAGTACCGCCTGTTATAGATACCATAACTAAACGAGCTCAGTGATCTAGACCTTGAGTCTCTTGAGATGTGTCGTTAGACTGGAAATTAATAGAAGATAATTAGGAGGAATGCCGCATCAACACCATCTCTCAAGAGTAAAATATAAACAAAAAGGTCTTCGGTTCGCCCAGTTGCTAGCTATGGTGCCGCCCTACTGGTATCAGCAACCGTATTAGCTTCCACTACTGGGTCGTGCGTTAATATTCGCGTGTTTTTCTATTAGTGGAACCTCACGACTCCGATTCTCCCGTTTATAGTCGCTACATGTAGCATTATTGGGTCACTATCATCCCTCAGCACTTTCTCAGCAGGGCAGGAGGTATTTGAGGGTGTGCAAATGGTTTTTGCCGCTTGGTGAATCATTCTATCGCGAAGCAATAGGAATCTCCTCTTGGTAAGATCCGGAACGCCAGTACTCGAGCCCGAATATAAGACTCGCCTCGTTGTTCATAGCGTCCGCTTTGGGCCAATCTGAACACCACCGCTTCCTAGCGCCTAACAATCAAACTCCATTCCCTCAAAACGTCACTCCTAGGCCTCCCAAACGAGGCGATCACTCAAATCCCTAAAGTGCTAGAACGGAACCTTGTGCTTTGAACCCTCTTCCGAGAATTAGCTGTCCCACAGCAGACACTATCGCCCCAAAATTATTCAATATTCTGCCGCGCAATCGCTCCCCCGAAATACGAAGAGAGAGCGGTATGCGCTACCGCGAGATATAGAGACCCCTTATGACTTCGTCTCCTCAAAGAAAAGGGTACAGCCGCACCTGGCTATAATGAACCTCCTTGTAGCGAATTTCTGGCCATAAGGAACAGTACCGGTACTGTACTGTACCTCGCAGCCACGTTAGTGAATTTACTGTAGAGGACAGTTTGCTATAGTGAACACTCATAGAGGAAGTTAGTGGGCGAGGTTTTGAGGTCTTGATTCTTGGCGTTCATTATAGCAGGTGCAACTGTGCGGGTACTAGTGGTATACTATACTTGCAGCACACGTACTATATCATTGGTAGCCGTCATAATGAGTCGCCTAGAGAGAGAGTTGGGAGATTCCGGGCCCTTTCCGTCCTTTCGATCCGTATCCTCCTGCTAGCACAAAGGCGATGCTAAATTTTTCCACTACTTAAGGACTAGACGTAGGGATCGATACTTGCTGTTGTTATCGTTGCAATTCTTATTGCGCATCATTCACATGTATCTTACTCGAGTAGAGATCACCAGGTTATCTTCTGGGTCAAGATTGGAAATATTTCACGAGGTGTCTAAGTGTATCACTCATTATATTGCACCGATGTAGCGTAACACTACGCGGGGAAGCAAGCTAAAAAACTTATCCTAGAGGCCAGATATAAACTCTAATTTACAACTATTCCCCCCCCTCCATACTAATTTTTTGAGTATATACGGGGCCAATCTTTGGTGTATACCCCTCGATCGCTCGAGCTCGGTCACCGTTCTCATCTGTCAGGATTAACTCTGGAGGTTTAGCCGTGCTTCCTTCATTCTTTCTCTCTTTGACATCGACGGACAGGGGGCCGTTTTGCTTCAACTCTCGGGTTTCTTTGTCAAGGCTGATCCCAACCTCCATCAGCTCCTCCGCAAGCCTTTCAATATCTGCTTCCTTCGTGTTGTTCCATTTTGCCTGCCGTCTCTGCTCTTCCGCTTCTTCCAATAAGAGGATTCTAGCCCCAACCCCACCACGCCACTTCTCGCCCGCGAGATCCAACCCCGAGACAGCACCTTTATCGTCGACTTGAGCATCGTTAATTATCTCTGCTCTGGTCCAAGCAGGCTCAGTGTTCAGTTGAACCCTCAGCCACAATCCTTGCCGAGCACAAATATCGCTGCAAAATCGCTCGAGTTTCTCCTTCTCCACAAACCTCATAGATTTCTTCCCCTTGTCTACTAGGGCATAGATAGACTTCCCTCCGCCAGCTAACCTCTTACGAGGGTTAGGACATAGTGGGTATGAGCATTTATCACAAATCCCTCGTTCCTGCATTAACGAATCGAAGTCGGAGGGCTGGAAGTAGCGGAGGTGGCATTTTAGATCGGTAGGAGTGTTCTCTGGGAGCGGAAAGTCTACTAATTTCTCCAAGGAGGTTAAAATCGAGAGCTCGAGGACTTTACGGATTTGGATTGAGTGGGCGTGAGAGAGTGCAATTGCTCGAGCTTCTTCTGGAGTTGGGAGAGGTTTCGATTGGGATGTTGGTGCACCGGCGCTAACAATCGTGCTGTTCACGAGGGTTGTTGTGGTAGAGGAAAGTTGTTGAGTTTTCTTGAGAATAGATTTCGGTTGCTCGGTGGCCATGATCCCAGTACCACAATTTAGGTGCGGTCGTAGTGATTTGGATGAGGGAAAAGTGAAAGAGTGGCAGGTAGTGAGTGTCGGTACGGAAGATGATGTGTTGAGGTTTTATTCGCTTCGTTTAAAGGATGACGAGGTCGGTTGTCACAGGGGTTGGCGGTTTTGTCTCAAAAGTGCATCAAATCACGTGCCCTGCTTCCATATCTGGATGATCTGATAAATGATATCAGATCTAGAGGACCCTTCCAGGCTCTGCCCCGAAGTGGACAAGAATTGACCAATCAGCGCCCTTAAACCGGGACAATTACCGCGGATTCTCGCCAAGACTCGCCACCAGATGCTATAGTACCAGCGCCGCTTTAAGCCACTCTGCGAGATCTTTTGATGTGGGCCGGTCGGTTTCCCCTCCATACAAACGGGATTTCCCCTCGTTGCTCCATCACACAACTCTTTCTGTCAGCAAGAACCTCCATTATTGCTGGCAATTCCTTACCTCACCTCCGAAAATACATTCACCCCTTGTGGCCTTCCTTAACAACCAAACGTTTCCATCGATGCTACCCTTCGGTTCTATTTTGTCCCTTTCTTCTTAACTTCTGCTAAAGGTGAGAGCTCCTTCAGGTGGTTTTGGTGGGGTATCCGTGATGTGATTACTTCCGGGGTGCGCTGACGTACGTTCACCGGATCTCCTCCTCTAGGTAGAAAGGCACTAAAAACACTGAATCGTCACTATCAAACTTAACATCTCTGTCCACTTTTTCTTTTATCTTCAATTTTTCTATCTACAATCTTATTCTTCATTACCTGGCGTCCATTTGGGCGGTTATTGACTTTTTGTCATGGCCAATACTTCCGCCCCACCGTTTAAGGTTAAGGCCTTGTTCGACTACAACTCTCCGCACGATGATGACCTCAACTTCCTGGCTGATGAAGTTATCACTGTCACTGAGGAGGAAGATGCTGATTGGTATTATGGGGAGTATCATGATAAGTCTACGGGAAATTTGAAGCAGGGGATTTTCCCAAGGAACTTTGTTGAGAGAATCACGGTGGAGCTTCCTCCTAGGCCAACTCGAAGTGGGGGTGGTAGGAAAAAAATAGTGGAGGAACATCAACCAGAGTCCCCGGTTGAGTATCAGGACGACACTCCTCGTGTAAAGTCCCCCCCTCCGCCAGCTCCCGTCGCCGAACTTTCGGCTCCCGCTGTACAGAGTCCCGTAACGTCCCCAATCGTAGCTTCAAAGGCTTCCGAGGCCCAAACTGCCATCCGTCAGAGGGAGCCGGAGGCAGCTCAACCTCCCCCCCCACCACCTGTGGCAAAGGCGGCCCCCGCATTCAAGCCTCCTCCTAAGCAAACTCCAGTGCCGCCCGCTGAGAAATCAGCTCCGTCATCGTCTAAACCCCCACCTCTAGAGAAGCCATCTTCATTTAAGGACCGCCTCGCATTGTTCAATAAGGGTTCTGCAGCTCCTATTGCACCCTTTAATCCTCACAAACCACCCGTCAATTTTATCAAGAAACCTTTTGTTCCGCCTCCCCCAAGCAAACACGCATATGTCCCTCCGCCGATTCAGAACATACCAAAACCTAGGAGGGATGAGGATTCTAATTACAGCCGCCCGGATTCAGAGGAAGCACCTACAAGGGGCTCTACAGAGCAAGAGAGGGAGAAGGAGGATGAAGGGCCAAAAATGACGCTAAAAGATAGGATGGCATTATTACAAAATCAGCAGCTAGATCCTACCGGACTTGGATGGAAAAATAAGAAGCCTCCGAAGCCGAAAAGAAATGAGAGCGAGAGAAATTTGGAGGATGACCAGTCTTATGCTGCCCCTGAGGACAGCTCCCATGAGCGCAAGTCTCATGATTCCACCAGACCCCAAGTTACTGAGGGGGGAGAGCCGGAGGCGGCACCGAAACCGAAGAAGAGTGTTGATATTTCCCGCGAAGATACAACTGTGGAAGAATCAAGCGCGGGTGATGCAGACATTTCTTCTGCTTCTAGGTATACTGATGAAGAAACTGTTACTAGTAGAGACCGTCCCCCAACCTCTTCTCATAGGGAGGATAAATCGGATGACGGAGACGACGAGGGTGCGAACGATGACACCCCAGATAACCCAGATTCAGACGATGAAGAGATTGACCCTGAGGTGGCAAGAAAGTTGGCTATCAGGGAGAGAATAGCTAAGATGAGTGGTGGGATGGGTATGCATGGGATGGGTATGCATGGCATGCTTGGTGGTATGCCCATGGGAGGACCTCCACCTCCGCCGCCAAAGAAAAAGAAGAGTTCTTCGACTTCTATGCCTCCTAAAGAGGAGGGTGAGAATCTTAGGAGGTCTTCGGATGGCGGTGGTGAGAATGAAAATAATGGCTCGAGCGATTACACACAAGTGCCACCAGTTGCCTTGCCGTTTGCCTTGCCTAGAGTTCAATCTCCACCCACCGCTGAGCAGGGGGGATCTGATAGCGAAGCCGAAGAGCTCGCTAGAGATATAAGTGGGACAAGCAAAAAGATTTCCGAAGAGCATTCACGGGATGAGGTTGTAGATGTGGAAGATATCAAGCCACAGCAAAGCCAGCAGGCAATCCCCCCACATCCTCAAGGACCAAGGCCTATGCCAGGATCACCAATTCTTGAAAAGAGACATTCGCAGATTTCACCTCCTTCAATACCTCTGGGTAAGTACTTCGCTTCTCATTATAATGGATTGGCCCGCTGATCAAGTAGCACCAGACCGGCCTGCACCGCCCCCTGTTCCGAATGAGAGGCCTGCACCTCCTCCGCCTCCCAGCGAACGTGAGTTTATTATGATTGCCCTCCATTTTTCTAAGCTAATTAACCTTATTCAGCGCCTACCACTCAAATGCCGCCCGTAGCCGCTCGAACACCTTCCGATGGATCTGTTTCTGATGATGAGCTTTCCGTTCATACAGGTAAACTTAATGTCTCTACTTCCGAGCTTGGCGATCTTCGAGGGGTCCCTCCCCCGCCGCCCTCCGGGCCTCCCGGCATTCCGAGCGGACGTCCGGGCTCTGGCTACGATCCTTTATCGCCCACATCACCCACGAGCAAACGTGTTTCTCAAGGCTACTTCAACGTTCAGTCTTCACCTACCACCTCACCGATCACACCCGGAGGTCAGAGCAAGCGAGCTAGCTATCAGAGGGCAGCAGGTACAATGCCTCCAATTCCCATGAGCTCTCCACCTTCTATGGGTCGCCCTCCCCCACCGCCCCCTCCTCCTACTGGGCCCCCTCCAAGAGCCAGTATGGATGAATCTCGGCCGGATGTTGCGGGAAGCCAAAGGCAATCCGATACTGAGGAAGAAGTGACCGAGTATGAAGCAGATTATGATACAGATATTGGAAATAAGGTAGCGCATAGAGATGCTTTGAAAGGTAAGGAGGTCGGAAGGCGAGATGGCTATGACGATAATGACGAGGGAACACCTTTGCCCTCACCTGTCATTGGCCCCCAGGCACCCCCTAGGGGCGTACCGCTACCACCACCTCCAGCCCCACCATCCAATCCCCCCCCTTCTAGGAAAGGGCGACAATCAATGGATATGCCACGGGCTGCACCACCCCTCCCACCACCGGCCCCACCAGCTCAAGAACCAGAGAGGTATGAGACTCTTGATAGCTATGATCCCCGCAACTATGAATCCCCTCGTCTTGCTTCTCCGCCTCCTCCACCTACATCTGGGCTTCCTCCGCCGCCACCACACCAGGCACCTCCCTCTAAACGAGACCAATCCCGGAGTAGCACCGGTAGACAATCTATGGATGCCTCTAGACCCGCAGCCGGCAGGCGCTCAATGGAACAAAGCCGACCGGTTGTGGAATTTATTGCTCGAGATGTTGATTTAGGAGACCGGTCTCAGTGGTGGATGACCTCCAACACTCCTCCTCCTATCTTTCAAAATCGTTCCAAGGAACTCTATTTCGAAGTTGAAGAATCCACCTCAACTAGGCGTGGTGGAAGAACAACAGTGACCAAGGATGTCTACGTTCTTTTCCACGATTATTCACAGACAATTGTGACCGCCCGCTATGATCGCGACGACCCCGCTAATGCGTCCCTTGAGCAGCGACATGAGCAGCCTCCGCCAAATCCCCGACAGGATCAGCTCGAAGAGTTCCAGGCTAAGTACGGCGCAAATATCTATAATGGAGCTAAATCCCGTGAGAATACTGTCGTGGGAGACGGAGAGCCTCATACATTGATTTACGAACTATTCAAACTTGTTCCTAACGCATTAAGTCCTGCCGGTCACCGCTCATATGGTGCCCTTGTATATGCCAACCTTGCCAATGCCAATACTATACTAAATGATGAGATTAGAGCCGGCGATATCCTAACGTTTCGGAACGCTAAATTCCAAGGACACAAAGGAGGCCTACATCATAAGTACTCTATGGATGTTGGAAAACCAGACCACGTCGCGATAGTTGTGGACTGGGACGGGACAAAAAAGAAGGTCAGGGCCTACGATCAGGGTAGAGAGAGTAGAAAAGTCAAGATCGACAGCTTCAAGATAGGTGACTTGCGCAGCGGGGAAGTCAAAGTCTGGAGGGTTGTTGGACGTGATTGGGTTGGATGGGGTCAAGGAGAGTAATGGTAATGTAGAATTAGTTAGATGATTGCAACTCACCGGGTGTCTTTCGTTGAATGCGATGGGGGAATTTTGTTCTCTTCTTCCTTTTCTTGTCAGTTTCTCGGAATCGGACTTTCCGCCTGGGCTTTTCTTTTCTTCTTTTGATGCAGATAATGAGAGTGGTGAGGTCGGTGCGCCGGGAGGGCTTGATTGTGCTGAATTGAAATTCTTCTGATATCATTCGTTATATTGCACTTTTATTTCTCTTAGCTATACAATGCTTCAGCTTATCGTGCGGAATTAAAGGATTGGGGATGTGGCGTTTTCCCCCTAGCAGTACCATTTGTGCCACAGCGATATCCTGTGCCTGCAATCTGAGAGAGCTGGGTGGACACGAGATCTGACGCATTCTGTATATAGGTCAACAAATTTCCATAAACCTCATGCAGCGCAGTGTGTGCTGAGGGGGTAAAACTTCGCCGCCTTGCGATTATCTTGAACCGCTGAGCAAGGGCTAATCTAAGGTGGGATCTACTCGTGGATGATATGATATGGCCTTGGTGGCGCCCTGGGTATCATACGTCGATATCGTAAATCTGCATTGTAAAGACCTAGAATACCAGTATGCTCTGAGAGAGATCCCGGGGGCGTACCGGTATTCCTTTTCCACGCCCAACCTACAGGTCGATTCTGGGGTAAAATTAGCCAACGGCTTTGTTATTCATTATTTGTAATTTAGTTTATTATTATATATCATACCAGCCAAATTCCAAGACTGGCTTAGCTAGGGGAACAAATATATTGAATTAACAATAGCTTCATCTCTCACATTCTTTTTAGTCGAGTCAACTTGGCCTGTCAGACCAATAGGCTCGAACAGCTTGCTGCTGCTCCTAGGTGAGGCTCGATCAGGCTCAATCCTTCCTGTGTCATGTATAATCACTCACATAGCCCTTTTCCGTCTCTGTGGATCAAAATCACAATCAGAAGGTTCCTATTTTCCCAGAATTTAACCCTTGGGGTCCCTAGTTGATTTTTGTGAAAGTGACTCTCTACTAGATTTCCCGCTTTTTTCACCCACTAAAATAATTTGGTGCTTGTACGATACCTGTAAATGTGTTTGAGGGTGTCTGGTTTGTCGTTTTCCAACGTGTAACTTCACCTGTTTCCAGGCCACGCGCGTTTCCAGATGGCTTACTGTAGCCTCTAGTAGTTCGTGTTTGGAGGGCGTCTGCTTAGGCGGGAGTGTCTTAGTATACATTTGCTTGATGCCCGAGAGGTCTTTGCCTGGAGTTTGATCTTTGGATAGTGGATGCTTGGGCTCACCAACAGCTAACGAACCCAAATGGGTCCTTGACAACACGAGCGACATCGATGATTAAAATTTAAAGGCGACGAAACAAACACAAGAATAAAAGAAAAGACTTATTTACAATAAAAAGTAATAAAACTATTTCTCTCACTGGAAAGCAGTTCAGGGGATACCAGAAAATATAGAGTGGAGCTATCTTTTATGTGAAAAAAGTGGTATTTAGGAAACAAAAAGTTAAGAAATTCCTAGGAAATTCAATTTAAAAACAATTTCCCTTTTACAACTCCTCCGACACCTAACCCTGCACCCGATTCCGTCTAATCCTTTTTTTTATAGAGAAATAAATTCTATCATACCTGGCAGATTCACTGTTAGTTGCCATTTATGGATGGTGGATAATGGGGACTTGCAATTTCTCAAAGTTTTCGCCCTTCCTCAAGGATGGCTACAACCCCCCCTTTAAAGGCGGCAATCAACCTCGACCCCTCTGATCGTCGAGCTCAACAGCCAGGGAACTCTCTAAACAGAGTAGGACTGCATCTCGATACTTCTGCCCCATAAAGTGCCCCAACCTCTCTCGCGCATTTCTCACCAAAGTTTTGTGAATGACTCTTGGGGTGGCCTTCGCTGTCAGGTCAAGAAGTTCAGGCGCAAGTTTCCAAAGACCAAGCTCCAAGAGCAAGACTCCGAAGGCATATATATCGTGGATTTTTCTGAACGCCTCTGTTGGTAAGCCCTAGCGATCCGGATGGCGGTATATATTCCAATGGATGCCCTTGCTCCCGCCGTGGTCGGAATAAATCGTGCCGTCTAGGGCGGGACGTGCATATTCAAAGCCGCAGAGATAAGGTGAATCGAAGTCTAATCCCTGGCTTTCCTGGCGGAAAAACAATATATTTTTGGAGTTGATACTTTTGTGAACCCAGTCTACGAGGAACCATTCAATCAAGGTGTAGCCGATATTGTGTGCTATAGCGAAACGCTGGCCCAAGGTCGGCCGGGACTGTCTCTTCAAAGAGCCGATAGCTGTATGAAGGCTCATTGGTTCTGGCTCGCGGTCCTGAGGAAGTGCAAATGCGAGACCATATAGTCTCTCTCTGCGCTTATGAAAAAAGCCAAGACAACGGAGTGTAAAGCCGTTTGATCTGGTTGGCTCACCGTTACGGCATTCGACACCTAGGAGTTTAGATAAGAACTGGATCCTACCCTTTGCTATCTCTAGGACACGATCGGACGAGTTTTCTGGATAGCTTTTATTCAGGACATTTTGATTGTTGTATTTACCGTTCCTCAAGTCGCCCTCCCCGATGGGGGGGCGGCGTTCATCGGCGCATGGGCGGTGATTAACTTTGACTTGAGTTTGACCCTCTTGCCCTGCGAGGGATCGAGGAACAACATGCGAGTCGCAGTGATCTTGGACATCCCAAGGGCTTTGGCATCCTTTCGTTGGAAATCTTCGAGTTCGCTCAAATTCGATGAGAAACCATCCCGAGTGAAAAGATCCAGTTTAATAATATCCATCAATTTTCCTACCCAATCTCCATGTTCCCGTACCAAAGACTCAAGCCTCTCTCTGTTGGACAGGGCCCATTGCAAGCTCGCAAACTTCTAGGAAAATTGAGCACGAGGAAGACGCAAGCCACCCTGGGCGTGCTTTTTTTCATGCGCTACCGGTTTCGTCGGCCCGGGGATTTCGATCGATTCTAAGTGGATTGCCTTCGGTTCTCCTGCGTCCTTCAGTTTTTCAGAACTTCCAATGCCAATCTCCCACCACTCGTCAACCCCCTCGAGTGCCTTAGCGTATTCTTTATCGTAGCGCGCTACCAAGCGACCATATTCTCCAACTAGGCGTTTAAGCTCCCCTAGAATTTTCCTAATTTGATCCCTCAAACTATGCTCGATTTTAGATATGGATTTGCTTTCAAGGAATCGTCTACCGAACGTCGATAGAAGGATCTGCTGGTGTCCGAAGTCTGACTCCAGTTTCCTGAAGCTATTGTCCTGGTCTCCGGCATCTATCAGGACTTGCCTAATAAATTTCCCAATAACGAACACTTCGTTAAAGACTGCGATCGTGAGTGCGGTCACCTCCATTGCCGATATATGGTGGTATGATAGTTGATGATTCGGAATCCAAGGTTAGCCCTAGCACTAGTTAAGGAACCGGGGGGGGGGGTAGAGGAAGAATAAGTTCGATAGATACACATATTGGCGCACTAACTATTCTTTGCTCTACTGCGGGGTTTCAAGAGAAATTGGGAGCTGTCATCACTCTCGAAGGCCTTGGGCGCATCGCCATATTTTAATTTAGGGGAGTAGGAAGTCATAACCGCCTGCGCACAATTGGGTATCTGACTCGAATATCTAAGCGGGGAGGTCTCAGTGAATGTTGCCTACGGGTACTTGGAGTGGGTACTATTGGCAAGGCGTTTTACAGGATGAGGTGCTACCCGAGTACCGTACAGTACTTGCGCGTTGCAAAAGTTTCCGGAAATGGGGACTTTGGTTCAGCCTTGACTTGGGTATGGCTGCCTATGATACTCCACAGAAACTTTTGCAACGCACAACTACGAGTACTTGCACCGTGCCTTATTATTTTCTTAAATCCACCATCGCTTATCAGCCTCGGATCGGCCTGACCAGAGACAAAACACCCCTTCAATTATTCCGGTATGATATCATACTATCATAGTAAATACCGGTACGGTAGTGTTATCCGAACAGGGTATAGCTTAGGGGGCTACCGTAGGCTTGTAGATCTTTTATGTGTCACGCATAATCACTCACATAGCCCTTTCCGTCTTGTGGATTATGCAAGTAATGATATCTGAACGGATAAACGTACCGGTATGCGTATACGCAAGATATTCCTGTTTCCCCGGCATTTAGTCTAATGCTTGGGGTTCCTGGTTTTGCGAAAGTGGCACTCTGGATTTAGTTTTCCCACTTTTTTTACCTACCAAATAATCTGGTGCTTCCACCAAGTGTGCCTGGGGGAGTCTGTCGTTTTCTGGGGGTAATGTCACCTGTTTCTAAGCCCTGCGCACTCCTGGATAGCTCGTTGTAACCTCCAAGTCATATTTGGGGGGTGGGTCTGCCTGAGCGAGAGCATCTTAGTATAATATACACTAGGGGGTCTCACACCGGTGGTTCAGGTCCGGGATGCGTACTGCAGTTCTACCCATCCGGATACGGCCACCAAACGGCATTGCAATGAGGTTCAGTGTAGTATGGTGTGAAACCTCCCGGTACAGATTAAAGGTTTACTACTCGTTTTGCCTATTTGATGATTAAGAACTAATTCTTTATTAGCTAGCTTTAAAGAAATTGGGTTCACGCTAATAAAATTTTCATCACTAGTTGCTCATGATTATTCCTTCTTTCGTGCAAGGCAACAGTGTACCACCAACCGCCAAACCAGCAAACCATCCTGAGTATGATACCACCTCCAGAGCCGGTACTAGTACCGCGGTTCATTTTTCCCGTTCATGGTTCGTGAACTACAAACCACCTCTTTGAACCGTGGTGAATCGGCGGTCTGAGACCGATGCTCGAGAGTAACTTAGTACAACGGGTCAAGTAGATATCGGGTGCAAAAAAAAAAAAAAAAGTCAAGCCAGCGGGGGCGAAGGCGGGGGGTTTGACTACCGGTGACGGGCTCCCTGACTGACTGCCCTTTAGTTGGATGGTGTGTCGCGCGTGCCGGATCCACCCTGCGTGTGTGTTGCTGTGACCTGCTACTATGCTGG
>Ga0307507_10001048_pt1 | contig 61552 bp, 77 predicted proteins | sample 7_EM_MG_FD_207223 | JGI IMG/M metagenome (GOLD analysis project Ga0307507, IMG submission 207223) | Populus trichocarpa ectomycorrhiza microbial communities from riparian zone in the Pacific Northwest, United States - 7_EM | ecosystem: Host-associated > Plants > Roots > Unclassified | place...
GCCCCCCCGCCCCGCCCCCCCCCCCCCCCCCCCCCCCCCCCCCCCCCCCCCCCCCCCGCCCCCCCCCCCGCCCCCCCCCCCCCCCCCAATCTGGAATTGATACCGTTGTCCGTAATGTATTCTGAATGGAAGAAAGCGCGAGTGAGAGAGGATGATATTCTGCGGGTCCAACTTTGGTGGGTCGTTCGGGTCGAGTGCGGTACTAGTACTACTATATGGGAGGAGGGAAAAGAAGATAGGGGAAACCACCGAACGGATTCGTGCAGCGGATCAAGATTCGATGGAATCAACCGACCGGCGTGCTCTCTTCTACGGCGCTTCTATGAATCCCTCGTGGTATGTTGATGGTTGCGCTCGGGGAAATGCGGATTGGTTTAGTCCCCGTACGGCAGCGTTACCGTGGTATTACTGGTATGGATTCAGGATGTGACATAATTTGTGTTCTCTCACAGTCTGGTAACTTATGACTTGTGAGAAACTTTTGCTGTGATGGAGGAAAGTGTGGGGGGAGGGGGGGAATGGGATGATCACGCGCTACCTCGTTTGTGTCTCTGGTCATACGGAATGGGCCGAATATCATTCACCTATTCATTCGAAAGGCACTCACTACCTCTGTGCACCGTAGAAAAAGCCCTATGATTCAGTGGTTGACATGTTTGAGGTTTGCAACTGGAAGGGACTCCGAAGGAGGGAAGTGGTTTATTATGTGTGGAATAGAACCAATTATGGTAGGGGTTCTCGGGTTCCGTGTGGTTGGGGGCTTTTCCCCAGATCGAGAGTTTAGTGGGTGAGATCTGATATGATATATGACCTGACGTAGGGGAGTTTTGTTTTTTTTCCTCTTCGATCCTTTCTTGGATTCTGTAAACTTTGGGTGACTTATTAGTGCGGGAGGGGGAGAGCAGCAGGCAGCAAGCAGGGGAGGATTGGTAGGTTTCTTTCTTACAGTCCTCGAGTACCGTATGGTGATACGGGAGGTTCCTTTTCGGCGCCTTGTATGGTACGAGCATCTTCCGGATTGGGCCTTCATGGATTGGCTTGCGTGGGCTAGGTCGCTGAAGATGAGAAACCTGGTTTGCTCCTTCTCTGATTTTTGCAGGTCCACTTTTTTTGCATATTTTTCTCCCCGATTTGATAGGCGGTGAATTTTCTTGGTAGGAGCGGGTTTGATATTCCCACGTCAAAGTGTGGTTTGAATGGAGGTAGTGACGATACCGGTAGGGTGTTGTAAAATTCATGACTGCAGTTGGAGGCTTGCATGCCGTTAAGATTCAGTTTGGTCACGTTGTTGCAATTCTCCCGGCAAGATCTGGTCTTAGAATCAACACTTGATCAGACTGCAACTCGCAGACAGCAACCGGGGTGACGGTATGTGACCAGAGAAAATGTGTGCAGTCCAAGTGCTCTGCTTTTTTACTGGGTGTTGCTAGTGGATGGTCCCATTATCGCCATCTCTCTGGTTATGCTAACAGGAGGGGGAAGGGGAGTTGAACGGCATTGGCTAGGCTTCCTCAACTTCATGTAAACCATTCCTGGGCGGTCAGTCTGTGTTTTATGGAAAGCTAGATCGGAGAGGTTGGTGCTCGTCGTCCGCACTTTTATATCAGTGTTCTTTTGGGGGTTTGCTCAGGCGGTGAAGTGGAGCGGGGAAAAAAGAAGGATTTTGAGGATCCGACTGGCTTCTTTTGATGGGGGTTTTGTGCATTGAGGGACTTGCCCCTCGGCTCGTGCAGCCAGAATGGAAGAGATCACAGTTGGGCCCTGCGTCTAGGGCGTACAAAGACAGAATTGGTGGTCTAATGTATTTCCTTTTTTCTTTTTTTTTGCCATGTCGGCCTTGAGAAGAATTATCTTCAGCCCACCCTGGAGTCCTAGTTGGATTTGACGCAAGCTAAGACAGACAGACGTGCGCTACAAGCTGCTCTCGCTTGTTGCTCACCTTCTGGGTGGAACTATGAAATTCTGTGTATCGTGGAGTTCGCATACCCTTGGATGCGATACATTCCATTCAGTAATTGTCTCTTCCGGCTGATTGTCTAATCTGGGAGGGAGTGAGTTCTTCTTCCAGCTGGTCCACACAAGGTTGGGCGGACTGAACTGATCAATTGATTTACTCTCTTAATATACAGTATCCACTAAGCTTCCTCAATGGCTCGCAGTCCATCTGAGCCCCCCAGCCTCTTGATTGTCTGCCCTTTTGACCTTTGCTGTCGTCGTGACAGCCATCGCCCCTGTTCAATCGGCCCACCAATCATACTTTGACTCTTTCTCACGAACCAGGCGTGAAACTTTTTTTTCCTCCCACCCTTTCTTTCCCTTTTATTTCCCCGTCCTCCTTCGACTGGAACTCCTCTTGATTGCTCCCAGCACTGTCAGGACGACTCTGGGTGGAATTGACTTTTTGCATCCGGGTTTGGCTGCCAACCAGGTCCATCTTTCGAGAGAGGAAAAAAAAAAAAGAAAATATATTCAAAAAGAGGCTCCATAAAAATATTTGGTCAAGTCTTAAAAACTCGCCCACCACTTACTGATCGATACGCCAGCCTATCCCATTCTATTCCGCGCCAGTCCAAGCCGAGCGTAGCCCGTCCCACCGCCCCGCTATCCTCGACACTTATTCTACTTCTTGTGGCCACCACCCCCTCCTTCCTTCCTTTCTTCCTTCTCTTTACTTACTCCACTTTTGTGTCTTCTTCTGTGTCCTCTCTCACTTCATTGAGTCGGATTCTTGCAGGGTGCGGTTGAGGAAGGAAGTGTGCGTGAAGTTGTGTGTTGAGAGTGTGAGTCTGAAGCTGTGCGCATGAATGTGTGAAAGACGTTGTCGTGTGAGAGGAAGTGCTGAGTAGGGTTGGGAAGGTAGAGATACGAGATCTTCGGCCAAAGGTGTGTATTTTTTTTGTCCTCCATCTCCTTCTATACTGATTCGTTCTGCTGTTTGTTTCCTCTTTATTCATTCTTTCCTTCTCCTTTTGTGGCTACCCACACGGGTTTCTGCTCGAGATAAGACAAACCTTGACCTAACATTGAGTTATCAGGAAAGAAATCACCGATATTTTAAATATTCAAACATTCATCATGTCTTCGTTGTCTCGCAGAGCCTGTTACAAGTCTGTTGCCTCCTTTTTCCTTCCTGCCGTGTCTTCGTACGCCACAAAGATTGCCCAATTTCTGACGTTCTTGGCCTTTTTTCCTCAGATGTGGATCTATCGGCCACTTTGCTGAGGTTTGTTCATCGCCTGAGCGCCTTTGTTACAATTGTAAGAAGTCACCTCGATTTTTTCCGTTTTATGTGGGGGGGAATGAGGGGAGGGGTTCTCTCGGAATTTCATTTTAAATGGAATTCTATTCATTTAAGGTGTGAGGATGCTGACGTGTTTTTGTGGGGTGCAGGCAAGCAACCGGGTAAGCATCATCTGGGTCGCCGCTATTTTCTGATTAATTTCCCTCTACTTGACAAGCGGTCATACTCAATGTTGAATTAGGACACGAATCCAATGGATGCCCGAACCCGAGAACTACCGAAACTAAGCAGTGCTACCATTGCCAGGGTCTTGGACACGTTCAAGCCGACTGCCCGACATTAAGGCTCTCTGGAGGCGGTGCTGCTGGGGGCCGTTGCTACTCCTGCGGAAATCCGGGACATTTGGTGAGTGATAATTTGAGCATCGGGGTTCGGCGGTAATGCTAAGAGGGGTTTCCGAAGGCGAGGGCTTGCCCCCACCAACTTGGTGGCGTTGCGAGAGGGGCTGGGGGATACCCCCCTCGTGGTGCATATGCTGGCGGATTCGTGGGCCGGGGTGGATTTGCCGGAAACCCGCGCCCTGCAACATGTTATAAATGCGGAGGTATGTTTATCCAAAAAGTGTAGATATTGTTTTATACTGATTATTGGGTTATTGAAGGCCCGAACCATTATGCTCGCGATTGCCAGGCACAGGCTATGAAGTGCTATGCCTGCGGGAAGCTGGGCCATATTAGTAGAGATTGCCAGGCCCCTAATGGGGGCCCCTTGAGCACTGCTGGGAAGACATGCTACAGATGCGGCGAAGCTGGTAAGTGCGCATTAATGGAAATAGGTTACTTGCATGTTCTGATGCTCCCAAGGTCATATCTCTCGCGATTGCCCGCAAGCTGCGGAGCAGGCAGATCAGCCGCCCGTCGTTAACAGCATCGTTGCTGCATAAGCTCGACGAAGCCTATCGGCGTCGGTTTTTAGTGCGGAATGGCTGGCATATTCCTCAGGATATGTTTCACCTATCTAATTTACGATCCGATTGCGAAAGCAGGTTTTTTTTCTCTTGACTTTAATTCAGTGGGGTATTTTGTTTTTTATTGCTATTCCTTTATATCGGTTTGTTTTACCACCTATTTAACATTCGCTGTGAATTCTTTTTCCTACTTCATTTTTTCTCAAATTTTTTATTCGGGCTTTGTTATGCATTCCCCTTGTTTAACCATCATTTCGTGGGAAGACAAAAAAATCCGCAGCTCAGAACTGTATGTAGCAGAGAGATGGCGGGGGGATAAAACTCGGGGGAGTAAGACTGGATGGGAAGTTTGGGCCGGAGCTGCAGTGAACGGGCGTTTGTCGTTTGAACTCTCGGAGATACGTGGGACATCGTGGGTTGCTGTATGTTGAGAACGCGATTTGAATACGAGAAAGTTGAAGCAAGCAGTCAAAAGGGTTCGTAGTTCTCTCATGACATACTACAATATTGGTGACTGAAAACGTAAAGTAAAGTTGAGATTGATATGCATAATCAGCATTTGCCAAGACCTCTAGTCATTCCATGGAAACCGCTTACCTAGCATTCTCCTCATCCCTTCTTTGGGTAATTGATATATGCGGTGTAACGGTAGGGGTCGCTCCTTCCTGCCTGACTTGTTTGTCTCACATTGGCGCTTTTCCTTCATTGTTTGTCATTTCCGCTTTGCATCTCACGCATTCCTCAATTAGCATTTACGTAGAACAAAGATGCCGATCGAGGAAGATTTTGGGGACGATGTTTGTGCTATTCCATCCTTGAAGGGGATCCGGGAAACTTTAAACTGATTGGCATAGGATATCTTCGAGATTCTTGATATTGATCAGTTGCAAAATCATGGTATGAGGGATTCTACGATTGATTATGGATGATGTGCTGATGTGGGTAGGGATTGGTGCAAGCGATATTTCCAAATTGAAGGCTTCGGGTTACTGGACTATTTCTGTATCCTTTGTCTTTGTTTGGTAGTCTTGGAGAGTTCTGATGGTGGGTTAGTCTGTTTGTGCCGCTACTAGGAGGAACCTATCCAAGATCAAAGGTTTGATATGACTCCCAGGTGGCTTAGATCGGGGGATGCTAACTGTATAGGTTTTTCCGAGCAGAAAACCGAGAAAGTCAAGGAAGCAGCTGGGAAATGCGCTGTATAAACCCCACACCCCTTATCAACCTACTCCAATTGTTCACCCGACTGACCAACACAGCCCCCATCATACCATTTCATAACAGCTTCCGAGCTGGGACATATCCGTCGCAAAGTCTGTCGTATCTCGACTGGGAGCAAGTCCTTCGATGCAATGTTGGGCGGCGGCATTCAAACAATGTCTATAACGGAAGTGTTTGGGGAGTTCCGCACCGGAAAGTCCCAGCTATCTATGACTGCATCTGTGATCTGCCAGCTACCAAAAGATCATGGAGGGGCAGAGGGGAAAGTAGCGTATATTGACACAGAGGGGACATTTAGGCCGGAAAGGATTAAGCAGATTTCTGATAGATTTGGGGTTGATGGAGAAGCGGCATGCGAAAATATCATCTACGGACGGGCCCTGAACTCGGAGCACCAATTGGAGCTTTTGAATGGGCTTTGCCAGAATTTTGCATCGGGGGAATTTAAGCTACTGGTTTGTTTGATTCTTCGATCCTCGTATGTTTGATTGCGTTGCGTTGGAAATAATAAACAGTTGGAGAAGATTGTCGATAGTATCATGGCCTGCTTTAGAGTTGATTATTGTGGGAGGGGGGAATTATCCGAGTAGGTTTGCTCCATAGGTTGTATAGTGGGTTGACTGATGGATCTAAGGCGTCAGCAAAAACTTGGCCAAATGCTTTCCAAACTTTCCCATATGGCCGAAGGTTTATAATATTCCTCCTGGGCTTGATATAGTGTGCTTACATCAGCAGAATTCAATGTCGCCGTTCTGATGGTGAACACTTTCACGATAGGAGGGTTGTGGCATGTTATCCTGGAAGACTAATGGTGGCATAGACAAACCAAGTCCAAAGTGATCCTGGGGCAAGCGCTCTCTTTGCTGGAGCTGACGGGTAAGCGGATACCTGGGTGCGGGTTTTCTGTTGATCTCGAGATGGCGGACTGACGTTGGTTGGTTGGTTGGCAGGCGTAAACCCGGTTTGTGATCATTGATACTCCTAACAATTTTGTCAGGTGCTTGGGAGGGAGCTAATCTGGGGGATTTCGGCCCACAATAGTTGGCGGGTAAGTATGTTCGATTTTCACCCTACGATTACATTGCCTAACTTTACTAGTCATGTCCTTGCTCATGCCTCTGCAACGAGGATTCTCCTGGTCTGGGCTTTACCGTTCTTAGTTTGCATTTACTCACTTTTGATTAGCGCAAAGGCCGAGGCGAAGAGCGCGTCGCTAAGCTCCAGGATAGTCCGGACTGTCCAGAGCGTGAAGCCACTTACATAATTACCAACGGGTTTGTACCTCTTTAGAGTCTACTTTGTCGGAAAATAGTTACTGATCCTGCAATGGCACCAAAGGGGAATATCCGATCCAGAAGGCACCAAGTGATGCTGATCATGTGGTAGAAAGAAGGGCCGGATATGGGGAAAGGGTTTGCTCCGTTACCCTTCTTAGGCATTAGGTACCGGGAGTTTGGATGAGATACAGTAACACTTGCTATTTGCTGTTTTCTACTGTTGATGCAAAATGACCGCATATGGGTTTTATTGCACTTTCAGATATTTCACTTTAATATAACATATGGGTGATCCTGCACTGATTTGCATGATCACTACTGGATTGGGCATGATTTCACCAACAGACAAAATTCCACTTATCGCCAGAGTCTTACAAGGGTTAGGGATAGACTAATGGTGTGGTTCATAACTAAAATGTCAGTAGCCATGGTGAACCTGGGAGACCTGACCCTGATGGGATCCTGTTTCGTCTTGCATCGGTAAATTTTGAAGAGATATAGTCGATAGATGAGGAGCCTAGCCTCCAGTTCAACTCGCCAATCAAAGAAAAAACTTTCTACATACCCCGTCGAGCAATGAGGGGTTTGTGTTTCCAGACAAGCTGGCTGCGGCGTACCACTAATTTTGACCAAAATCAGCGCCAACACTCCTACTCTGTGCCACTGTTTTATGCCCGACCCTTGCATTTGGAAATATGTGCTTCCCCGTGAGGCGGCCTTTCTTCATGGTGTTGATTGTAGGGAGGATACTGGCTTTACTCTCGTACTCGGTGGTGGTGAGATTCTTGTATGGGTGCTTGATTCTGGGTCTGATTTGGGGTTTCTGGTTGACCGCGGGTGGAAATAGCTTAAGTTAATCGATTCACCAAGAGTGTAGAATAATAGCTGAAGCTCCCGGATGATACTATAATTTGTATAAAGAGAGTCCTCTCGACCTACATCTTTGCTCTTCTGCATTGGATGATCACTTTTCAGGTAACATGTTTGCCGGCGCTACACCATCACACTGGGGGCGTGTTGATAAAAATAGCCGTTCATCAGCCAACCTAGGGCCAAAGATCCCATCTAGTAAGTATCCTTTATATATAGGGTAGTTTTCTATATATGTGAAGGGTGTCTGAGATTTTCCAGCGGAGACTAAGTAGACAGCCTCAAACTACAGAATAATAATAATATTTTATTGGGCAATGTTATCAGGTGTATTGAGAAAAAAGGGCAGCGGGAAATACAACCCACAAAGAGGGTGTATCCCAATGATAGGGTTTGCCTAAGAGTGGCTTGGTAGATATCTCAAGAGATGCCTAGGGATGCGTATTACCAGTAGTAGTCCACCTCCTCCGATTATCATACCCAGGATGATTCATCCCAGATTCTTCAAACTCTGAACATCCGGTCGAATTCCGCTGCTGTACTGTAGGTACAATAACCTCTTGAAAACGCAACCTTGCTCATAGCGTCAAGAGCCTACACATACTGTCCCGTGAATAACTTCGATAGGTAACATAAGCATACCACGGAGCCACCAACCCCGCCTATCCATTCCAGAAGCATACTATCATACTGCCTCACAGCATTGCGTTCTCACCACCAATCACTCATGCATGTACTGTCCCGTACTTGTATAGTCCCATGTAGTTCTCTCCAGACATAATCCAAAGTCCACAACATATCCTCTTTGCTAAACCCTCCTCCTCCATCCAAGTCACTCGGGCCGAGTTCCTGGGGGTTTTTGATCGATATTCGCTTGTGTGTGCTTCTGTACTGTGTTATCATATCATATGAGTAATTTGGGGGAATTTTCTAGGACCTTGCTTCCCCGCCCCGCCCCCAGAACTCGGTATCATAGTTTAGCAATACGAATGAGAAATATTTTATTTTATTTTTCCTCTGCTTGGTATTTATTCCCTGGGAGAGCTTTCTTCGTGGGTTTGCTTACTTCCATATATCATAGCTGTGGCAGGCGTAGTTTGTGAACAGACCAGTGTGGTTACGAAAACTCCTCAGACGGTGGTGTATTTAAGGAATCTGTTTAACCCTCCTGAGAAGCCAAGTAAGCCGCTTCTACCACTCGTACCTGTACTATATACTTTTGTCTCCTATTTCTCTCGATTTACAAAAATTAATTTAGCAGTGGGTTTCTAAATTCATGATGCTCAACTTGCACTGTGGTACTCTTCTGTGGTAAGCTTACCAGTGAATGGGCGCCTGACGACCTCCTGCCGTATATCTGCAGTCTGTAGTCCTCTCCAAATCCTGTATTGCTCACGGCCAAACCTGCCCCTTCTCACCACTAGCTATGATTATTCTATATGGGGGGTATTAGAGGTTGGCGTTTAAAGTTTTTCTTTAGAGGATGTATCTGCTCGAGTAATACCTTCAATAGTATTTAATACTAATAATAATAACATTAAATTTTAACTGTGGGTGAAAACAAGTTAAACCTACATACCAGCAGGATAAGTATTAGTTCCTATAGTAACCTTATGTGAAATACCTAGCTGGCGCAGTGGTTAATATGCAAGAACTAATTAACCTCCTGCGCAATTAGCGGGAGCCCAGGAGTTCAATTCCCCTCATCATTATGGGTTATTATTGAACGATCCATCACGAGGGTAGGAGAACGAAGGATACCTCACCTATGGGAACTGGGAGACTGAAGACCTTAGGGTAAATCAGCACTGCTACGAGGCGGGAGAATCCGACTCTGGACCTCACCTTAGGGTGAGGTTCGCGATCGGCGGGGTAGCAGAAAAAGGAAAATTAAAGAATTAAAATAATATTTTGTCTCTTTTAGTTTGGAAGGAACAAGTAATTGTAGATCCTAAAAACTCTACAGACTCTCTAGGACGGAAATCATTGAACTAGTCGATAGTACAGTACAAGAATAGTATATCTAGACGTGACACCAAGCTGGGCTACTATGGAATTGGGGGCCCGGAGGGAAAGGGAAGGAAGTATAAGGAAGACAGCGATATCCGCGGGGCTATTGTTGACCTCCGGGAGGGAGGTGATAGTGGCGTAGAGGAGCAGCCGGCGGTATATATTGGGGTGTTTATTGAAATGCGGAGAAAGCGACGCATGGAGGGTTTTGAGGATTAGAGGAAAGATTTGGTATTGTTGAGGTTAAGTCGTGTTGGGGTTTGCGGATTTGCGGGCTTGTAGTAGCTTCATTACTCCTTTACGCCGCTTTTTGGAAGCCAACGAGAGCGGCGTTTGGCCACTGTCATCTGGCATATTGGGGTTGACGTCTTCCCGCCCCAACAGTAGCTTCACTACTCCATCATGCCCATTCTCGGCAGCCCACGAGAGCGGTGTTTGGCCACGATTGTCTGGAATATTGGGGTTGGCATCTTCTCGTCCCAATAGTAGCTTCACTACTCCATCATGCCCACTCTCGGCAGCCCACGAGAGCGGTGTTTGGCCATGATTGTCTGGCATATCGGGGTTGACGTCTTCCCGCCCCAACAGTAGCTTCACTACTCCATCATGCCCATTCTCGGCAGCCCACGAGAGCGGTGTTTGGCCACCATTGTCTGGAATATTGGGGTTGACATCTTCCCGTCCCAATAGTAGTTTCACTACTCGATCACGTCCATTCGAGGCAGCCCACGAGAGCGGTGTTCTACGATTATTATCTCGAATATTAGGGTTAACGTCCTCCCGCCCCAACAGTAGCTTCACTACTCCATCATGCCCTTTCTTGGAAGCCAACGAGAGCGGTGTCTGGCCAGTTTTGTTGCATGTGTTGGGGTTGACATCTTTCCACTCCAATAATAGCCCCACTATCTGCTCAGACCCACCTTCAGCAGCCGATAGGAGCGGTGTCTGACCACTTTTGTCTGGCCTATTGATTCTAACATCTTTCCGTATGACTAGTAGATTTACTATTCCCTCCCGCCCTAAACCAGAAGCGCACAAGAGAGGTGTACGGCCGTATCCGTCTGCCGTGTCGGGTTTGACATCCTTCCTTTCCAATAGTAGCTTCACTACCCCTTCGTGTCCCTCCTCAGCAGCTAGCAATATTGCCGTTTGACCGTATTTGTCTGGCCGGTTCGGGTCGACACATCTCTTTCCTTGGACCATATTCATTAGCTGGGGCGTCTTGCCCCACCAACCGTCTGTGCCATCGGGCTTAGCAGATGCCCGCTCAAGAAGTAACCTCACAATTCCCTCACGCCCCTTCATAGCAGCCCATGAGAGCGCCGTTCGATGAAAGAATCTATCCGGTTTGTCGGGGCTGACAGACTGCTGTTCTAGCAGCAGCTTTGCTACCTGTTCTTGTCCACATATAGCAGCCCATATGAGTGGTGTAATACCCAGAAAATCCCTTTTGTTGAGATCAGGATTTGGCTGGCTGATGAAAGAAGTTGCGATTTCAACGATGCCAAAAACCGATGCACAATGCAGTCCGGTAAATCCAATCAGGGGACCGTGGATAGGGATATCACGATTATATCGACCGGTCATCGATATGAGATCCACCAGAAGTAACTTAGTGGATATATGACTTTCAATTTGACTGAAGAGCTTCAGCGCAAGTGATACCACGTCCTTTGAAGCCTCTCTCCTGGCATGGGCGCCCCAATATAAAGAAGAATATTTGAGGAAGGGAGTTGACTGAGGCAGGGCAAGGGGTGTGGGAGGAATCTCCTTAATGGTCTGGAAATTGAGGTATGTCAGGCAGGTTTCTGCCATGGCCGAGTGAGTTGCACTAAAAAGGTCGGGGCAGGTGTAAAGGTACTCCTGGAGAGTGAAGTGGATCAAGCGCACAGTCAAAACCTCCCTATCAATGACAAGAAGCCCCAAGCAACAGCTGAGCAATGTCTCCACCGAAGGAATCCTTTCAGCATTGAGATCCGTAGATCCTATCTCGACCGCTAGGGCGTGGAAGAGCTCATCAAGTTGTAATAGTCTCTCCGAATGCGAGATCCACATCAATGCTCTCATCCCGAGCCTTGCTTTCTCCCCACCTTGCTCCTTTATCCGCTGAAGGGTTGCGCCGTACACATCCTTCAGATCCAAGCCCTCTGTGATTGCCTCTAGCTTTTGCCGCCTACCATAAGCTGTAGTTTCCCCAAGGATAGTATCCATAGCTAGGGAAATCAGTAGAAACCTAGATTTGTCTGTTAGTGAAGAGTGCAAAAGCAATATTTCAATTATGCTGCGCACTTACGTTTCAGAAATATTCTTGGCAATGCTCTCGATGATTTCGGCCTCCAGACCAGCATCCATTGCATCTCGACATCTGTCCTTACTCAATCTCATTCGGATATATCCCACGATGTCATTGTTGCTGGGTTTTATGGATAAAATTGCCGCTCTCGGGCCAAGATGCCTTTCCATCTCGCCCCGGATGTGCCGTCTTGCAGTTAGAAATATTCGCGTGCTCGAGGACTTCTCAAGGATTTGTCTCAACGAACCTAGCACCTCAGGTTGATAGCCTTCCACACATTCGTCGAGGGCATCAACACATATAAATGTCGGTCGTAACGATGTAACACTCTGCAGCATCTTCAAAATTTCCGGCGCTCGTAGCCCCCTTCCACCAATCACCTTTTTATGATCTTGAAAGGTCTCTCTTATCTCTTCCGGGATCCTTTCTAATCCAGCGACAATCTGTTTTAGTAGTGAGCCGAGCATGTTTGCCGGAGACTGCTCCTCTCGCGCCGCAAAATCAACGTAGAAACATGCTACAGCTATATTTTGCTCTTTGGCTTTATCGCACAGCCTATCTACCACGAGTGAACTAGTATCAATAGTTATTAGCGCCACCACCCTCCAGTTCCTGCCCCTGGATGTTTCTCACCTGAAATAGGTCTTTCCAACTGCTGGATCCCCGTAGCAAAGTAATGTCGCATGCTCTGATCCATCCTGCTTAGTGTCATTGCACCATCTTTGAAATTCGTCGGTTTGTAGCAGCCATTCCCCGATGTTATCGTCACGGCGGGTTCTAAGGTCTTGATGTCGGATGCGGGGCTCAAGCGGGGACAACCATGCTAGAATCTCAGACCTCTCGTCTGTAGCACCAACGTTATTCACATTCCATACAAAGTCATTGGAAAGGTGAGTATAGTTGAAAGAATGGGTGTTATGTGAGTAGTGGGTGTCGCCGCGGGATTCGGCATAATCACTACCGATGCGAGGGTGTGCCATCTTCTCGCCGGCTATGGTGTTGTAGTGGTATGAATTGCTGGGATATTGGGTTCGGTCGATGGAAATTGAGCGGGCCGATGGAAAGTGGGGTCATCATGATATCCCATCCTTGTGCTCCTATCAACTTAGTTGAATCTCGTGTAACCGATACTTTGCTGTTGATCAAAGCCGTTGATCTCGCCTATCCGGGACCAATCCTCTTACTTAACCCCAGCATTTGTACAGGTTCACTCAAATGCAATAAGGGTTCCGCACCTATGGCACAGAAGCCACTAAGAGAAGGGAATAGTGGGAGTACAATAGGTGCTTTGCACACTCAAGTAGGAAAATAACTCAATTAGGGAGGAATGAACGCCCAGGCCCCTGCTAATTACGCAAGAGGTTAATTGTTTCTTAGCATTTTAACCACCGCGCCAGCTAGGTATTTTCACATCATATTACTACAGGAACAAATACTTATCTTGATGTTTTTGAAATGTCGCCTGAGGTTAAGGATAACGGTTATGAAGGGACCCTGCCTTTAGCTGCCAGTGGTTAGCGCTTGTAATTTCCCTTCTTTTAAGGATGTCTATTCCTGCAATGCATTAAACATTTAATAGATATTATTCTAAAGTGACAGCAGCAGCCGGAATATCAGTGACGGAAAAAAAGTGTATTTGGTCGTGAGGAAGACGGAGTTTAGAAGGAATTGTGGGTTACGGATGCACAGCTGAAAGCCGTCCGGCACGCCCGGGCTGATGAGTGTATAATGGGTACAGTGATGCCAAATTCACGACCCACCGCAATCGTTCTCAGGGCATTGCGCTCGACTTTCCAGTCGCGTGTCATAAGTACTTTAGTTCTTATTACCAAGTCGAAGGCAGCAAACAGGATGGGAGCATGTGCAGCAAGCGGAGGATGTTTAGTGTGGGAGAATCCCAGTGTTCAAGGTACTATCATGCTTGTAGGCAGGTACAATGTCGGCATCATCGGCTCCTCGAGAGCTCAAGGGAGTTGGGGCGATTTGCTCCTTGAGCAGTGGCCTGAGAGCTTAAGACCTTTAGCACGTAGCTTTAGATATCTGTTAATCTTGCTTTTCTTCTCTTTTATATTTCCTTCCTTTCTCCTTTTCAACCTGGGTTGCTAGAGATGCCTTATTTCTGACGGGTGTAGGAGTCAGGAAGAAGAAAGAAATTTAACTAAATGGACTATCAAAGGATCAGATCGGACTTTTTTGATAAGTATCACGGAGCCTAATAGAGGCTATGATACTATGACCACCATGGTCGGGATATGTCTGTGGATGTTGAAAATAATTGATGCGGAGGTAATGATCGACGGTGAGGGTTTCACGCAGCAGAGTGGAACGGCTTAAGCGGGGACACAAAGTTTGTATTAAGCGGAGAAACAGATCATGTTTGATTGTGATGAGCTGATCGAAAGGAAAGACTTGAGGAAAGATGTGAACAGAAAGAAAGAAGTGAAGAGAGAAAGGACAAGAAGTGAAAACTTTCCATAGCTTGCGCGTCACTTCGCCGGTGCATACGCGTACCACTGCGGCCTTAGAGTGTTGGCATCTCCCACACCAAGTGCGGCCGTTAAACTGCTATTTCCAACAGTATGAACTGGTCATTCCGCGAGTGAGTGTTTATGACTCTTCTCTAGTCAGACCACACCGGTTGCCTGAGGGCCACTTCTCGCAGGCGAAAGGGCAGGTCGTACGGTTGCTCAGGGGGGAGAATCTCCCACCATACGTCGTTCCTCCAGTTGGAGGGCTTCACTTTGGGTTACTACATTGGGGTTGCCCCTTTCTAGTATATAGCACTCGGAGCCCAGTCACTTACTCTCAGTGGCGGACGTTAAGCTCGGTGGAGGCCCTCAAATATCCTTGCGACCATCTAGGATAAGCGTTGGAATGCGGATCTGCAACTGCCTTAGTCTACGGTTATACCTTCTGTCGCATATTTAGGGCCTTTCCTCCGAGCAAGGCATACTGGCCATAAGAGTGAAGTTGCACGTCATGGACTACCTTTACATTTCTATCATCTACAGTACTATGTACCAGTATGCCATTGATCATTGAGTGGATTATAGGAGTAGGGTGGAGAAGTTCTCAGGGGGAGGGGAACTGTGGAGATTGATGAGTGGCAGCTGAGCGGCGGAATCTATTAATGTAACTTATGCGAAGGGGTGACAAAAGTAGGGATATCAATGGCGAAAAAGGTAGGGTTGGAGATGGGTAGAGACAATATCCGGAGAGGGAGGAGTTATGTAATATGAATTTACTGCCAAAGGCCTGTCCGGCACTAGCATCATACATTGATAAGTGCGTAACGGAAGAGCACTATGGTTTGATATCCATTACTTATGATAATCTCGTTCAAAGCTCTATACCTAACGAACAACACATCAGGCCTTAGCAGTGCAGCAGTATATTTGAGCTAAAAAGGGGCGAGGGGTCCCCGCAAATGAATACTCCTCATCCCCAAGCCCTCTCTCACAACGGAACACCCCCCCCCCCCGAATAATAATCTCAACTAGAGATGGGCCAGGGATACTCTCTCTCCCAGGCCACTCCTCACCTCCCATACCAGCATATAGTCCAAATTCTTCAGGGAAGTAATAAGTCCTTCTCATCCGAAAAAACGGAAATAAGATAGTGGATCCATCTATCCGTGCCACCCTTTGACAGCGATTCCCAGTGATGGGAAAAGAATCAGCAGAGTTTCTCTCCGAGTTTGTTTTTACCCGGGCACTGTGCTGGTATCGTAGACGGTTCGGTTTCGGTTAGAGGTGCTGCAGAGTTTCTGTGCCTGTTATGATTGGGGAGGAGAGACGCCTTGGGTGCTTTGCACGGTAGATTCATAAGGTCTCACTCGCTAGGGAATAGAGTTTGAACTCTCGGTGTGCGAAACTCAAGGCACGATGGGATGCAGTGCGCTGTACATAGTATCACAGCTCACGATTAACTCACCGGACGCATCAGTAATAGCCGTCTATCAGGAATGCTGTAAGAAGACTTGTGCATGGCTCATGTCATGTCATCAGACGGGGGATAAAGGAGGGAAAAGATAAGTTCCCTAGGGGAGTCCGGGGTCGTTAGACTATAATACATGGGCTCAGAGGCGTTCTGGTCTATTTACTAATTCCACCAAAGCTAGGCCTTGGATATATTAGAGAAAAAAATATCAAAATCAGAAATCAGAAATCAAAATCAGACGGGATCAAATTTGTTGTCGGTACATACTGATTCTTCACAATTAGAACACTCACTCACCTCATCGTTCAGACACTAGTCACTATGCTCGAACTCGGCCTAATTCCCCCAAGGCCGTCATAATTCGGATCAAGCGTCCTGTTTATTTTCAATTGTGAATTTATTCTACATTTATTGACCTATCCATCCATCCATCCATCAATTGTGCAAACCCCGTATCCATAAAAACCACCTACTCAGCTGCGACTTGATAGCAACAATCCCCTCCCCCCTCCATCCCTGCTTTTTCGGATCACAAACACACCCGATTAAAAGCAATTATGTTAAGGAATAATACACAGAATTTTAAATTGCAAAGGTGGGTAAGTAGGTAGCTACAAAACGTAAAATTAAATATACACACATTGGAAGACGAAAAATAATGGAAAACTCTAAGCACCGATCATTGTAGATATGCCGTTACTTTTTCCCCTTAGCCTTCGCTCTCGGCTTTGAAGCAGCCTTCGGTTTCTTCTTAGGCTCGTCGTCTTCATCATCGTCATCATCGTCCTGGTTTTTCTTGGGTGCAGCTTTTCCTTTGCCCTTACCCTTCGGATCGGCTTTAGGTTTCTTAGTCTTAACGTATTTGTCTTTCGAGAGGTCTTGCTCCTCTTCAGCTTGTTTCTTGATGGCATCCTCATCGCCGCCTTCATCCTCGCTCTCCACGATGACGTCTTCAAGATCTGGAGCGTCTTGCTTGCTGGCTTTTGGGGCCGCAACGCTGGAAGACTTCATGAAGGGCATGGGATGAGACATTGAGTTGTATCTACTCGATGTTAGCTATGAAACTGCAAGAGTGATGATGAGTAATCTGCTTACTGCCTGGTAAACGAGGCCTTGGTTTGGGTTGGGATTTCAAGCACGTTTGCGGGTCCAACAATGAGCTCAATGATTGCGTCCCAGTCGTCTTTAGTCAAGAAGTAGTCGTCCATAGTGTCAATAACCTCTAGAATCGCGTCTTTGCCATCGCGCTCAAGACGTTTGGCGAGCATGTTGTAGAATGCTGGAATATAATTTTGGCGAACCTCATGACGGTCACCGGATGCACGAAGACGGATATGTGATTGAATCTCTTTAACGAATCTACTCAACTTGCCTTGTTTTGAGTTGTTTCCTAGCCAGGATGTGAAGCCGAAATGTTGTCCTGCAAAGCCACCATACATGCAAGAAGCCGGCTTAACAGTAGAAAACATTCCATGAGCGGGCATCAGGCTCCATTGCTGTTGAGGACTTTGTGAAGTGTTAGTTCAAAGTCTAAATATGTGATAGTTAGACAAAAACTTGGCAACATACCCATGGATGAGCGCATCCACCAGATCACCGTCGGAAATGCTCTCTGAAGCATTTTCAACCAATTCAAGCATTTTCAGATTTTTCTCTTTCCCCTGATAATTGCTTGCTCTTGCCGGATTGGTCTTTAGGTAGTTCTCCTGTACCATCAAGTATGAAAACTCGTGGTCATTGAAGTAAAGCTCAATCTTATCGTTAAGAGTTTTCTTGCTCGTTGGTGCGAACATTTCGCTACCCAACAGCTTCTGCGCGATATCCCAAGGCTTTAACACTACGTGTTTCTCCCAAGCTTTCGCCCTGTTATACAGTTAGTTAGAAATTAGGGTAAATGATGGCACAGGGTACTGACAGATCCTTTCCTTGGTCATATGTCATACTTGATTGTGTAGTGCTGTAAGTAGACAGCATGTTGATTATTTGACGAATATCTGCGTGTGTCCCCTCGACGAGTTGATCAATGACATTAGGTGGTAGCTTGATGCCTTCACGATATGCAATCGACATTATGCGAGAGCGAACTGCGGTGGCGTCAGGGCGCCTGAATGGAATATCGTAGGTCACCATGTCGAACGGCCTCATCTTAGGTAGTTTGCGCTCGTTGCAAATACAGATGATGGGAATCTGATAGGGTTAGATTTCAAACATAGGATCTGAGTAAGCTGTTTTTGTGACATACATTGGTCTTCTTGCACACGGCAGCGAGCTGGCCTACACCGCCACGGTCGCCTGCAGACATTCCGTCGACCTCATCCATGATGAGGACCATCTTCTGCTTGGAGTGCTCTACATTCTTCCCGTCGCCAGCGAAATACCCTAACAAGGATCTATTATCCAGCACACCACGAAGTTTCTCCTATTCATCTTATCAGTAAATATAGAGGAAACAGAACGAGATAAACCGTACCTCCATGAGCTTTTTACTACGAGTATCGCTAGCGTTGTACTCAACGATATCGTATCCCTCTAGCTTCGCCACTAAATGAGCAGCTGTTGTCTTCCCTATACCCGGCGGCCCGTGGATCATGACAGCTCTAGCACATCCCATCCCATCCGCACCCCTCATCTTGAAGTTGGTCTTAAGATTCTTTGGCCAATCCTTCAACCATCTCCCGAGCTTTTCAACCTGGCCCTTATTCCCGCAAATTTGGGTCAACTGCGAAGGCGCATACTTGACTGTCCAGAGCTCTGTAGCCTCCTTCTCAATAGCCTCTTTCCCTTTACTCCTAGTTTCGTTATCCATTTCCTTTGCCAGCTCACGGACCTTCTGCTCTTCTGCCGCTTTCTTGGCCTCGTTGGCCTTCGCTGCAAGACCATCGCCACCATTGGCAGGAAGAGCTGAAATAAGCTGGAAAAGCCCATCCTCGTTAATTGTCTTGATTTTAAGTTTGCGGATAGTTTCCACTTTCTTTGGGCCGGCATCACTCCCAAGGACCACATAGGAGGTTTTCGAGGATGGGGCTGAAGTAACTTTGCTATCAAAGATATTAGCATTAATTCCCCTTAATCTTGTCACACAAACAGCTTACCCTCCGTATTTTTTAACCAACTGTTGCCCGTCCTCCCTAGCCAGACTCTCTAATATTCCGGTGAAAACGAAAGTCAATCCAGTCAGGCAGTTTTCCTCACCGACAGGTATCTCCTTGCTACCAGGGGCGGTCGGGGCCGCACCCTGTCGTTGTTTAAAATCCCTATAGTTGAACTTCTTGGGCTCCCCATCCGTCGGGGGTGGTGGGGTAGGCGGCCGAAAGATCGGGACACTATCAAGTATCTTTCGAACACTCTCACTCTCCTGAGGTGCTTCTTTAGATTTTTTCGGCACTGCCTTTGCTTTCTTGGTCGCAGGCTTAGAAGCTCTAATAGCGGGTTTAGCTTGCTCGATCTCATCATCGTCGTCATCGTCCTCGTGTTCGTTGTGCAATTGAGGAGTCTTGCGCTTCCTAGTTGCAGGTGTAGCAGCACTTTGCCTCTTTGGCTTGACATATTCGTCTTCTTCCTCTTCGTCATCCACGACAAAGCTTTTCGCGTTCACATCTCTACCTTTCGGTAATGAGGGCTTTTGCTTCCTAGTAGGAGGGGAAGCCTTCGCTTTGGATTTTGCCTGCCCATTCTTCTCAACAACAACGGCAAAACTAGGCTTAGCATCTTCGTCCTCGTCCTCTTTATAATCATCCTCCAACTTCTTGAATTCTTCTGCGTAGATCCCTTCGTCGAATTCCTCATCGTCGAGAAAGTTCTCTTCTTTGGGTTCAGGCTTTTTCGGTTTCCGCGGAGAGGTGCGTAATATTTTATTTTTTCCAGTACTCGCAAAATAGCTAGCAGTAGTTGTAGGCTCAGATTTGTTCTCTTTGGTGTTTTTCTTCGGAGTTGGTTTCTTGGTTGTTATTTTCTTTGCGGGTTTCTCTTCATCGTCGGAGTCCTCTGAAGAAGGTATTAGTATGCCTGTGGGACCTGTCTAATTAAAAGAAAATAAGGCAGGGGAATACGAACCAACAACTCTGCGCTTTCTCGCCGAGGCTCTCCTCTATGATTGCGATTGTAATTAGTCCATGAAACCTATAGCGAGTGAAAAGGAAGTAAAAGAGAGAACATACAGAAGCAGTAGTAGGGGTCGGGGCAGGTTTCGGTTTTCCAGCGGTTTGTTGCCCGCCCTTAGGAGTAAAGAAGCTACGAATATCGGCCGGCATCGCCCTACTGTTTGTTATCGAGCCGAAAAGTTGAGGTGGAGGAGACGTGAAAGAGAAAATAAGACGCGTCCAAGAGGCCAAAGGGGTGACGCGCTTAGAGTGCAGAGCACCGGTGCTGCGGCAACTCACAAGTCAGGGCTGATTGCTTGGCGACAATCGAATTGCCTTGGATAACGCACTTGGCTATCTTCTTTGGGGATATGGCTTGGCAATGCCTGGAAATGATAGTCGGACAGAATGAAATTGCTGCCAGATTTCGTCACATGACAGCCATCAGTCACAAAGGAGAAGAAGGCACTGATCTGAAAATAGTCAATTAGAATCTCAGTATTGGGAACCATAAAGCCATCCAGCAAGGGATGGTCTTGCACTTGAGGGTACATCACAGCAGGCAGTTTCATTCTCATCTCAACTTCTTGGAGACTTTTTGTGGAAGGGGGTATTGCAGGGGGGAAAGGGGTATTTTGCAATCTCCGCTGAATATGAGAGGGTTATTATGTCGTGTGCTGCTGGTAAGGCTCCTATCACAATGGTCTTGTCCCTGCTGTGTGGCACCTCCCAAATTTCAAAAATACCCCCCACAATCAATCTGTTATTGCGCCTACCCGACCCGTTCCCCATGGGGAAATGGTGTCACCATCACAGTGTCATAATATAACTTGCGGTATGCCATATTCCCAGCATACCAGTAACTCTTATAGTTCTCGAAACATCCACGATGTACAGAAAATTGGTAAAACAAAAAACTTTATATATCTATACCCTGCCACTCATTTCTCCAAACCACACACAGCCATGCTTGCCACACTAAACGCTGTATTCCATTCTCAGAGCTCAACTTTCGAGTATCCTTGCAAAGAATTAAGACCGCCAAACCGATTCCATCTTGTTATATATTTAAGTATTCAATCACCCAGCCACTAACATCCGTTATGTCACAGTCAGGGCATAAATGGTAGCCCTCAGGGCTGTTCAGCAATCCTGCGTCAAAATTTCTAGCAATTATCAACAAATTCCTCAATGTAGAATGGAACAATAAAGTCTAATTAGGTCATAATAGCTTCTAGAGCCTTCGGATACTAGACTTAAATCGGTGGCATTCCCTGGTGTAGTTTGGGCACGATATGTGATGAGTTCGCAGCATTTGAGTGTCAGAAAACGAAGGTACAAACCCATCAATGGTTAGTCCCAAATTTCTATAACCTAGGGCCAAACTCAAGCTAAAACCCACAGCCCAGTTGAAATATCTTATGAAATGCATAAACATTTCCTATCTCCTATCTACAGTCTACGAGTCCTGCAATGAAATTCTCAAGTGGTCGAGTTCGCCTAACGAAAGCACTGATGGCTGGGGGATTACACTAATGGACATGAGACTGGCCCCTAGGCGTGGGTACCTATAATAGTACGAGTATGGCTCGCTAGCGCCAAGGAAGCACCGGTACTACGAATGACCTTGATACTCTCATGTAGCAAGTTCCTTGCCCGCAGTTTAGCTCTCCAGATAGTACATGTGCATGAGGTGGTCAATCAAGCAACTGTAGACATTGGGCTGCTCCGGTCTATAGGCTTGGTATCATAAGCTACCAATTGGGATAAAAGTTACCAAATCTGCCATCTCCGCTCGCCCCATGGTCTGCGGACTTTGAGATCCGACATATCTGGTGCGCAGATCTTCTGCGTTGTTAGGAAAAAAAGCGCCAAGCCATCTCGAGATTTTTATCTCTCCTTCCTATTCGCCGGTTTTTACAATTCTGGTGGGATTAAAAACTCGGACACTGGAGACCATGCAACTGAAACCACCAAAAAAGGGACTTTGGGAGCGAAATCCATCACCTCTCAAAAAGCCTTAGGAATTTGGGAAGCGGGCCTCTAAGTATGATATCAAAAACTAAGAAACTGCAAACTAATCTACATAACCCGGAATCTCGATAAATTCTCCTGTCCCGTTAATATTTCATGCTTACCAGCGTTTTGGGGTATCCGGGTTATCAATCTCACCGGGTGCACGGTATCCTATGTACCGGTAACCTGTCAATCTGAACCGATCCTGGACTCTCACTGGTTCCCGCTGGTGATCTGATAGTGGATTTCAAGGGATTCCAGTGTTTTGTTTTTTTAAGAAATAGGGCTTATTTATGGTTTCCCTCTAGCGATTCTTACTCGTGTGAGTGGCCACTCACTGGGGGTGTTTGAAGTTAAAAACGACAGGTTTTCAGTAAAAGTAAACAGGGGATCTTGCATCAGGACGCTTTACAGACATGGCTTCTGGCACCAATACATTCCAGCTCTTAGGTAATCGATTGGGAAGAAGCATCTTAGGCCTACCGTATTCCAAAGGTATAATACCAGCAGTAGAACTATGCAGAACTACTCATCAATCGAAGCCCCCCTCATAATATCAAGACCATAATTCTCCTCAATTCCTTTTCCCGCCAAATAATCAGATATCATACCGTTTGAGCTCTTAGGATGAAAGCTGTCCTCCTATCCGTTGTTTACTCAACCTGCAGGGCCCACCGTCCCGTCCCCACCCCGCTGACAAGCGACAACCTTCCCAGTATGGCGGGGTACCAGCACACCACTTCTACTCAGGTAATCAGCTAGACTAATCCCCAATAGCCCAATCAATCACACTAACAGCCCAGCACGCTTCAGCATCCCATCTCGAAATAGCATCCTGCCCGCCCCCACTCCCTCTCCTACTTGTCCAGCGCACCGCTCCTTACACCTGCAACATCCACAACCACCACCACTACCAATCCCAATCCTCCACCACAAGCCCTCACGGACCTCCTTCCTCCAGTACAAATAACGGACAAGTCATCCTCATTTCTGACTCTTCCTCTTCTTCTTCTCTATCATCTGTTCATACCACCAAGGGCGATCCAGAATACAACATGGCAACTTTCTTCACTACCATTAAACGTTCGTTCAAGGATGTCGCTGTTGAGGGGGAGCAAATTCCCACAACAGAGTTTCTCGAAGCTGCCGAGTCGCTCGTTACATTATTTGGTATTTCTTCCCCCCCCCATTTCAATTAGAAATTGAGGCGGATGATAGGATGCTAATCATTGCTACCTATAGACCTCCTCGGTTCAACAGCCTTTGCAGCTGTACAAAAGGACATGAATGGAAACATCAAGGTACCGTACATCCATCCATCCATCCATCCATTCATTCATTACTTCCATCTCGCCCCGTTCCGCCATTGATTGATCCCTACCCTACCCCGCACTTTTTCCCTCCATTGAAACAGAAAACATAACTAATCAATTTACAACAGAAAATCCGCGACCGCCAAACTTCCCACCCAAAAGAATCCGACACCCTCCAAAACCTCTGCAACAACGAGCTCGCAGAAGGCAAGCGCAATGCAAGCGGAGGCCTCCTCTGGCTTCACCGGTTCGTCCGATCTCCCGTTCCCCCTCGTCTCAATTGCATACCCAAAACTAACTCAGAATTACTGTTACTACTACTACTACTTACTAGTGGACTCGAATTCACCGAAAAAGCCCTCCGCAAAAACATCCAAAACCCCAGTGAAGAGCTCAACATCTCGTTCACCAATGCCTACGGCGAGACGCTCAAGCAGTACCACAATATGCTTGTCAAGGGTGTGTTCACACTTGCGATGAAGGCATGCCCGTACAGAGCAGACTTCTACAAGAAGCTCGGCGAGAATGAGGCGGAGGTCAACACCCAACTGGAGGAGTGGCTGACAGCTTTGGAGTTGAACAATGCAATTTTGTCCAGATATCTTGCTAGCGTTAGCCAGAAAATAACTTAGGGTTGGGAAATGTAGTTATTTCAGAATAGTGTGCTACACAAACACACGGGCATGTGCCCTAATGCTAGAATATAAAAGTGTTTTCCTACGCGATTTTGAGGGTTGGTGGTGAGAACTAAGAGTTGCCTATGGTTCCCTAGGTCACATAGCCTAGGGCCTGGATTGATTTTTCAGCAGTTCAAAGTAAATATGCCGACTCGGAAATCATGGTCGTTAAATATAATACTGTAAGTACAGTAGTTCGCGCGTTTCAACATGCAGGGTCTCAAGCGAATACTACTGGCTAAAAAGCTTGGCATGATTGTGAGAATGTGTGTAGATCGAGGGGCCAGACTTCCGATATTCTGTCTGGTCTATCTTATCTAGTTACACAAGGGGAAGATGAACATTCCCAGGCCCTGATGGTGTTTCCAGCATTAGCCGGCTTGAAACCTCGCCAACCTCAATCTCCCATTTTTTAAGCCTGGAGTGCCGGGCAATCATCGCAAAGTAGTAAATTTTAAAATGTTCCCCAATCAATCCCAATAAAAGTGTTTATTGAAAGAGGAGGAAAAGAAAAGAAAAGACCAAGATAAAAGGCATAAAAAACCACGTCTAGTAGGACCTTCCGAAGAGGGTGTAATGCTATTTACGCCGTTAGCATATATCTCTTTTTCTGAGGCAGGGGGAAGGAGCAAACCTTGGCGTTTTCGCCACACTGCGGGCACTTTGTAGTTCCCGGGATGATGGCGTCGTCACCTTTTGGCTGGTCGAATGGGATGCAGAGGGACTTCGCACCCATCGACGGAGCCTTTGCATCTTCCGGTGCGTCGTCGTCTTTGCGACCTTTGCTACGTTCTTTGACCTCGTCTTCGCATTCTCCATTGTCGCCTATTATCGTAATTTATTAGTAGATTGATTGTTGCCGGGTTGTAAGTTTGGAGAGGAGGTTTACAATGCGGCATGAGAATAACGTTCTTATCATTCAACGCGGGAGTAAAGTCCTCCCACTTCTTAACAATAATAGTATGCTCGTCGTATGCCTTCTTGGCTCTATCGTAGAGGTCTTTCTGAATAGTGTCCAAGAGTGTCTGGACCTTTTCTGCGAGACCGTCAAGGGGGATGCCGGCCTTTACGCCAGTATCGCGACGAGCGGAAAAGACTTGCTTCTTCTCCATATCCTTGGGTCCGAACTCCAATCTTACCGGAACACCCTTCAATTCCCAGTCGTTAAATTTGTATCCTGGGGAGTAGGTGTCGCGGGTATCTGCCTTGACGCGGATGCCGGCCTCAGATAGAGTTGTGGAAATGTTCTCAATACCTTCGAGAAGCTTCTTACGCTGTTCTTCGGTGGTCTTTGCGGTGAGGCCGCAGGGGACAATGACGACTTGGTATTGGGCCACTCTAGGAGGGATAACGAGACCCTTGTTGTCTCCGTGGATCATAGTCATGACGCCAATGACGCGGGTGGAAAGACCCCAGGAGTTTTGCCAGACGAAGAGTTTCTTGGCTTCTTCTGGATCGCCTTCTTTCCAAGATGGGTCCTCGACAACAATGTTGAACATCTTGGAGAAGTTCTGGCCAAGACAGTGGGATGTCGCGCCTTGAATTCCACGCCCGGTGGTGGGGATGTACCCCTCACAGGTGGTGGTGAAGAGGCCTCCGGCGAACTTCTCATTCTCAGTCTTACGGCCTTTGATGGTTGGGACGGCGAGGAGCTCGGAGTAAACGCCTGCATACCATTCGAGAATTTGTAGGACCTCTTCTTCAGCGTCTTTCTGGGAGACATGTGCTGTGTGGCCTTCTTGCCAGAGGAACTCGCGGGTACGGAGGAAAGGTTGAGGGTGCTTGAATTCCCAGCGGACGACGGAGTTCCACTGGTTTAGCTTGAGGGGGAGATCACGGTGACTGCGGATCCATTTTGCGTAGTAGGGGTACATGACAGTCTCAGAGGTTGGGCGGATAGCGATGTGCTCTTCAAGGTCAGTCTTGCCACTGGGAAATGATTAGTAAGTCGATATTAATTGCCAACATGGTGTGATATACGCTTTAGTGACCCAAGCAACTTCGGGAGCGAAGCCTTCGATATGATCCTTCTCACGCTCGAGGACCTTTGAAGAGACGAACATGGGAAAATAGCAGTTCTCTACACCAATAGACTTGATGTTGATGTTGAACCAGTCTTGGACTTTCTCCCAGATACCGTATGACCATGGCTGGTAATCGGGTTAGCTTTCAGAAGATTTACAGAAAGGAGTGTATGCTGCGCCAGTCACAACTACATGAATGGACCAGCGTGGCTACGAAGACTTTTCAAACGGGGGTGTACGAACCTTGAGAATATAGCATCCGGAAATGTCGTAATATTCCAACATATCGCCCTTGGTAAGAACTTGCTGATACCAATTAGAGAAGTCGGCTTCCTTCTGAGTTGTGATCCCAATAAGTTCCGCATCTGGAACTTTAGCACTGGCAGCCTTGGCCGATTTGGAGGAAGCTTTTTGGGGGTGTTTAGCAGACATGTTGGGTAATAGCCTTGTATACCAGCTTTTGTTTATATAGAAAGGTGGTCTAGAGGTCTTTTGTAAGGAGTGACGAAGGAAAGGGTCGCTGCCAGTACTTCACGCTCTGCAAACTTTAGACTAGGAATTTTGGCGGGGTTGTGGGAGGAGGGGGGATCTCACGTGGCCTTAATAGTACCCGGGTATGGGTGTGGGTGACTGGACAGACAGGGATTAGGAAATCTATGCCGATACACGGATTTCCTAATCCCTGTCTGTCCGGTCACCCACGTCCTTGCCCGAGTACTGGTATTAGCGCGCTTGCGGCTGAACTGTAAGTTACCCGGCAAGGGTCAGGTACAGGGTCAGGGTCCTTTGGTGGGCCCGAATTTATTGCGGTATCCTTCATCCAGGCGAATGGTGCAGGTTTGAGATGCGCTAAATCAACCATGATATCTCGAATGGCTACTTATACGTGCCATCGTTGCGTATTCGGTCGGTTACTACGGTCCGCCTTTCAGCTTCGGTTCCAGTCTTCTGGTAATTGCGCAATTGAACACGAATTGCCGGCCATGCGAATGCTAATTGGTAGAGCGGCGTTAGAAGTAGGTCCAAAATTCCTTGCGGATGGGCTTTTACGTCGAGCCCAGCAACTCAGCAATGAACACTCCGAATTAGAAAAGCAATTAGCAGATAGCTACGATAAGAAACTTGCGACTCGAGCTGGCCGGTTAGCTCCCGTCTCTCAGTCATTGAAAGAATATCAAGATGCCATAGCCGCATGTTCCCAGTCCTCGTTCATTCGCTCCTGAAGTGCTCTAAGCTGACTTTAACAGACCTTAAGAGAGCTTAGGGAAATGCTCGCAGACCGCAGCCTAGACCCCGAGCTCCGCCCACTAGCAGTTTCAGATATAGCGTCTACTGAATCTTCACTTTCCACACTGGCTACAACAATAACACAATCTCTCGTACAGCCCCACCCGTTTGCGCACCTGTCCGCTATGGTAGAAATCCGACCTGGCGCTGGGGGCTCAGAAGCAAGTTTGTTCGCGGGCGACCTTTTGAAACTATATACTACGTATTGCGCCAACGTTCGCCATTGGCCGTTATCAATGGTCTCCCTGACTGCCAGCATGGAGGGCGGGGACGGCGTTCAAGAAGCGATATTCGAGGTCCAAGCTCCGGGGGCGTACGAGATCTTCCGGGGTGAAGCGGGCGTGCATAGAGTGCAGCGGGTGCCAGCTACAGAAAAGCAGGGTAGAACACATACTTCTACAGTGAACGTAGTCGTACTGCCTTCATTCCCCGAGGTGGAGCTAGGGGAGGGCGAGGAGGACCCAGACTGTATTATTGACATGAAAGATGTTAGGGTCGATGTTATGCGTGCTAGGGGTGCTGGAGGCCAACACGTCAACACTACTGACTCGGCGGTGAGAATGACACATATTCCCACGGGCATTGTAGCTGCGATACAAGATTCGCGATCCCAGCATAAGAATCGAGCAAAGGCTCTGATGGTGCTGAAGAGCAGGATTGCGGAAAAGAGGAGAGCGGAGAGGGAGGCAGAAGAGTTGGCGCTGAGGAGGAGCGTTGCAAAGGTTAATGCTGGGCGGTCAGATAAAATGAGGACATATAATTATATTCAGGTATGTTAATTTTGTTTTACTGCAATGGAATAGGTATTGATTAAGGGGTAGAATCGCGTCACGGATCACCGATGTGGGTTCAGTTTACATGACTTGCCAGGTTTCATGAATGGTGAAACGTTGGATGCCATGATTGGTCAGGTACGGAGGTGGCAGATGGAGAGGGATGTAGAGAATCTGGATACCAGGTGATAGGATAGACTTCGCATGAAAATAAAGCTTAGACTATAAACATCACAAAAGTTCAAAATTTTTACCCAAAATGCGTGAATTCAATCCACTGTCATTACCATCTGCATCACTCGTGGTTATTTCCCAGTCCCCAATTTTCCCATATGCCCTAGCGTCCTGGCCTCGTGGGCCTAACTCCGATAGCAAAACACTGCTAAAACTAACAAAAGAAATAAAGCCAACTGTACGCAGCCAATATACACATCTTTACAAACCATGTAACCAGACACAAAAACCGAAGGCCAAAACTATATACCAAGCACCCGACAACTGAACCACCTTTCCATGACATCACGCAATCTCACTAATCCTCCCCTTTGTCGGAAGGAAACGATCCAGATGCGAGTGTTGCCCCGCCAATTCATGATCATGCTTGCCATCGCGCGGACACTCACAGACAATGCTTTCGTCCAAGAACTCAGCTTCAACAAACCTCGCATCACCCATATTCTTCAATTTCCACACCAACTCCTGGCAGAGCTTTCGGTCGTTGGCTAGTTCCTTGGCTATCCGTAGGGCGGACAAGTAGCTGACCCGCGAGACCTCCACAAATTTTACCCGGCGGAAGGAGGACAACTCCTTTGAGATTGTCGACACGTCCGATGGTAGAAGCGATGGAGATGTTTCAGACAGTGATAAGGGCTTATCGTATCTTGGTTCAAGAATGTGTACAGGAGTCTTGACAGGGCATTCTTTTGAGTGTTGGGCCCACACTTGGCAGAATTTGCTAAGGGGTTATATTAGCTCACTGTCAAACTAACATCGGGGGTAGGGAAGAAGGGGGGGGAATATCCACCCACGGCTACTTCCAGTAGCACCAAACGCACCCGGAGTCTTACAGCTCGGGCACTTACTCTTGAAGTCAGTGACCCTATGGGCGTTGTCCATGTGACGGAACAGTATGCTCATAGATATCAGTCTCCCGGGAGTAATATTTTCAGCCCACACGGTCGAGGTAATGTCCTTCTGGGACTTCTCGTCACTGATAGAGTACTCCCTCGAGAGCACCTTCTCGTGGCCGGGTAGGCCGCGGAACGACAGCTCCAAGAAGCCGTGGAACATCTCCGGCGTTGCGCAGACCACGAACGGCACCGGAAAGGTCCGTCCGAGGGCATCTTGCAGTACGATAGAGCCCTCAATACCGCAGCCGAGTTCTTTCGGGATCTTCGGCTGCCTCTGGCAGACGGCGAGTTCCATACTGGAGACTTTATCCTCTAAGGACAAGACCGAGCGTCTTTCACTGATATTAGCCTGATGCCCCAGATCGCGAGAGACCGTGAGTGGTTCAGCGAATAGTACAAATGTTTTGGCAGGGGCTGGCCTGTTCGCTAAACCTTCCTCTTTGGCCAACCCCTTCACGGTCGAACAAGAGTGGAGGGAGAAAAAACATACATTCCTGCCACCACTAATAAAATATTAATAGCCTGGACCCTCCGCCCCAGCGAGTCCTTTAGTATAACCACGTCCTCCTCCTTAAAGATTTTGTAACTAATCTTCCTCCAAGTATCCTTAACCTTCCTGCCAGAGCCGCCGTGACACAGACTCTTGCGATACTTCTCCGTGTCAGCGGTGAAGCCCAAAATCAACTTCCGACAACACTCAATCTCATAAGTAATTGCATTGACAGTAGAAGCATGCGATTTCTCATCCCGTCGCAACTTCTGCACCACGTCCTGGACCGCCAGGAATGCACTGTGCAGCGACTTCAACTCATCCGACAGTCTCGAGTACTGTGCCCTTGAACCAGTGTTGGAATCCAGAGCGTCGACGAGGTTCAGGATTAAGCCGCTTATGGCGATAAAGTCGCCTATCGAGAAGCCGAAGGACATCTTTGCTTTTCTTTGCTTTCTTGCTGCCCGAGCTCAAGCTAGTATTGACTTCGAGGCTACTCCTTTGAGAGAGCTCATAATCAGATGGCAGAGGGGGGCCTTCGCTGGCTTATATGCTGTCTTTCCTACTGCTCGAGTACTGGGCAACATTGCAGGGTCAAGGTCCGGGGGTGGTTGGGGGGCCGTATCATTGCCAGTGTGGCTGTATCAGTAGAAGCTTCCCGAAAATGGAGAGATGCGAGGCAGGTATGAGTTTCTTTTTTTCTTTTCGACTAGGTAGACGAGTGCTTAGCAGGGTCTGCAAGCCACCTCCTTTCGTGCAGCTAGGTACTGCTACGAGAACTGAGAAGACAAGTCGGTAGTTGCGCTGCGATAAAAGTGGTTACCGGTATTATCATACGGCACAGCCCCGCCCATAGAGTCTTCGCGGGAAAAGAGGTCCTGTGGCTTTGGGTCTTGGCGGCAGCGAAAGCATCGGTACGAGATATCGCCCGGTATGCGAGGTCTGAATTTCGTGCCGTAGCTCCTTCCTAAGTCTGACATCAAAGCAATATTGCGGTTTCGCTCATGTCTTGCACTACGCCATTGTCAGAGCTCAAGTTGATGATACTGGCACCGGTATTGCAAGCTGCTATCATACCCTAAATAATTTGGGTTACATACATAATATTATTATTTAGACCTCTGTTGCCGCCAAGACCCTGCCACAGGACCTCTTTTTCTGCAAAGACTTTGCAGACGGGGCTGTGCAAGTAACCTGGTAGAATAATAACTCGAGCACGGTACGGCACGAGCAGTCTGCAGTACAGTACTCGTACTGTACCACTGTCGATCGAGAGGCTGAGCAATGCGGGGAAGGGGAATCCTTCACGTACAAGGTACCGGTATGGCTTCTGTCTCGCGTTGATAGCTTGATGCTTTATTTCATTTTACTTTTTTTTTTTGTGGGAGGGGGCTGGCTTACCGGTACTCCTCGTTGGTTTTGGCACTTGATCAGCTGAAAGGTTGCCATGACTGAGATTAGATTTCTAGATCTAGCATGGAGCCCATTAGAAGCGAGGTGAAAAGCTTATCGTATCGAACTCTGATTGCACAAGTGCAGTGTAACTTGACAGAGTTTTAACTGTGGAGAGATGTTGAATGTGCTGATATGCATGGACGGGAAGGAGGGATCTCCCTCATTTCAAGAGTGCAGATTATCAAGAGCCTATAAATCTAATCTCACCTAATCTTAGCAAATCGACTGGGTCAGATAAATGCATATCGAGTACAGATAACAAGGGTTTTGTGGGGAAAAGGGATTCCGCCTCGCCTAAGGTAAAGGTAGCTTATAAGAATTATAATTTCACCTCCCTATACTATCCAAGTGTGTTAGCTCCACTATCTTATTCTCTCGAGCGGGTGAATTACTCGAATTATCTCCTGTGAAACTTCCCCCAAACATAGCATATACGTCGCCGTGCTTTGCGTTCGTCTCCACAGTTTCTCACTCGGGCGCTCGATTGCACTAGTCATGCCATTGCCACAGTTTACCGAAGAACCTAGGAGAGTTTCAGGTATTTCATAAGCTCGCATACAGATTATGTGATAGACGAACATAGGGGTGTGTATGTTCCCCTCACGCCGGACCTCACTCACCTCGACACCCCTATTTACTCTCCCCCCTTACTTCAGAGAAAACCTCCATCACTGTAGAGCTCTATCCGGTCCCCCATTCTGCAGAAACTTGTGCTCAAGGGCCTACAGGAACATAGGATACCGGTCTTAATTGTTACTTTTCATGAGACGCTCGGCTTTACAAGAACCTCTCTATCACTCTACACGGGCAGGCATTGGGCATTTCAGTCATCAGAAAGCGGGTGATTTAACACTCTTCCAGTCTCTTCCGAGCCTATCTACAGCCTATATCATCAGCCCAGAGACATACATATCGGGAATATGAGCCGAGTGTTGAACCGATATACCGGTACCAGAAAACTAGCACCAGGGTGCCTCCAATCATATCAATGAGCTCCAAAAAAAAGACCAGACTTCTCTTCCACCCCATTGCGCATAGCGTTTCCAATTCTGAGCTCTTTCCCCGGTTCCCCTAATGTCAAGATCGACGGGCCAGGCGACTCATTAATGGGATACGTGTCCAGCTTATGTCTCACATTTCCCAATTCAAGTATTTCTTCCGTGTTTCATGAGTCCGGGACAACCCACTGATTCACTTTTGATTCTGAAAATTAGCTTTGCAGTCACAACCCCAGCATATAAGTTATCAATGCGCCCTAGAATGTGTATGTCCCTGTGTGTTTGCGTAGCCTTGAGTGCTTGTTCATCGTGGACACTACATCATGAATTCCTACGGAAGTATGTTTTTACCTGTGGAAATAAGAAGCGAATTACAAGATTAACGAATAACTCGATTATAGCAATTACTACTGTCTCACCGTCTGTTGCGTCTACAGATAATTCCCCTCTACGGCGATATGAGGCAGATGCCATCCAGCCCGGTCTGGATACCGCTGAGAGAAAGTTATTGGCAAAAATAGACCTCCGACTGATACCAGTCTTAACTATCTTATACATATTAGCCTTCCTGGACCGGTTCGTGGAAGGGATATATCTACCAACTATTGAGACCAGAGCTGACCCTCTGGGAATTCAGTGTAAATATCTCCAATGCAGCAATATTCGGCCTGCGGGAGGATCTCAATCTCGGAGGTGTCGAATACAACACGGCATTGACGATATTCTTCGTTCCATATATCCGTAAGCCTCGAACAAACACCTCTCAATCACCAAACTGATAAACAATAGTCTTTGAGATACCTTCTAATATTCTTATGAAGAAGTTCCGACCACACCTTTGGCGTAATAACCCAGTTCCCGGGTTCATGAATGCAAGCTAACGATACCGGTACTTAGTCTCGCTCTGTATGTTTCTGTTTGGTCTCGTAACGTGCCTCCAAGGGTTCGTGCAAAGTTATGGCGGGTTATTGGCCACACGATTCTTTCTGGGGGTTTGTGAGGCCGGTATGTCTCCGGCGTGCTCCCCGGAATTAATTGCCTGCTAAATGATAAGGAATTTTCCCTGGCTGCTTTTACCTCATCGCAATGTGGTATAAACGAGAAGAGGCGCAGAAAAGGTGTACCTTTTTCTTCTCCTCTACTACACTCGCTGGGGCCTTTGGTGGTTTGTTTGCAAGTGCCATTGGAAAAATGGATGGTATGCAAGGGTTTAAAGGGTGGAGGTGGATTTTCATATTGGGTAGGCATATACGGTTCTTAATATCTTAATTCTCCCCTTACTAACCATGGGCCTACCGTTCCAGAGGGAGTGCTCACGTGTACACTTTCTTTCTTCTTCTATTTTCACATTACAGATTTCCCGGAAGAGGCATCATTCTTAACAGAAGACGAAGTGGAATTCGTCAAGGCAAGACTTCTAGCAGACGTTGGTCGCTCGGGGAGGGAAAGAGACCCGGAGATCAAAGATATTCTTGATGTCTTTAAGGATTGTGAGTTTACCCCTTCCTAATAAACAAACAGCCACTAAGCCAAACACCCATGGCTAACTCTTGGGGAAGACAAAATATTTATGGGAGGTTTGATGTACATTGGCCTCGTTATGCCCGGATATGGTTAGCTCATACGAAGCTCTCAATTGGAGGATCTGAGAACTAACCCGTTGGTAGGATATGCATACTTTGCTCCAGCAATCCTCAAAGACTTGGGATATTCTGGTATGCCCATAGATCACTACTCTTATATATTTATTTTTGACCACCTCCTCACGCGAAATAGCTATCCAAACACAACTGCACTCCGTGCCTCCTTGGGTTTGCGCCTTTGTCTTCGCTATGGCAATTGCTACACTCTCCGATCACCTAAAGCACCGCTTCGCCTTCGCAATGTTTCCGATATCTTTGGCCTTTACTGGTTTTTCAATCCTACTTGCAGTGCATGATAACACAAAAGTACAATACGTAGCTCTATTTCTCGCTGCCATGGGTTGCTATAGTGCCATGCCGGTCATAGCATGCTGGTTCAACTTGAATCGTAAGTTCCTCCACCCACCCAACCACCGGATGCAAATGATTTATCAAGGATCACCAGTCGGAGGCCACCGAAGGAGGGCAGTAGGCACCGCCTGGCAGATAGGCTTTGGAAACATCGGAGGAATCATCGCCACCTATTCGTTTATCTCCAAGGACGCTCCGGGATACGCCAAAGGGTACGCAGTATCTCTCGGATTTATCTGCCTATCGGCCGTATCGTGTGTGGCTTACTACATCGCCATAACAATGGAGAACGGGAAGAGGGATAATGGCCAGAGCAAATATTCCAACGCTACGGAGGAGGAAAGAAAAATGCTTGGAGACCTTCACCCTGAATACAGATATCTACGTTGAAGTTAGAGTAACTTTTATTTTATTTCATTTTTACCGCTGGATATCACCTTTTCATTTTGGATATGGATAAGCACCTACCCCCTTCTACCTTACCTATTCACGAGAATGTACCATATCACGGGAGAGGGGGGTTGAAAGATTTCTAGTCAAGCCTCAGGAGCCTCTAACTACTCTTCAAACCGTTTTTATTTTTATTTTTACACGATCACGGATTCCTGATGTGGCTTAATTTCTAACCATTCCACACCAGCCAACTGACCGACCGACTGACTGACTGACTGACTCCCCCGTTAACAAACAGTATCCCCCCAAGCCCCTCAATGCACAAAACTCTCATGCAATCCCCCAGCAAAACCCACCCGAGTGAGCACCCATGACACCCTAAATGGTTTGAGGATTCAGGCCCACCACCACCACCGCTAGCACACACCGGATCCCAACCATGGACCCGAGAAGCGAGAGATACAACCTGCACTTTAAACGGGTACCCAACAACGGCAAGACCTACAGTAGCGAAGGAGGATGAAGGGAGGAAGGAAGGAAGGAAGGGGAGGAATAGGAGGGGGGTTTTTACCCTCAACACATGGAGAATGTTAAGGAAAATAAAAATAACAACTGCTCGTCGGATCTAGCGAAAGCGCTACTGTTATCACTAGCAATGTTCTGGAGAAGCGACGACTCGTAACAACAAAGTTAAACCGGACCGGCGGGAACAAGGGAAGAAACACTATAGAGAGGGGGATCCCCAACCGAATACATAGACGTATAGTACATACGGTAATTTCATGGTACTATCACATGGGCTACCGGTACTATTAAGTTTATTATTTTTTATTATTTTATATACAAGGTTTCTTCCTCCACCCATGCGTGTTAGGCCCTGTTTGGCGCGCCATTTTTATTGTATAAAAGTGACTTTTATGGCATAAATAATGGAAACTAAAACTTTTTATATAGGGGTGTGTTTGGCATGCACAAAAATATCATGATATATTTTTATTTTTTAAAATATATTTTTATAGCATAAATCTGAGAACCAAGTATGTAGGTTAAGGGCTACAGTGTAAGAACCTTTTACAATGTAAATTTTAATAACTATATGATTGACTCTCTATATATCATAAACAATAAACACAATACTTAATTAAAATTAGTTAGAAATTTGCTTCTTATATAGAATTTAACAGATATCAGAGTAGCTCAAACCTAAGTTCTTTTAAGAACCTCTAATATGACTTCATTTTGAGCTCTATAACCTTAGAGTTGGAGCAAAGGGGATAGGGTACCAGCTTTTTTTTTCCTCAATATATTTATTTTGTAGTGGCACAACCAAACGCCTATATTTCTGAAATATGCTATAAATTTATTTTAGAATGTATTCCGTTTACAACTTTTATTGCGATATATTTTTATTGTGACACGCCAAACAGGGCCTTATTAAATTTTTACATGCATGCCTATAGTACCGGTACAGTACTATCCTACAACTCACTCAATAAACTTGAAGGATAACCAAAAACGAACCGACAATAAAATTACGAGAACAAAAAGAGAAAGAAAGAACCTCTTTTTCTTTTTCTTTTCTTTTCTTTTCTTTTCTTTTTTACAAACTCATTTCTTTCATTCCAACTACCCTCTCTCTCTCTCCCCCTCACACGCACACAACCGCACCAAACAACCAAACCAGAGCCTTGTGCGAGGCCAACAGCCACATATGCTAGCCTACAGCCTACAGCCTACAGCCTACAGCCTACAGCATGCAAGCCCACGATACGAGCCTACATAATATACCAGTTGTAGCATGACATTCATTCACATCCCTCACAACCAGTATATAATAATCCAATACTCAGAGTGAGTAAGTATTTATCGTAGAAATGGAAACATCATTGTAATACTATGCATAAATAAATAAGTAGAATAGAATAGAATAGTTATGAAGATGAAGAAGAGTAGTTAATAAATAAAGCATGATAGCGGTAGCGTGCATGACATGGTAAAACCAAGTAGAAGGAGAAGGAGAACGCCCAAGTAGATAGATAGATAAAAGTAAAAACACGAAAAGTTTCATGGAAAATACGTGATATAGAGAGAAACGCGTGATAAGGGAGGAAGAAGAAAAAAAGGGTTGTTGGGCTACTTGATTTCGAGAGTTGTCAAGGTGGGGAAAAAGGTGGTATTTCTTCTTTCTTTCTTCTCCTGTCTGTCTGTCTGTCTGTCTGTCTGTCTGTTTGTCCATCTTTCCGAGTCCCTAACCTCATTCACAACAAAAACTGCAAGAGTATAGGATTCTTTCTCTCCTTCTTTCTTTCCTTCTTTCCTTCTCTCTCTCTCTCTTTCATCCATAATCCATTCAAGTGGCGACGGCGACAGTGATAAAATAAGCATAGGAAAAACGCACGCACGCACACACGCCAGCACACGTGCGCGCCCACACACACTCTTACACCAAGAGACAGACATTCATGCGCTCGGACAGATACAGATAGACGTATAAAGATGGATAGATAGAAAGAACTATAAGGTGAAGTAGAATAAGAATGAGAAAGAAGAAAAACAGACAGTAAAGAAGCAGAGCGAATAGGTAAGTAGATAAATAAAAAAGGCGTACAGAAATATATCGGCAGAGGTGAGTGAATATAGGAGGATGGATCGATGTGAGAAAACACAACGGGAGATAGGATAGATAGAAGCGAAAAAGAAACGCAAAAATAAAAACATACAAACCCCCCTTTTCCCTCAGCCGAAGACTACCACTACCAGTACTAACTACTACCACCCCGGCTGCCGTTACCTCTCTCACAACCCCCCTCTTGCCCATAACCTAGCAACCTCCCATTTTTTCCTTTTCCCAGAACGAAAAAAAAATGAAACCCAGGGTTTTGCATCATGATTTTCCACCAAAAAAGTAACTAGAATAAAAATCAAAAAGAGAATAACGGAGACAAGACAGCAGCTGAATAAAAGGCAAAAAAGAAAAGAGAAGAAAAGACTAAAAACGGTCAACAAAAAATCATGGTGGTCGGAGAATTTCCAAAAAAAAAAAAAAAAAAAACACCCCAACGCACAAACCGTTCGACTCCAATGACGAAATTATACAACTATCAAAAACCGGGAAAAGGGAGTCGGCCACTATTACCTTAGTCATGACTCGCCAGTACTTGCTTCTACAGCATCACTCCACTGCCCTGGTAGACCATCGAACCCCGCCATCCCTTGATTATCCTCCGTGTTGAGGAACGAATCAAAGTCAAAATTGTCCAGCAGTGAATCGCCTGGATTGTCTGGAAATCCCTCAAACCCAAGGTTTAGATCAGCAGGCATATCGCCAAACGCGTTTGCAGTTGTTGGGTCCTGCGCGGTGAGTGGGGCCGGTGGCGCTGCGGGTGCAGGGTTGGGTGTTTGTTGCGGTTGTCCCGTGCCGTTTCCGCCTTGTGGGGCACCAGCGAAGCCCGCGGGCCGTGGGTGCGCGGCGCCTTGGGCGAAGGAACTCGGGTGTTGCGGCGTTGTCGGCGTCGGAGGTTCTGAGGATGGGGTAACCGTATTAGGAGCCTGCGCAGCCGCACCCGCATTTTTCTTGGTAGGCCGTTGCTGTTTAGAATTAGCTCGAATAGAAAAATGTTGCAGCATGTAACAGCTTACCTTCTTGCCAGCATCTCTCCCACCCTTAGCTTTCGGTGCAGCCTTATGAGATTGCGTTGGTGTCGCCGGCTGTTGGTTTTGTACCTGTGGCGACGAAGGAGTTCGGCCGTTGCTTGGTGCGCCTGCCGGCGCGGAGGGAGGTGGCATCGCTTGGTGGGGTAGATTCCGCCCAGCCTGTTGTGGAGTGCCAACCTGGGGAGGTTGCCCTGGCTGTTGGCCGCCCGGTTGCTGTGGCTGCTGCTGCTGTTGTTGCTGCTGTTGCTGCTGCTGCTGCTGCTGCTGCTGCTGCTGCTGAGCTTGATGCATTTGAAGCTGTTGCTGAGCCTGCCATCCGGGGACCATCTGGGACGGGCCTCCGCGGCCAGCTTGTTGAGCTCCCATGCGTGGCATATCACCCTGGGGCATCTGTCCGTTGAAACCTGGATGCGGACCGGGGGGGCGCATCATAGCACCATTTGGTGCTCCACCGCCTTGAGTGTTGCCCATCATACCCATCGAATCCTTCATCTGGGGATAGAGCATACTCTGGTGGGCCTCTTGCGGCATCTGGTTGCTAAAAGCGCCCATGGCAGCGGGTGAATTCCGTTGTGGCACTTGTCCCGAGATTTGTCCTTCAGGCAAGGGGGATCCCGGACCCACTTGGTTCTGCATCTTAGGTGTACCTACCATTTTAGGGCCACCTTGGGGCTGGGGTGAAGGAGCAGCTCTGCTCCCCGGCGACATGCTCTGGGGAAACCCGGCCTCCATTCGACGCTGGCTATCACCATGGTGAGCAATGTTGTCCTGCTCAGCACGTGCCATCATCAACCGCTTCTTATTTTGCTGCTCCAGCATCATCAATTGCATTTGGTAGTCTTGCAATGCATGATTGCCGGTTCCTGGATTCATACCACCTCGCATCGCACCACCTCCGGGTGTTGTCGCATAAAAGTCGCTAACACCAAGCGTTGCACCTTCGGTCGTTTGCGGCATCATTGGTGAACCGTGGTTCTGCTGGTTCTGTGGCATGTTGGGCATCCCGGCAGATGCTGGGCCACCCTGCTGCTTCAACGCTGATACCGCTCGTCCTGTATGCGCGGCTAGATTCTGGGCATACAGCTGTATCGACTTATGCTGTGTCATAGGATTCTGGCCTTGAAAGGCTGCGAACTGCTGAGGGGTCAACTGACTCGGATTGATGCCACCTGCCAGCAGCATCTGATGGGCCTGAGAGGCGGATACTGAATTGCCTGGAGGTACTCCCTGGGGCGCACCCCGACCATTTCCAACCTGCTGGTATTCACCATTGTCTAATCGAATCCGCTTCGTGCCAGGAGAACCAGCATTTTGACCGGTGGCCGGAGATTGTGGCCTCGGTTGCTGACCGTTCATCTCGTTTACATCGCCCTCAGTTCGTTGCATCGCCTGCTGCATCATCTGCTGCTGGTTCTTCAACGCGTTGATCTGCTGTGGCGTCCTAAATAAGAAAATGTCAGCCCAAGGACGAAAAAGAAGCTTCCCCATGCAAGACAAAAGAACACTCAAGTCCCATCACTTGCATGAGTTGTTAGGAATCGTGATAGTTACAACTTTCTGTTACTGTTCAACATGGCCTGTCGAACAAGTTGATTTTTATGATTCATATCCATGCCAGCAGCGTTGTCCGGCACGTGCATGCCATTGTTGGCCATCATCCCACCCGGAATAATGCGACCCGAATACGCAGGGTTATTCAACATTTGGCTTGGAACTTGCCCAGGCATCAGCTGTTGTTGATGGGGAGCCATTTGGCGGATTACGTCCTGCCGCATCCTTTGGGCAGCCTAATCATCACAAAAATGTTAACATCGCAAGGCATTCCGCATTGCACCCCCACCTTTGAAATACGGATTGGTGATAAGACGCACCTGTGTCTGGGCTACGTAGAGTGCGGCATGTGCGCTCTTTCCTCCACCATTGCGAGCTGCAAATATATCGGAAAACAAACACCACCAGTCAAACAAAAAAGAATTGTGGGGATGGTCTGAGGGGACCTTTGGCCGAGGTAAATCATCACCTCTTTTTGCCCCATCTTCCCCGTCCTCGGTTTTCCTCTGCGAACCTTCACCAGTATCCATTGCATTATCGTCTATGCCATTAACGATGCCACCATCGGGATCGTGTTTTTGCGCTCGACGCGCCGGACTTGGCCGTCGACTACCATCATTCGGCACTGTCTGGAGCTCGCCCTCACTAATTAGGGAGCGCGCGCTCTCTATCATATCATTTTTTAAAAAGTAATCGTAAATATAGGTGTTAAGTAATGTTTTCTCGGGATTTGTAGGAGCCTGTCGCGGCCCTGGGCCGCCATTCATATTCATCCCCGCAGGACCTCCAACGCCCATCCCCATATTCAGAACATTGATATTCATGCCTGATTGTCCGACCTTGCTGTCTGCTTGGCTCATGCTGATGCCAACAGGACAAGAACGAGGTTGTTGTCGCTGATGCAAAAGCAGAGATTGGATTAAAGCACCAAGCTCCGCAGAAGAGTGAAAGAGGTAATGATTATTGCGGTGGCGTGTTTTTGTAGAGAAAGTGCGATACTATAAGGAATAGGTTATGTGCAATGTAAAGCGAAGTTTAGGAATCCCGCCACAGGTGTTTGGGGAGGGATAAAGAGGTGGCAAACGACGGAAAATGAATGGGATCCGTTGTTATTTTTATTTTTTTAGTGAAGGTGAAGCAGAAGTTAAACTTCTAATGTGTTGTAGCGAGAGACTCCGACGCGAAAGGGTTAGAAAGGGAAAGGGAGTGGATGGAAGTTCGAGGGCCGCCCGCGACTGTATGCAAGACCCTTTTCTTTACCACTTTTTTTCGCTTGTGGTTAGAAATGAGAGAGAAAGAGGGTGATTTGTAAGAAAAGTGACCCACAGAATAAGCCTAACGGCGATAGATGTTGTAATACACTAAGCTAGTGAATGCGACGTGATTATTTATGAGAGGGATGGTGGCCTCGGTGGTTGTGGTTGACAATAGATTAGGAGGAGGAGGAGGAGGAGGAGGAGGAGGAAGGGAAAGATGACAGAGTCTGTGGTTGGAGGTGATAGATGGTCCCGGTTGCGATGATAGCAACAGTGCAGTAGGGGCAGCAGTAAAAAATAAAAATAAAAGTATGGCGCTTGTAGCGTGAAGGAAGCTACGACGGGTGGCTCGCTAACTCGAGATTTAGAACAAATTCAAGGAACGCTTTCAATAATGTGATGGATGAATAAGGGATGTTTGGTGGAAACAGTGTAAATCAAAAAATGGAGCGAGAGAAGAAAAGAAAAAAAATTAGAAGAATGGCAAAAGTTCCCAGAAATATAGGCAGAGTAGGCGGGGTGGGAGGCAAAAAGAGGTTGATCCAGTGGGACGCTTTTCGGAGGGGGGAGAGGGGAGATGATGATGATTTTGATGATAGGGAATAGTGATAGGAATGAAACCCGTGAGCGAGAGATATCGAGTTCAAGAGCTTCTCTTTAGAGTCGCCTTGCTAAGGGAAGAAGTGAATGTGTGGGCGAGGGAAAAAGAGAAGGGAGGGAAAGTTAGAAGGGCCAGAGAGAATGCGCACAGCCAGTGTATGGGCGGTGAAATGATGAGCCAGTTAGAGGTAAAAAGGACTGAGCAGCGTTCACAGCGTCCTTATGTGGGTAATGGGCACGTACACTTCTGAGTGAAGGAATAGGGAGAGAATTATCCCTTTTCTTTTCTGTCCATCTAATGGGGGGAGGAAGAGAAAAGGTATTGCACAAAGCAGCAACAGGGAGCCAGAGGCAATTGGGGGGGGGGGGTTATACCTCTCAGTATTAGATGTGGCTCGACAACAGGGCGCACAACGTTTTTTCTTTCTTTTTTCCTCCCCTCCCTCAATAGTAGGGTTTCCGGAGAGGAATAAGTTATAGGAAATAAGTAGAGAAGCAAGAGGGAGAAGCAAAAGAATAGGGCCTGTCAAAAATCTCGGTCGGAAAGGGTACTGCTACGCTCGACAAAGGTGACCGGGGCAGGCGGTACTTGGGGGTTAGGGGGTCCTGCTTCTGCTTCTGCTGGTGGTGGTGAGGGATGGGAAACGGTGGTGACGGAAAGCAGCAACTACACAACGAAGCAGAGCAAGGCAGAGAGCACAGGCAAAGATCCTTTGGGTGCAAGGCGTAAGTGAGGCACAGGAAGCACAACGCAAATACAGGATACGGGAGAGGGTAAAAAAAAAAAATGTAAATGCAAATTGGACAAGAGAAGAAAAGAAAGAAAAAACTGGCAAAAAATTGGCAAGCAGAGCACGCAACAGTGGGACTGGCAGAGGTCTTGAAAGATGGGAGGTAGGTATGGGTTAGGGTTATGTCGCTTGATTCTTAGGTGTGGGAGCCACTGAAGGGTAAGGAATAATAAAATAAAATAAAATAAATCGGGTGGTGGGGGAGGCACCCAGGTAGGATCCAAAAGTGATCACGACCAGACGAAGAAAGGGAAAAAAATGGCGAAAAGGGGAAAGGGGGAAAGAAAAAAAGAAAGGAAATAAGAAACGATAGGAGTCCGAATCTGTTGAAAATGAAGAGGAAACGGAAAAAAAGGCGAAAAATGAAAAAAATGAGGAAAAATGAAGGAAAAATGAGAAAAAATCGGAATAGAATTTCTCCCCAAATAAAAACAGATGTGCGGGAGAATGGGGGGGGATGGAGGGTGAAATAGGAAGAAAATCAGGCTCACCTTCAATGATACAATAAAGAGCGTTCAAAGATCAGATAATTATTTGTAGCTCCCTCGTCTGTTGCGGGAGAAAGTTAAGATAATACAACCCAAGCTTCTCAGGCCCTTTGTCAAGGTGAAAAGAGCTTGTTCTACCTGAACAGCGGTTCAAGTGGGACGTGAAGAGTATTACCGACGGCCAAGATATCATATGGCCGGGCGTAGCAGCAGAAGAAATACCGGTATTCTTAGGGGGGAGATGGAGGGGGGGAGGGAACGGAAAGTGATGTGCGGAAGGGGAGGCGGAATGGGGGAAATTTTGGTGGGAGAGCAGCCCCTCTATATATGGGTGGAGAAGATAAGATGCCTTCGGAGCTTTCTTGAAGGCATCCCTCCCTTCCGTCCCCAATGACAGCTTACACATACTGTATGGACTCTAGGATATCGTATGAAATCCCCTCCCCTCCCCCAAACCAGATATTATCCTACTGATTGAACCATTCTACTCCCAACGTTGAATCTGCAAAGTCCATCAGCTACCGGCATCTATCCATAGTTATCTAGTGAAAAAATAAAAATTGAATTGGGAAACGAGAGTACCATGACCCCCCCCCCCGTTGAGGCGGCCTTCATTCCCTCAATACTGATACCGTAGCTTGCCCTGCTGCCTTGCCGCTTCTTGACAATAATCTTTTTATACATTGGCCGTCCGTCACCTTCTCTCATTTATGACAACATTGATGCGTCGCATAGAATAATCGCATCATGATAAACTTAGTACGGCATTGAGAAATACTGAAGAGGACCCCTCGAGCTTTAGCAGAGGTTGCTTTGTATCCTAAAACTATCAAAAGGTGGACGGACAGATGCGTCAAGCACTCACCACCGTACCTGACACAATCCTCCGCAAAGCTATTGCGCTTGGTGAAACCTATCCTGCTCCCCCACTCCCAATAACTATATAAACCGGTAAAGCTGTTATACTGCACAAATTTTTTTTTAACTAAGCTTATAAAGATCATTCCTCTACAACCGTTGGGCAGCACCGAAAAGGGTGCAGTACTGCACACCGCAACATACAGTAAAAACAGCTAATTGATATCATTACACTCTCCAAGACGGTAGTCTATCCCTAATCTTCACCCGGAGGCAATTCATCATCGATAATCCTTACAAGCGTAACTCTCATCTCAGTCACTTCATTACCCCGTAGGATATCACTCGCAAAGTGCGCATCAACCTGCATCTGTACCTATTCCTCCGACATCCATGCAGCGAGTCAGCCTGCTGTTACCTCGATTGCTTGATTTGAGCCGCAACCTTATCCTATCCAACCTTCGCAGGAAGAAAGGGGAAAAGAAAAGAAAAGAAAAAAGGCATGGGAATGGCAAAGAAAAAGGACGCAACCAAAAGCTTCCGCAACCGCTCGCCTAAGTATATTTTATCCATAGGCCATCACCCTGGACCCTGGCACGAAAAATAAAATAAAATAATGCTGTAGCAGCGAGATGGGCCGTGGAGCCAGCGAAAAGGGAACTTGGGGAAAACCGGAGTAACATCAAGGAACCCGCCACTCACCATTTCTAGCGCACCCCTCAGGACGCCACAGAGCATGTTCGAATACCAAAGCTCGTTTTGTGCTCTGCCATCATCTGGCAATTCAACGAAATCCGCCAAGGGGTTTTCTTCAAAAATCAACGAGAATTGCTTATTATCCGTGGTCCAATTCGTCACGGTCGGGGTGATGTTCAAAAAGACCTTGAACCCGACCTACTCGTTTGCCGAGCTATTAGCATGCCGTCTCAGGCAAAAGAGATGAATAAGAGAACGTCTAGCTAGAGCATATCCTCCTCTAGCGCAAGATGATTTCAAAACATCGATGCTGTCTTATCTTAAGATTTGGGCGAGAGAGAAAGAGACGAGATACGAATAAAAGGTGAGAAGAAAAGAACAAGAAAAAAAGAAAAAAAAAGGTTCCCCGCCAACGAGTATGTGGGTGGGTGGGTCGAGATATCAGACGTACCTTTGCGATCGTCTCAGCGGTTTCCCGAAAATTGGCACATTTTCCCATGTTCGTCTTCGCTAGGAAATCTTCAATCAACCTCAAACCGATATTGTAGCCCATCTTCTCAAGCTGTTTGTTGACCTCAAGGTAATCCCCCTCAAAGTCTCTACATAGTTGAGCAACGATTGACCCATAGGTTAAGGTGACGAGCTCAGCGTTCTAGTAGTACCAGAGTCAAGGACTAGACATCAGAACCCTGTCCTCATTGTTGTTCTCTCTCCCTCCTGGCGAAAGAAGGGATAGAGATGTGAAGTTCTAGTACTGACCACTTTATCAATCCGGGTCTTCCACGCACTGATAATTGGTCAGCTATTATTTCCTTTATCCCCTGAGCTGATCAAGGGCTCAACGGCAAGCTCGGAGTAGGAGGACTTACTCTTCACCAGCACGAGCTTTAGTAGCCGACATGATGCCAAGAGTTTAGAAGGAAAGGCAAAGGTTATGAGGTGTGCTTTGTATCCTTGCCGTGGAGGGTGAAGGTTGGATGGTCTAATTTGGTGTCGGTGTTTATCAGAGCAAGAGGCTCCTTGCACCAGACTGCTGATGGGAATTAGAATTTGGGCAGGAGCTGTCGAGTGACTGATCTTGGCTGTCAGGGCGGTAACTTACAGTAGCGTAAGTTAGCACAACACGGCACACACACAACTGGGCTATCTCTCGCGGCAGCATGATGAATTACTGTAAGGGCGATCCAGCCTCATCAGGCTAGTTCAGCCTCATCAGGCTAGAGCAATACCCGCCGCAACCAGAGAGCAACTTCTGTCAAATCCTCATCACCGGCATCTTGATCACTCAGACAAAAATTCAACTCCCCTCGCCTACAAACCGTATCTATTTACGTGCAGCTCGATTAATATTTTCCGAACCGTCTGGGGATCTACATTGCTCTAGGGGTCCCATCATCTTCTCTAGCTATGACTGACAAGCGAAAGGCTTCCGGGTCCCTCGGATCCTCGCAGCTCGTCAAGAGAATCAGACCAGATGGCGCCGGTGGAGATGGGCCATCAGCGGTTTCGATTGTGAATAGCTCTACGAGCAGTGGAGCTCTCATACAAGCTGTACGTTTTGCCTCAGTCCTGGCCAATTTTTACAACCTTTCAATGATCGGATGTGATGCTCATTCAACGCGATTTCATAGGTACCGCGAACATCAGCTTTGCAAGCTCCAATCATGGAATTGACGGGACATTCGGTAAGGATTCAGCCTAGGAGAATACCTTCTCTTTCCTTCTTTCTTTCTTTGCTAAATGTACGGTATGCCAATGATCTTCTGCAGAAGGAAGTGTTCGCTGTTCGCTTCGATCCCACAGGTCAGAATATTGCCTCCGGCTCATTCGATAGATCAATTTGTAAGAGTCTTCCCCGCATTTCAATTTTCCTATACTTCTTACATTCCTCCCTTTTCCCGTCGGAGGTAGCTAATGATGTGACAGTGGTTTGGAGGACATATGGAGATTGCCCGAATTATCTTGCTCTTCCAGGACATAAGGGAGCTGTGCTTGACCTCCATTGGTCACGAGACTCACAGATTATATTCTCTGCTTCTGCCGACACCTTACTGGCCACGTGGGACGTTAGCACTGGGGGTAGGATAAGAAGATACGTCGGACATGAAGATGTTGTGAATGCAATGGATGTAACTAGACGGGGACCGGAATTGATGGTTAGTGGAAGTGATGATGGGTCTATCGGGGTATGTCGCTCTCTCGGCAATGCTTCCTTCACGGGCTCAATGCTAAAAATCCCCTTCTAGATATGGGATCCACGACAAAAAGAATGCATAGATTATCTGGAGACAAACTTCCCAGTAACAGCTATCGCTATTAGCGAAGCTGGGAATGAGCTTTTCAGCGGCGGGATTGATAATGATATCAAGGTACGAACAAATAGTCACTCGTCCTGAATTGGAACCACACCTATACTCATCAACCCGGCTACCAGGTTTGGGACTTACGGAAACGCTCAGTAGCGTACACTATGCGCGGCCACCAAGACACGCTCACGTCGCTGAGTGTCTCGCCTGATGGGCAATCCATATTATCAAACGCGATGGATAGCACAGTTCGTACATGGGACATCCGGGCTTTCGCACCATCCAACCGATTAATAAATACGCATGTCTTTCTAAATCACGTTCTTCTTCGTTGCAAGACTCCTAGCTAACAATCCGCTACACAGATACGAGGGAGCCCCATCCGGAATAGAAAAGAACCTCATCAGGGCAAGTTGGTCGCCGGCGGGCGATAAGATTGGAGCCGGAGGTGGGGACGGCAGTGTCGCGGTATGGGAAACAGGAACCAGAAAATTGTTATACAAGCTTCCAGGACATAGGGGAACCGTTAACGATATGCGCTTTTCACCAAATGCCGCGGAGCCAATTAGTGAGTATTCAATCCCATAACCTCCTGACTTGGTGCTAACATTATACACAGTTGTATCGGCATCCTCAGATAAAAACATCCTACTCGGAGAACTAGGTAAATAGTACATGCATAAGCCATGATCAAGCGCGGGGAAGTTGTTTCAAGGGAGAGAGAGGGCAAAGTGAGGGGGGTGTTCACGATCCTATCTATGGTGTGTAATGTCAGGAAGACAAAAAAAATCACTGTACTGTACAATATTCATTTCAAAATTCCAACACCACACTACACTATCCATTACCTCGTCGCTACAAATACCAGTGCATAAATCCCCGTATGTCTAAAAACGGCCGGCGGCTGTTTTTTGCCAGCGGTTTTGTGCCCATCTCATATCACACACCCTGCTGCGGTACGGTACAGTACCATAACACCACACCATATCATACTGTACAGTACATATTAGATAATGCTATAGCAAACAAAGCCGCCGCAAATACCGATACTACCGGCGCTCCAACAACCCCGCTACCCCCGCCACTCCGCCGAGGAAAACAAAAATACTCTTTGCGCTTCGCGTCACACACTCTTCCTCCCCACTCTTACCCTCCCCCTCCTCGAAGGAAGGGAAAAAGGGGGGAGGTAGGGAGGGAAGGGAAAGAAGAAAAAAATGTTCGCAAAAAAAAACACGCGCACTCAAACCCGTAAATAGCCCTCTTGTTCCGCGCTTAGCCATTATTGTACCCTACCCTACCCTTACCCTACCCTACTCTACTCTGCCCTACCCCCCTTACTTATTTCCGGGCATTTGCTTCTAGAAGGGCTGAAAGGGTGGGGTGGGGGTGGCTAGTGTGGGTGTGTGTGTGTGTCATGGGATGTCACCCGGTTTTGGGTTTCTCATGGTGGAAGAGGGGGGTTTGGTTATGGTTTTTTGTGGGATGGATAGTCTTGGATTTCTTCCTCCTTCTCACCCTCTCCTTGCGCTATGATGGTGGTTTAGGCAATTGAGCTACCAAGTGTGATATAGTAGAAGGAGAGAGAAAGTGCTACTTCTTCTGTAGATGAATGGAGCGGAATATCCGACGTGCGGTGAATAATATATGTATAATAAGGTAATTCCAGCGGTAATTGTAAGTCACGCCTTTTATTTATTCAAAAGTTGGGTTGGGGGGGGGGGGTGAGAGATGATGGTCCCCGATCTTGCTTGGCTGGCCACAGCATATCCCGGGTGGTGCTACCGTGCCACACAACAATTCTTCAAAGAAAGAAACGGGTTGAGCGAGGGGTGTTCCGAATAATTATAATACTATACGGAACTGGATGACAGAAGTGGAGTGTGAAGGTTTAGGGTTTGAATTGGGTTATTATAGTTAGTATGGGGGAGTTAGGAGTTAGTCAGTTAGTCGGGGTATGAGTGATTACCCATGATTGTCAGTTTTTGCTGGTTTGGTATAGTATATCTGTCTGTTGCTTAGTCTAGTAGAAGATAGATCCGTAGGATAAGGTCCCGGTTTGAGAACTTCGGTAATTTTGTCAGTGATTGGAGAGGGGAGTGCTTTTCCGGATTTGGCTATCTCCGCACGGCACGGGGAAGATTGGTTTGTTTTGTTTTGTTTGGACTCGGCGCACCATGGGCAGAGGGATGGTCTGAGTGGTTAGGTGGGATAATCCCATGAAACAACACACTTCTTGTGGAAGTTCCTTTTTTTTTATATTTTTTTCCCTTCCTACTTTAGTTAAGAAGCCGGCAACCATATCTAAATCATATAAACCGAGTGACATCTTGTGAAAGTGGTTCAATAAATTTCATCTGAATTAGCTTTGACCACTCACTCACGTGACCGAATTAACGAAAAAAGGGGCCGACGGTACGAACAGTAATTTCGCTGGAGTGGAGGCCGCCGCAAGGAACGGATTTCCGACGCTTTCTCTCACTCTCTCCGAGTTTACCACCGTAGGTAGGGGCGTGGATGATCAAACCCTGTCTTATGCAGTCTGGAATTCTCTACGAGTACTTTCGGAAAGGAGTGAGGGCACAGGTGAAAGGGGAGTTTCTTGTCCCTCTGGTATGAAAAAGGGGGGGATAAATAAATGTCAGAGCTTACCGGAGGAGGAGGAGGCAAATCCAACAGCCTCATAGCACTTAGTCTATAATTCAAGTTCCTACTATGGCGGTCGCATATATGCTGTTGGGCAGTATCACAACGGAGAGAGCGGGGAGCCGTGACCAAAGCGAGCGGGTGTTTTGTATTGCTTGTAGAACAAGAGAGAAAGAGATTAAAGAAAAAAGAAAGAGGAAGAGGAAAAGGAAGAAGAACAGAAGTAGAAGAAAGCAAGGCCTAGAAATAGGCGTAGACATAGATGGGTGCCGCAAGCAGTCATGGAGTGTCACTCGCGACTGGGGAGATTACAAGAGCGCAAGCACAATTTCTAACATATTATACACGCCGCGGCTAATCATAGTCGTTTAGTAACCATACAGAGGCCAAAACACACCAAAATTATAGGTTTTCGAGCTATCATTACCCAACCGCCATAGGCAAAAACAGCATAGAAAAAAAATAATTCTAAAAACAATTTGCTACAATGGCACCAACACAAAAAAGTGAAAATTTTTCCTTCAATTCTCCTAGAGTAGTGAGGAGTGGAAAGTCCTTTCCCTCAAGGTACAGTACTATATGCCTGCCAAGACCGGGGTTTTTGTATGGGAAAGATACGAGTAAATTACAACACACTTTACACAGTTCACGTGCCCATCACTCTGTAAAAACTACAGACAAAACCCCTGAAATAGATATATATTACTATACTTCGGATATGCTATGTTTTTTTCAAAAAATCTCTGAAGCTGAGTTTCAAGATATCTGTGGAAATATAATGGCTCACAAGTCTGCAATTTTGGTGTTTTGGCCTCTGTATGGTTACTAAATGACCCCTATCAGAGCCTTGTGGGGGTGGGATGCAGTGAAAGGGCGTTGAGTCTGTATGCTTCCGTTAGTTCCGTATTTAATCCCATACCCGAGTATGGCGTTCTCTATAAATAATCCCTAAGAGTCCCCCAAGGTCAACTAGAGTGATAGCTCGTGAAGCATCGTGTTTTGGGAGGGCGGGGATGCCTCGCAGGTTCGGTTTAAGCCTGACTAAAGCCTCCCGAGCCCTAAGTTATCACAGCAGGGGATATGCTTATAGTGGTGAGGATTAGTAGGGGGTACTGGAACTACTATGATACTATGATGAGTGGGTATTGGTATGCTGGGTGCACGGAAAGGCGGTTTGTGGATTGCTTTAGGAATTAAGTTAGTCTAAGGATAGGGTATACAAGAACCGAAGCAAGTAGGAATATAGCATCGAGATGTGAAAGGAGATAGGATAAGAAATGACCAAGGAATTAGGAGAAAATAAAAGCCTGGACTTTAGCAAATTTGGATGAGGGGTGAGACTCCGCACCCTGTGCGAGTGATTATACATGAGGCGCTGGAATCTCCAACCAGACGGAACCGCGCCTGGGAGCCGTAGGCTGTTTCACACTATCGACCATGACCCCCTTGGGCGCGCAGGGAGTGAACATTGGGGTTATGCCACGTTTAGCGGGGTTGCCGATGTTGACTGCACCGAAACCGTCGACATCTTTTGAAGGATCACCAGCAGCGGTGACCGCTGCCTCTGAAATATGCTTAGGAACTGGTAATTGAACCAGGATACCGTGGACTGAAGGGTCGTTATTCAGATCTTCGATTCTGGCTAACAACTATATGGCCCCGACCATTAGCTTCAGCCAATTGAAACAACGTACCTGAGGGCATACCGAAATATACGGCACAACGAAATATTTCGGGAGCGACACAAAACCGTAGTCAAGGTTTTCCTGCGTGGTTGCTTCTTCCCTAGGACATTTCCAACACTCACTAAATATTTTGTTGTGCCGTATATTTCGGTATGCCCTCAGGTACGCTAGGTTTGGACCTTGGCACCTCAGCTTCAGTGATTTCTGCGGAAAGCATGTTAATTTCGCATGTGATGTTTGCCTGATAGATATGCTAGCAAGATCATCGATCCCATGTTATCAAGCGTTGCGATCCAAACCTCTTCAGCAGCCTTCTGTTTCATGCGCACATATGTAGCTATGATAACAGGCTGAAATCAGTATTCGACCAAGAGTGGATAACGGCAATGATGCAAGATGAGTTGGGATGCGTGAGTCCTAAGCATTGCCAGATCTTTTCGTTTTTTTTTAATATTGCTGCTGTAGGACTCTTTTGATGCCCAGTCCGGAAGTCGAACACAGTATCCTGAACAAGATTGTCATAATTACGAATGTTGTAGTATTCTTACCAATGTAGGGGCGCTTGGGGGGCCGTACATCTGTAGTCAGCAACTCCCCTTCAGATCCCAGTTTACTCACAGCCGAGGCCACATTTCTTCGTTGTTGGTATTCTGGCTGTGGTTATTCTACATATAGGGGTCCTGTCGCTAGTTACCGGTGACCAGTGTTTAAGATTTTTTTTCCCCTGAGGGTGTATCTACTCTGGTGGTGCGTTCAATGTTTAATATAATATTAAACCTTGGGCGAAAAGAAATAAAAAACTAACGGCTGGTGAGGTAAGCGTTGGCCCCCGCGGTAATATCACATGGAATACCTAGCTGGCGTAGTGACTAAGGTGCCAAGAAGCAATTAATTGCGCAGTCAGTAGGAACCCGGGAGTCCGATTCTGCCTATCATGAATTATTAAACAACCCATCACGAAAGGCAGGATAGTCAAGAAATACTGCCCTATGGGAACTAGGAGACTAAAGACCTTTGCCTTCCTCGGTGAGGCTGTAGCGCAAAAAGGTCTTGCTCCGAGATGGTCGAATCTGACCCTATACCATATCCTGTCATAGGGGGTGATATCCGCTGTCAGTGGGGTAATAGAAGGAAAAGAGAAGGAAAAAAATAAGAATTTTTGGGGAGAAACAAGAATTGTTTTTCCTCCCCTCATCTCTGATCAGGGATAGCAACTGCAACTTTTGAATCCTATGCTGACTCTGTAGCATGAACGCGACTAACCTAGTCCGTAAGGGTGGCCATTTGCCCTTTCTCCATTGATCGCCTCATAAACTAACCGGGCTTCCTCAAGAAAGCCAGGTATGGATAGTTACTATCAGCAAGCGGTGGCCAACATTTGTGAATTTATTTCTTGGAGATCCGATACGTCTTTGCTCTTTATATTGTAAAAACTTGAATAGTTGGCCTCACGCCGAGACGTCCAAAATCCCCTCTCTTGGATAGGGGGCGAAAGTACTGCGAAAGCTGACCGCCTCGGCCCCGGCCCAAGGAGAAAAAAAAGTAAAGCGCCAGACGGTACCAGCAAAGGCAACTCCAATGTCCTAAGGCGAGGTTCAATCATTCGAGTTCTTATGATTCAAGTACAAGGAGAGATGTTTTCGTACAGGACAAGAATAGTTAACCAGAAAGATAACCCCTGCCCTGTACGGAGACATCTCCTCAAGTACTTGTACCTACTTGCCGTAGTACCTTCTCCAGTCACTCGCACGTGAATAGCTAATACCGTCCGTACACTTACCGGCCCCTCGTATATATGGTAAAATCCCGGGCCGTCTGGATCTCAGCGATGGACAAATCCTTCGAGCTGGTGAGGTCGGAGTATAGTTAACAGATTAATATGAGCTTTTATATTCATGTATATTAGCGTGCCCTCCGGAACGATAGAATGTGTAGTGGAATGAAGAAAGGCTAGGTATAGTAAGCCGCTCCTTGTGCCCCCGTAGGTAGGTACCCCTTCGAGTGAGAAGTTATGCCGAGGCATCTCGGCGCTGTACCACACGCCGAATCCCACTCTTGTGCTAGCCCTTGGATTGTCGGTTGTGCTATGGTTAAAAATTATGGTATTAGAATCACTATTTAATCGGTATCCGAGTACTCTGGAAGTTGGGATAATTGGGCCCGCGCTAAGACGTCCGGAATTCCCCTCTAAGGATCAGGGGGGCGAACAGTGAAAAAAACTAGCCTTCAGCCCTATGTTGGGACAAACAAAAAAAGAAAAATACAACGAACCTTAGTAGGAGAGACAACTTCAAAGTCCTATCGGCGGTCTGACAAAGCACAATAGTTTATGCCATTGCATCGCTCTACTGTGGGACAGTGGTTAGCGCGAGCTGCTTCTGCAGCTAACTTAGACTAAACAGTAGGCAGTACTCTTAGCAAGAAAGCAAGCAATCGGTAGGATCCCGGGGAAAAATGAACCAATAATGGTAATTCAATATATACGCGCTTTTAGTTCCAAATTCTGGCAGAAAAAAAAAGGACTCATAGTATCGGTACCGGCGCCATATGTAACTTCGATATCCATGCTGCAGACATGGGCAAAAGAGAAGCAAAAGCAGGAAGTCATCCACCCAAACAAAAGCTTGATTTCATAGCACGCCTAGCGGATACAGCGTGCAGTCGAGGGGAAGGGAGGGAGGGAGGGAGAGAGGGAGAAAGTTTTATCTGCCCGTCTAGTGGCTGCCAACGGGGGGATCACTGTGCTTTCGAGCCAGTAAAGTAATGGAGCTATTCTTGTGTAAAACCCAGTACTTAGCTTGGCGGAACCAATTCGGACTGCAGTGCGTTCGCGTTCACGAGACTCGGCAGCCGTTGTCGAATGTGGTGTTGGTCTTGTGCACTTTGCTGTACGGTTCAGGGGTAACCTCAGAGGCGAGGGAAACGATGTCGCAGATATCACAAAAACTAAGGAGGGCAGGAGGAAGGGGAGAAAAAAGAAGAGGGAGGATATATTATTATGTACGGCGACGAGTACTTTATATATGTATTCGGGCGCGAATTAGGTTGAGTGCAGTACGATCGCCATAGGAAAATCCGGGACATAAAGGCTTGGTAGGCCCCGGCGTAGACTATCCTAGCGACAAATGCACAGGCACAATAAGTAAGAAAGATGATAAATATCAAAAGGAGTTTAGGAATGGGTGGAGACACACATAGATAATTCCAATATTTAGTATGATCTTGACAGCTCTTTGTATCATGTTTCTCCTGCTCTCAGTTATCCTAGTTACTATAACAAAATTCAACCTTTCAACTTGACGCTTTCTGTGTGCCATCAAGTTTCTCCTTATTGAGTTCTTTTCAGCATTAGATATCCACTTCCTGAGGCTAATATTGAACATGTGTTAAACCTTCTAAATGGGATTAAGGTCTGAAGAGATAAAACTTAACGGTAATTACTCTTAGATTGCTGAATAAAAAATTATATTTGCCCTCAATCTCTTATAAAGCATATGTTTAATAAAGGACTAAAATTTAATTATGAAACCTGAGACTGTATGATATACTATGGGGGGAAGGCTTCCTAATGTAGGGGTGGAACGAAAAAATCAATAAGAATTCAAACATTTTAGTATTAATTATTCTAATTTCAACATTACTTTAGGATTAACCTTTTTGATTTTAACTTCCTCCATTGAGTATCCATCAAGCACTAGTATAATACCCTGTTCTCGCATTCCTCAATGTATGATACGAGTACAATATAAAAATTTAATAGCGTGGAAACACTCGGAAATATCATAGCATAAAAGCAGGTTTACAGTAAAGCACAACTCTAAACCTTGGCCCTGTATTGCCAGAAGCTTCCAGCAACTTATCAATTGCCCAAAGGCAATAGACTATCAGAAGAAAATATTCAAATACCCTACCAGTACCAAAGCTATTACCAGGCATTGCCCAGATACTTCAACCGATGAAAATTAATAAACTCTGGGCACAAAATCGAAATCAAAAAAACAGTCAGCCTCGGCAATTTAAATAAACAAAACTTCAATGCAAACATCGCAACAGGGGATGACCAATCAGGTGCTGGCGCGCGAAACGCGCAGCAGTGAGAAAGGACACGGTACGATGGCTGATCAGGGACGATCGTTGCAGGGTACAAATTTCGAGCAATTAATTCGCATCGGAGCATAGGGCAGGTTCTCCTGATTTTTTTTAGACAGAGGAGCATGCTCGTTTGGTTTGCGATATACTTGTATTATTTGCACTTTCTTTCACATTCTTTTCCCTTAGCGCGACTTGCCTGTCGGGAATTTATGGAACAATGTTTTTTTCCTCTCTCCCACATCTCGTTCAGGCTGTTGAACTAAATAAGGGAGTTGAAACGGGCCAAAACAGATATGCCCCTGAATGCAAAAAGGGCCGCCCTGCCCGCGACTGTTCTTGGTGCTGGTTGTTTCTCGGAAAGTGAGTGAGTGAGCGAGTGAGTGAGTGGGGGGATTTATGAAAACGGGGATGGGGTGGTGATGATGATGATTATGGTGATATCTCGACGATGAGGAAGGAATTAGTTTGGTGCTTGGGGGATTGGGTTGAGTCTGGTTGGTTTTACTGGTTTCCCCGTACATTCTTCTTTTTTTCTGCCGTACTGCGCTTGGGCGTGGGCTTTCTATTGACGAGAAGAGAAGAGGGGAGGAGAGGTGGAACGCTTCGGGAGAGGGAGGAAGAGTGGCAGCAATGTCGTGACTCCTTAACACACCGCTTGCGGCAAAATGCGTATAAAGAGCAGTTACGGTAGATACTTGTACAATAATATCATGATGTGAGCGTGATAGGAAAGTACTTGAGTAATAAATAAGCACAGTATGCCCTATCACGTACCGGAACTATACCGGTACTATACCGTACCTGGATGAATACCGGTATGCACATTGGGCGGCGGTTAATTTTTCCCCCTGCTTTTCTTTTACACTCATGATAGTCGCCCAATGGAAAAGGGAAGGAGGAGGATGGGGATGAAAAGGCAAAAGTGAGGTATCGATAACAGACTTTATGTGCCTGGGTAAACTTTGTGCCTGCAGCCTGTTCCTGAGTGCAGTGGTGCCAGCACTTTGTGAACTCGTACTTGTACCTTGCAGGGAGAGCCAGGATGGGTAGCGAGCAGACAGTTACACACCCGTCTCCAATGCACTCTCAACCAATCCAGATCCATCCCGTTTTCGTTTCCCCTTCCACTTCTGCTCCTTCTGCTCCTGCTTCACTGTCTCGTTCTCCTACCGCTCAAGCAACCACCCACCCCCTTCCACTCCTTCCTCCCTCCCCCTCCCTTCCGCTCTTTCTCCCTCTCTCACTCTACCGCCATCGCCCCAAATGCTCTGGCAGTCTTTGTAGCGGATTTTCTCCGTTTCCGACCAAAAAACAAGGAAAACCCCCCCCCGTACACTCCTTTGATACTAAACTAAATTAGACACTCCCTTTCAAGTCTTATCGGGTCCCTTCTTTCCTTCTGTACCAACACGTCCTTTCCGATATCTCTCGGGGTGGGAGAAAATAGCCTTTGTCTTTTTCTGTCTTTTAAGCCAAACCTGGGAGGTCTGGTACTTATTTTTTTCTCTTTTTCTTCCTATCATTCTTTTGTGCGGGGTTTTGCTCCGAGCTGCATTTGTGGTGCAGGTTCCCGTCTTTTGAGGGGAGGACCTAAAGGAAAAAAGTGAAAAAAAAGGAAGCAAACAATCTTTTTCTTTCCACGGGTTTGTGTTAAAAAGGGAGAGAATTGAGGAACAGCTGCCCACCTCTCCCGAATTTTTTCTTTTCTTTTCCCCCTCTTTTCGTTTCTTCGGTTTTCCTGCGGAATTTCGGATTCAGCGCCTTTGAAGGCGTTTTCTGTCTGTCAGCCTGGGATTCGATCGTTACTTCTCTTGTTTATACATCGACATATATCGCTGGAAAATTCAAGGCAATTTCGAGTGTCAATCGATACGTTTAAATGCTCAGGGCCATGCCTCACCCATTTGCGAGGATACTGGGCGGCGGTGGGGAGCGAGAACCTGTGGGACCTCGGCAGGTGCCAGAAGAACGGCCGCAGCGACAGCGAACAGGTGGAATAAGAGGATGGTTGGGCGGTGGGATGAGGGGTAATGATGGTGCACTAGAGCCACCTACTGTTATGGCGACACCAGTGCAAGAAATGCGTTTAGTAGGCTCGAATATCGTGTCGCCTATCCCACCGGTAACGGGTCAGCAGCGGAGTGCTTCGGCCTCGCCTCCTGCGTCACCGTTATCGAGGAATGGCTCTATAGGATATAGTGCTATGGGGTTTTATGCCCCCCGACATATAACTCCGGTTCCTATGCGGCCTATAATCGAGAGGCCAGAACCTGCCATACGGAGGGATGATGTTGGGATATCTGCCGATACAGCTGAACAGCCGAATGAGCCGCAGTCGCCATTACTAGTAAATTTGGAGGCCCAGGGGCTGGTGAGGCCGGAGGGGAAACGGTTCTGGCAGAAGCAGTCGTGGAGAGGGTTACAGTCAAAGTTGGTTGCGGTCCTTATATCGGGGATGTTTCTCGCTATTACATTGGCAATCTGTGAGTATTTAATTCACGCTATGATTTATATATATTTATGCTTTATCTCAATGGCTGACGGGAATTGAAAAGACCTTGGGCTTGCCTTGTCCAGCGATCTACGCCTGCGTCATGAGTGGCATGTGCTCTTGATACTGATCATCCTTCTTGCGACAATGTTCTTCTGCCACGCATTGGTTAGACTGTGTATCATGGCGACGAATCCTGGACGTTTTCAACGTCTTTCCCGAAACTTTGCCCGAATCCCGTCTGTCGCTGGACGAGGTGGATATGCTAACCCACGGGAGCCGATCCGCATACACACTCCATATGGTGCTGATGACCCAAATCTTGCTGATCCTGCCAAGTCCCCACCACCAGTGTATGGGCTTTGGCGATGCTCGTACGTTGCCCTTGTCCCCAACCTACTCTCCCGCTTTATCCTTCTAACAATCACAGTGTGAGGGTAAATCCGGACCAATTCTATTGGGTCAGAAGGACTAGCGCAGGTGTGCCAACGATCACCGAAGGCCGCGAGCACAGCAATCGAAATAGCAGGGCAACCCCCCGCCCCCCATCATATGCATCTGATGATGGAGTAACGTACGCTCTTGCTCCACACCAACTACACCGCGACCCACCACTACTCCCACGCCCATCAGAAGCAAATCGAGTGCGATAAATAGCATTAGCTATCAGATCCGCTATTTCCTTTCCCCGGATGTGTAAACTTACCTTTGTGCCCTTGTTTATGTAAATAGGGAGCTTCCTACTTCCGCTTCTGCTTGTTATGTTCACTCCCTATGGGATTGTGGCACGGGTGTTTAAGGGTGTTTGGTTTTTCTTGTCAGATTTTTTACTCCAGATTTTTCCCAACATGGATATATGAGGATGGATGGATGGATGGGATATTTGTTTCGTTTCTTGCTCATAATCGGATTACTTTTAGCTAGCTGGTTAGTTGGGTTCTCACGGGGTATGAGAATCAGAAATTACTGTATATAATGGGTGCCCATGACGCCCGGTTGAGGCCGGGTGCGATTTTCAAATTTGGCGTGCCCGGGGGGGACGCCGTAGCACGGATAGAGCGCTAGAGCGCGATATCGCGATTAGTGATTATTTGCTTACTGAAACTTCCCCGATGCCTTCTTATAGTGTTTGTCTTTGTCGTTGCGCGTGGGGGCGAGGATCGGAGGATATGAAGTGCTGCCCGCACTAGAGCTGTACCACCATATTACTGTAGATTCTTGCACAATTGCTCAAGATATCAGATTATCTATTGCAGTTTTAGCAAATACTTTCATTAGTTGTTACTATTCCGAACCATGGAAAGCTCCAATGGCACCTCTAAATCAAGTCCACTTTTCATATCGAGCTCACGATACCCCCATCCGTCTTACATTTGTACAGTACGGTACGGTAATGGTATTTGGCTAAGTAGAGATCTCGTGCTTCTTTTTTTTTCTTCTTTTTCTTCCCTTCTTTTTGGGGGTGCCTAGGGTGGGGGTAGGTATGAATGGCTGTGCCTTTTGCTTACGGAGTGCAAGTAGGGAACTTTTTTTTATGCTTTTTATATTATACAATCTTTCCCTCCGTTGCGAGCATCCGACAAAGCGAGTAGGGGGTATGCCCGATACTCTATTAGGGTTTAGCAATGCGAGCTAGAGTTTAGTTTAAGGAACTGGAGAATAGGAGGAAAAGATGAATAGATAATGATAGAGAATATGCACTTGGGACTTTTTGATGTGGTGATGAGAAATATTCAAAACTCTCCTTGCTTTTTAATCAGAAACACAACATGGCTTCAAAGCTATTGTGTTTTGACTGAGCCTACGATGTTATATATATGAGGACCACGAAGAATATAAAACTATGATTGACTAAGAAAGCTGCAACTAAGGACGAGTTCTTCTAACCCACCCAAGTCACTTGAGCGCTAAGTTACCCTACTGCTCGCTCTGCCGGGGTGCTCGCAACGTAGTATTTCTTTCTTTCTTTTCTAAGTGAGTGGTACCGGTACTGTATCGGACTTTGTTGTCTGAGGTTGCATTGGTGTCATAGTGTTTGAGGAAGTGGTGGTGATAGTAAGTGATGAGTTGTGAATAGCTTTGTTGTGTTGTTACGATCTTGGCGACGGCGACGAAAGTCTTCGGCACCCCGTTTTACGATACAGTATACCACAAATGGGGGGTTGATTTTAAGGATTCACAACTTTGTCCGAAAGCAACGTAGAATTAACAAGACCAATACCATACCGGTAGTGCAGGCAATTGCCCAGGTCCCCTAGGTAGAAATTATGAGAATTTCCCCACTCCAGTACCGGTATGAGGGCTGAGAGCTTGGGAACTACAGTAAGTTAGATTGGATATTTTTTGCAATGTGCCTTTTGTGGTGGGAAACTCATGAAACTATCCTAGAAGTATTATATCATACCTTTTGCCCGCTATCGTTATCTCTGGTGTTGAGCTATGGGCGTTGACTAATGGAGTCTGTCGCTTATGGATGGTGATAGTGCTCTGGTGGATATTGAATTTTTTCTTTTTCTTTTTCTCCTTTTTGTAATCAATAAAACTGAGATTTTGTGAAGCGAAAATGCCCATTTTTAGTGTAATATGGGGGAGGGGGAAGGTGCTGACGAATTTTATCGTCAAGATCGTGCTATGTTGATTGTATGGTGTTGACTGTATTGCGGGGGAGTAAGCTACCGTATGTACCGTACAGTATGATCTACTGTGCTCGAGTAGTGGTGAGGGCATCAGCTAATCCTCCGACGATTCGACAGAGCATTACAGTATGTAAATGTCATAAAAGGTCCTATGGTATTGCACTTGCCCTCCGCATTCGCCTAGACAAAGCAAAGTGAAAGTGCACCGTAGTTTCTCCCATCGTAAGCACTTTATCTGGGGCTTACTCTGGAATCCAATCCCCCCCAGCGGAGCCGCAAGCACAGTACGTAAGCCGCCCCCCTCTCTCCCCGCCTCACAGGCACAATGATGTACTAGTACTGTACGGTAGAAGTACTTGAGTACCGTAAACTTAACTTAACCCCCTCGGGCGAACCAATTTCCCACCCTCCGCATCCCCGGCCCCCGTCGGCCCCCGTAACCCCGTACCGTACGAGTACCTAACCCTACGATCACCATTTTCCAAAATCACCCCGCGCCCTTCCCCCTCCCTTCTTGTGCTGCCCAGCGACTGTCTGTTGTCCCGGGCCCGGGTCGGGGTATGTCTCCAATCGGGGATGTGGTTGTTCCTCATGCCGCGTCACGTGATGCGGTTGAAAGTTTGTTCCGGGTAGAACTATGGATACAACGGATGCTTCATTGTTGGGTTGGCATCGTGACAACATCTATGCCGATATCATGATTTGGTTGCATGGCGGCGCCTTATGACATTGAGGCATTGCTTGGTACAGTATGAAGAGGAATTTTACACGTTTTTTCCTTCGTTTGTATGATAGGGTCATGAGTGGAAGGCTTACCAGTATCAGGAATACAATTCCAGAACCAGGTCATATCATATTGTATCCCAGTTGAATACGGTACACTTCATGTTCACTTCGGCTTGTCCGAACTCCCATCAGCATCTAATTGCACCGTGCCCCCACTGCTAAACCTAAAAAGGAAAAGAAAAAGAAGAAAAAAAAGCAAAGTTTAAGTCCTCGGGCCGGCCGGCGAACCTGCAGCTCGTCGTCGGATGGACATTGGAGGCCTCACTCAAAAACTCCCTGCGGTTGTGTGGGTACAGTTACTTGCACCTAACGCAAACGAGTAACAATTGTTCAGACTCCCCCAATCGGAGTATTTCGTGTAGGCGTTATTTCCTTTTTTTCTCTTTATTACTCTTTTCTTTCGTAGGCGACGTATGATACGGTACCCCTCCCGCCTGTCTAGGTGGGGGAGAGAAAAAGGAAAGAGTTATTGCAACCCTGGGTTTTCGGGGTGAAATTTGCACCGCGTGGTAGGATGTGGAGTTTTTGCTCGGGCAGTAAGTTACCGGGGGTGGGCTGCAAGATTAGGGTTT
>Ga0307507_10001049_pt1 | contig 61406 bp, 54 predicted proteins | sample 7_EM_MG_FD_207223 | JGI IMG/M metagenome (GOLD analysis project Ga0307507, IMG submission 207223) | Populus trichocarpa ectomycorrhiza microbial communities from riparian zone in the Pacific Northwest, United States - 7_EM | ecosystem: Host-associated > Plants > Roots > Unclassified | place...
TGGGAGTGATAGGGCATTAGCACGCTGCTTGGAAGATGCCTTTTTTTCCCGCAAAATAGTAGTAGGAGCTATCGGCGGTGGGTGAATGGTCTTATTTTCATATGTTCGCCGCCTTTTCTGAGGATTAAGCTCCTCTTGTTTGGCCGAACTACTGGTGAAATTGGTTTTATTGATGGGGATATCAACAAGAGCTTTCCGCTTTGGTGGCATTTTGATGTTGACTGGGAGGTTCGCCTATCCGGAATGTCACGGTGTTCTTGCTGAATGAGCTGAGGTCAAGATGGTGTTTGTGACTATTCCGCAATAGGCTAGTGTCACAGATTTTAAACTGGGCCGGAATGTCTTGACAGCTTATGGGATAGGGCATATGGAGGAGAGAAGGGTGATGACCGTTGCAACAATACCGGTAACTCAGAAAGGAGTGATAAATAGGTGAAAGACTGGAGTGGCTGCGTGGGGGATTTTTTTACCAGTGTGCGGATGGAGTGTGGAAGTATTGTAGTATCATATAGGAAAAGGTTCTTGTGTCTTCTTCTTCGGCATCTCGACAGTAAGGGGTCGGGGAGGAAAGGGTGGCTCAATTGGGCAGGGCACAGAGCATGTTTTCTGTGGCCTTTACAGACCTATAATAACAACCAGAATGCGGATTGTCTACGATATGGCACGAACAGGTTACCGATATAAGGTTGGTATCATATTTACAGTGTCTGCCAGCCCGTGGTACCAGTAGTGACCTTTCGATGGGGGTTAAGTTAGGTGACTAAGCAGTTGAGCCTCATATTGCTTCTGACCATGCTGAGAGATTCTGGAGCAGAGCACTTGCAGGAATGGCAAAGGTTGACTAAGCCATCTGGCATGGCAACGAACATCAAACCCTTCTGAGCTCCCTTTCTCACTCTTCCGATCTGTTGCAATAAGAAACGTCAAAGTCGCGCTTCACTATCCCGCTCCCCCACCGCCATCGGTCACCAACTTCTCACTACCGGGCGTTGATAAAGGGTCTTCCCCGTCCCCCTTACCTAGCGCTACGCCTACTACCTGAATCCCTATTATTCGGAGAAAGGGAAATAAAAATAAAAATAATTGAAAGCGGCGACCGCGCGGAGCTCATGGGATCCGCTTAACCTGCGCAGCTCTCTCACCATTCCCGCAGCTGCGCACTCTGCTATCCCGACACTCCCAGATATAATTTCTTCCCCCCACCACTCCTTTCTGCAGAGCCTCATCCGACGACATCTCGTCTTCTGACACCACCCCCCACACTCTCTTATCGATTATCTACCCAACAACACTACAACCTTCATCCACTCCTTCACTACTGAAAACCCAGATATAAAAAAAACCCTAACCTATACCGGTCGCGATACGCTATTCTACTATTATAAACCTGGATATTTGTGTGGACTGACCATGTCCACATCTACCTCCACCTCGAATGCTACCTTACCTAGAATTAAGCTTAATCAATCTGGTGCTACCGGCTCTGGCCAACGGACATACACCGGCAAACATCCTCCGCCTGGCCATAGTAGCCGCTCCAATGGTTCAGGCACAAACGCGCGACCTCCGCCATTACCTTCACCTACCCCTTCGGTTTCTGGTGGGAATGCTGGGAATGGAGGAGTTAACGGCGTGAATGCAAATTCTGCCGGGGCCAGGATATCGGAGCGACGGAGAGCTAATAATAAAGCTGGAGGCCCCGGAAAGCTGAAAGGAGGAAACGCCGACAATAGAGTAAAGGGGGCCAGTGGGGGTAATGAGACGGAGAGTGTTCCTCGGCTGACAAAGGTAGGCAGAGCGTCTTCCAGATATGTATGCGACATTTTATGCGAAGCGATTTCAATTAAAGCCTTGAGTTTGCTGATTATGAGCTTGGGCTAGAAACTTGGAACAAAACCATACGTTAACACAACATCCGTAATTCTCCGAAAGTATCAAGGCCAACCTCCAAGCATAGTACTACATTTACATTCTCAGAACTTCCGCTTTGATGGTCAAGACGGTAGTTTTGGTTATACGAGTCCAATGAGGGTATGATATGGCCCATTCATTGCGTCGAAATTGTTCTCGCGCCATTGGCAGAAATTCTCCTGAAAAGCATTAAAAGTTAACTGTTATGTTTGTATAACCTAGGTAATACTAGAATGCTTACGGTCCGAAATAATACCGCACGAAGTAGTCGAAGAATTCAGAGATGCTGGAACAAGGTTCTACGATGGTAGGTCTTGGGCTATATATAATTGGCTAGTGCACGATTAACGGACCACACTAGGCTGCTTGATTGTACAAATACATGACCACCGTTCCGCCTCAACGGCATCTTCTTCTAAAGCGAATGATAATAAGGTCATTCCACATTCTATTCATAACCACAATGAATCACTCACTCCATCACCATTTGTTCCTTTTCCTAAAGAAAAGCTTGTTGCTCCCGCTGGCGGACAATCTACGGTATCGCAAGGGCAAACGGTTGGAAGTGATAAAAAGGATGTTTCCCTCCCTTCGGAGGCTAAGAAGGAGAAGGAGGAAAAAGATTCAAAGGCGGAGAAAAAAATTAGAATTTTCACGACGGTTCTCCACCCCACGCAATTGACCCTGCACGCAGATATGGCTGTCATGGCATCAACACCAGTTCCGTCACGGCTGAATTCGTACTCGCGACCGCAGCAATCAAGTTCCACACTTGCTACGCCAACATCCGCTTCCGTGCCTGTGCCACCCACACCTACCGGGTTGACTATCAACACATCGCCTGGAGGCCTGAGCACAAAGACAATACTCAATGATAGGACTGCTCTAAATTTTGAGGCAGCTACCCTACTAGCTACATCGCCAGCTTTGGTTCTTACTCCCGCCAAGGATCCTGAACATGCACAAACAATTCTTCGCACGCTTAGAAATCCCCACAACTCATTTCCCATGCCTCCCCCCAAGTCCCGGAAGAGGACGACAGCTGAGCTTGCAGCAGATGAGGCCCAAGCTGTTCAAGAGGAGAGATTACTCCTTATTATGGATGAGCGCCATTCGGGACATACTTCTTTGGCCCCGGAGTCCGCCGTTGGTGATGGAGCTAGTGTTAACAATGGGTTTGAGCCTGACTTTAAGAAGTTTAAGTTGATCGAGAGCATTAGGACTCGGTTAGAAGAGGAAAGAAAAGTAAAGATGATCGAGAAGGAGAGACTGCAGCGGCAGGAGATGGAGCAGCGCAACCGGGAAAACAGGAAACGAGAAGAGCTTGAAGCCACCCGAAGATCAGCTGCAAGCCGAGCTTCTCAGCATGGTAGTCCTGTGTTAGCACAGGGGCCTACTGTTGGTGCCGCAACAACCGCGGCCCAAGTGAGTGGAACTACTGCCACTGCTCGCCCTGGAAGTTCTGGATCGGTGCAAAGTCAGTCAGGACAGCAGGTTAATAGCCTGAGATTGCAGCAGCACTTGCAGCGTCCACAGGCGCACCAGCAGCAGCAGGTCCAACAACAACAGCAACAGGCCCAAGCTCAGGCCCAGCAGCGGCAGCCGCAAGTACAGCAAGTACAACAAACTCAGCAAGTTCAGCAGGCCCAGCAAGCGCAACAACAGGCGCAACAACAGGCACAACAACAACAGGCTCAACATCAGCAGGCTCAACAGGCTCAACAGCAAGCGCAGCAGCAGGCCCAACAGCAGCAAGCGCAGCAAGCACACTTTAGCGGTCAGCAACAGCAACAACAGCATGTTCAACAGACCGGACAACAACAGATTAGTATGGCCCCACAGTCGCAAATGCAGCATCATGCTATGTCACAGCCAGGTGCAAACACGGTAGCTCCAGTGACTACAGCACAATATAATCTTCATATGCAGCAGCAGCAGCAGCGAATGCTGTCTCAACAGCACGCCCAGCAGAATAGCCAGTCACCAAGGCCGCACCATCAGTCACCGCATCTTGCCCAGCAATCACCGCATCTCACTCAGCAGTCACCACACCTTGCCCAACAGTCACCTCATCTTCAGCATAGTTCGCCTCGCATGGCCCAGCATTCGACTCTTCAACAACAACCACAACAGATGCACCTTCAGATGCAACTTCAGCAGCCACAACAGCTTCAAGGTGGAGGCATGAACAATGCAAACGTGAACGGTGCGCGGGCCACGATGATCGGGAAGACTGCAAGCGCCAGTCTTCGACCAGGGCATCATCATGTCCGACAGCAACCTCCACAGCAGCAAGGGCACCAATTTCATGATATAGGCAACTTTTCTTTAAATAGTAATGGGATTGCGATGGGTGGAGGAGGGATGCATCAACTTCCTCCGGGAATGGCTGGACAGATGCCTCAGGGGATGAACCAGAATATGATGGTCAACATGGTCAACATGAGGAATAGCGCTCAAGGGATGGGGATGGGTAGAGGAGCGAGCAGGCCGTAAACGGAGCTCCGATTGAAGGGGGCTGGGGTTGGAGGATCACTTTATGAGGGAGCACTTGCTATACTAGTTTTCTTCAGTTTACGTCCTTGGGGTTGGCTCTCTCATTCTCCGTTTGCTTGCTACTAAACTCCCCTCCCCCCACCTTTTTTTTCCCCCTCGCTTTCTTCTTCCCTTTTTCTTCATCACTGGCTTGGTTTAACATGCGATTTTTAGTATCATTTCCTTTTCTGTCTTTTTGGGCGCGGTACTGTGTTACGCTATTTTGATTTTCCATTGTTTCATTTTTGTCCCTTTTCTCATATTGGGAGGCGTCTTTGTTAGGAAATCTCTGCGATTGTTTGCTCCGTTTATCCTTTTTCTTTGCTGGCCTAGTTTAGTGCTGTTAGGGTATTTCTATTCCGATTTTGTTTCCCTTCCCTCCACTGTCCCCATTTTACTTTCCGTTTTTACTTTCTTTCTTTTCCTCCTTCGTTTCTTGGAAATAATTTGTTAGAGGTCTGGGAAGGGAGGGAAGGGGAATGGTGTTCACAGGGTTTCCCAGCTAATGATTTGGAACAGTGACGTATATACGTAATGACAGAGTATATATACCGGCATGAATTTTTTTCTTTCTTTCTAGTCTTTCTGAGTACGCTGGCACTTGAGTATATAGGAAAGGTACAACTAGTGATTTACTTCTTTCCTCAACTTTCCAATGCGCAATTGAGTGTTCCTCGCGGGGGTTTAGGAAAGGAGGCCAGAGTGGGATGCTCTGCGATGCTATATCTTACTGGAGAGGGAAGGGTGGAAGGAGGGAGGGCGTAAAAGAACTATCTCTATTACTGTCATTATTGATATCACTACTATTATCAAGATTCCGCGGTTTCCCAGTTGTGCTATTCCATTGCCCTCTCAATTGGTCGACCTGTTCCAGCACTTACTACTCGAGTATTGGTATGCCACTGGACCGAACAGATCAGCGCCCACGCCCGCTGGGCGTAGGTGCGCAGCGCAATCCTGCTCGCAGCGCCGACCGACCGAGTGACTCACAAGTCACGGATCATCCGATGCGATAGCCACCGGTGACCGGAGATTGTGCCCCAAATTACCCAAGCCTGCACCTGCCAATCTTCCAGCGAGTCACCTCAAGCCACCGAGGGTCTACGATACCCTCCGCCACGAAACCGGCGTGCGCAGCAATATCGTACCTCTAACATCATGGATCGATGATCCGAGATGATCTGGCAATTAATCCGTTGCGTCTTCTTAAAAAAAAAAAGCAAACAAGCTCACAACGCAATCCCTGCAAATCTGGAAATACATTTATCCGAGGACCAATTGCCTGACCGCATTAAAATTACCGTAGCCCCACCCGCGCAGCCCCGCCGGAGCTACGTGTTGACTTTTCGAGTCATTGAGTCACAGATCTGACCTGGACGTGGGACAAGGGCCTCACGTGCAGACGTGTCAATATATACGTGTTTCCGGGTGAAATCGTAACCTGCACGCGCGCGCAACTAATTTTGTTTTGTGGAGGACTTGGTAAATGAGCGCTGAGTCACGAAGGGTATTTCGCAGGGTACCCTGCATGCGTGAAAAAGTGTTGTGGAACACGTAGAGAAAGGAGAGATGATTTGCGCTAGGGTTTTTTCAGCCTTGGTGTATTGCTAGATAGGCTTGGAAATTTGGGGAATTGGGAAGTATAAGAATGGGGGGTGTTTCGCTGTGTTTATGGGGCATACAAGAATCTGGAAGAGATAGAGAGAAAGAAAGAGAGACAAAATGCCGAGAACTAAAACCCAAGATGCTGCTTTCAAGATTGTGAGCTTTCTTCCCTTTTTTGCACTTTTTAATTTTTTTTGTCGCTTTTGCTAATTGTTTCGTGATAGAATGGTATTAGACCAAGGGTTTATTTATCCCGCGGGGATACATTGTCTGCATCTTCGGATACGGACGATGTGAAGTTTGCCATGAGTCGGGTTAAGAATCATTGTTCGTCCCTCTTTCCTTCACTCGTTCGTCAGTTGCATGGTGGTTAATTTTGGCTGTGGTCATGATAGATCACTGCGAATGCCCTGGCTGGAGCAATTCTAGCGGTCCACAGGTTGCGCGCACGTGTCGCCATTTGAGGGCGCTCCTCGGTGACGAGTACGAGGTTGCGCGATTGAGTGTTCATGGAGTTAGGATTGGTGGTAAGGTTTTGGTGGTTGGATCTAGGCTTAGGAAGAGGCCTGTCCCCCCTGCTGGTGAGGAGGAGGAGGAGGAGGAGGAGGAGGAGGAGGAGGAGGAGGAAGAGGAAGAGGAAGAGGAAGAGGAAGAGGAAGAGGAGGAAGATGAAGATGATGAAGAGGATGACGACTTCAAGCCCGAGAAGAAATCCCTCAAGCGCGATAGGAAAGGAAAGCAAGTTGCCAGCGAAGACGATGACGATGAAGACGAAGTCGCTCAAATTGCTGAGGAAGAGGAAGATGCAGAAGAAGAGGAGGAGGAGGAAGAAGAAGAGAAACCAGCCAAACGTCCCCGCCGGGCAGTAACCACCGCTGCCGGCAAGCAGGCCGCTGCAGCAAAGAAGGCAAAAGACGCTACGTTCAAACCTCTACTCGCCGAGAAATGGGACTTGGAGAAGGGCCGCGATCCTACAGGATGGCATATGTCTGAGAAGCTGGATGGCGTGCGCGCATACTGGGATGGAGAGACCTTTCGTAGCAGAGAGGGGAATCCGTTCTATGCGCCGGCGTGGTTTACGAAGAGGATGCCGAAAGATGTATGTTCCTCCACCATATGGTGCCTCCCCATTACTAGTGGCTGTGTTCTAATGATGATGATTGGTATGATAGATAACACTTGACGGCGAACTTTTCACCACTCGCGGCGGCTTTCAGGATTGTGTTTCTATCGTGCGCGCGCATAATAAGCCCGACGCCTGGAAATTCAGCGTTACATATCAAATCTTCGACATACCGAGCATGGGAGACAAGCCCTTCGAAGAGCGCATCGCATACCTCAAAGACCTCTTTGGAAGACTACGCATTCGCTGGGTACACGTCCTCGAGCATACAATATGTAAAGGCCGACCACACCTTTTTGATACTCTAGACAAAGTCGTATGTTTCCCCTTCCCCCCCCCCTCCGCTTTTTACACACCACCCCCATCTAACAACCCTCTCTCCTATAGACAGCCAACAAAGGCGAAGGACTCATGCTCCGCGAGCCTGAATCACTATACGTCAACAGCCGCTCTAAAACGCTCCTGAAGGTCAAGCGCTTCTTCGACGCCGATGCCATCGTACGCGGCCACGAGCGTGGCACCGGCAAAAACTCAAACTGCACCGGCGCTCTCCGCGTCGAGATGCTCGATGACAATGGCGAGCCCACTGGTACGTTCTTCAAGATCGGCACCGGCCTCACGGATAAGCAGCGGCAGAATCCACCGAAGATCGGCAGCATCGTGATTTACAGGTTTCAGGAATTATCGCGGGATGGGAATCCGAGGTTTCCGGCGTTTGTGGGGGAGAGGGCTGATTAGGGGGTGTTTTTTTTTGGGGGGGGTAATGTTTGGGAATAGGGATTTTGGGGTGTCGGATTCGTAGTGAATGCTCACGATTCTCTTTTCTTCTGGTTTCTTTGAGAGGATTGGATTATGGCTTTTCTTTGGCTGGAAGGTTTGGTGGACTGGATAGGGCTGGATTAGACTATGCTCACGATTCAATGAATTGATTATACCATCCGTCGAACGCTTCTTAACTACTATGGGCGCAGAACCAACTTCCCTCTCCTCCGTATTCAGCCCCCCTCAAGCAAAGGAGAAACCCCACTTGCACTTACTCAGGCATGAAGATTACCGTACAAACCCGAATAATCGGACCACGTGCTACATACAAGTACCGTATGTAGTCGAAAATTCCCTACTCTAGAAAAGGGATGAAAAAGCAATACAAAGCGACCCATACCGGCACCCAGCCCCTCTGATAGAAATTAAAATAAAAATAAAAAAATGAAAAGGCATCGAGCCTTGCTACCGTAGAGAAGGAGACCCCGACGACGACATACTGTAGCACCTAGTCCAATTATCCCAATCTCTACGGCAGTGAAGAGATAAACATGGACATTCGAATTATCATACTCGAGTATGAGTCCCACCAAATTAGGACCTTTTTTTTCTTCTTTTCTTTTTCTGACCCAAGACGGCATCGAACGCCTTGACCTCCCAAATCCGCTGTGACCTCTTTTGCAACGGCCCTTTCGCGCAATCGATTTCGCACCAAATTACGCAACCACACTGCGAAAAAGAACAACACGTCTGCGGTGAAAGATTCTAGAAAATGTCTCACTCGCGATAGTCCCGGCCAACGCGGTTGGTAGTGCTTGGCGAGTGATATTTCATGATAAGCGTCGATACATTATTATGCAGCTAGTTATGTAATTTAGTCTAGCTGATTTAAGGTAGCAAGCAAGTACGTGATTTATCCCTCTTGTCTTCCGTTTCTTATTGCGGGTACTGCTAGAAAATGAGAGGATGAAGAGGAGGGACCCAGTGCTATTTCTGTATTATATTTGCGGGAGTGCTGCAGGTAATTGTTTCACCGAATGTGCGGGATATAACGAGCGGACCTACCCCCCCCCCCCCTCCTTCCTCACCTTCAGCTATGTATATACTAATTTATAATGTATCGGAACTGGTCGCTAAAGTTACTGTGTTTCGTGCACTATTTAAGGGGATGGAAGTTGCTGGAGAAGTTACTTTAGGGAGGGAGGGAATTTCTTTATTTTGTTTATATATGTGAATGTTTGGGGGGGGGGGGGGGATTGTGGAAGATACGCACCATCGAAACGTGTTTTTCGTGATACTATAATAACAGTTTTATAGGGTGGACCCAATGAATAACGCACTATATTGGCTTCATGGTGCCGCAGAGCATATATGGTGCTCTACGCTATCATGCTTGATGTCCTTACCCGCAGTTTACGGTGTCCCCACCCCATACGCTGGAAACTATCCCTGTGGGCGATCATAATAGCAGGGAAAAAATAAAAAGTATAAAAAAAACAAACAAAAACAATTCTCCGAACGGGCCCCGGCATAAGGGAAACGGGATCCTGCGGCAGAGTAGGGTAGTTTGTGGGATTATGCATGACATCTTCTGGCTCTGCGAGTACCCGTATGCACTGGAGGTGGGTATATACTGGTAGCATGAACGTGCAGATCTTGGGCAGCTAGGATAGGCTGTGGAGATTTAGGTATTTTTTTAAGAGTCTCGTAATGCTGGGACACATTCGGGCTGTATGATACATGGGGGAAGCCTCTGCTAGAATTGGGCTCTGGTGTGGTGGTTGGCGTATCTGGTGCAGCATAGAGGTGGTTATCGATTCCTCTCGTGCTAGGTAATTTTCCGCTAATCAGAGCTGCTAACTTGGTTTAGTTGGGCATTGGCGGGCGAGGGGTGGGGATGGACTGTAACCCGGAAAGGAATTCAAGATATTTCCTTTCAGTTACTTTGTGTTGACCTAGAAAAGAGGAGCTAAATTTATATGTAGGCTATCGTCTGTTGACGCTAAAATTGGGCTAATGGGACAGAGGTGTTCTAAAAGTCCCCGGGACGATTGGGGCAGTACTCCGGGGAACGAAGCATCGAGATTGGTCGCATGTTGGCCCAGAGGCTGAGTCTATCTTAAGTACGGCATACATGTGCTGATTTTCTTGGAGGAGGGGCTGTGCGCCCGCATTGTAAAGATAGGTGGATTTTGTTTCCCTAGCTCTGTGGAATGTCTGATACAATAAGGGTTAAGAAAACGTGCTATCATGAGAGGATAACCCTCGCTCCCTCGCATGAGAAGAAAAGAAAAAAGGGTGAAGAAATTAGAATACTTGAGTGCCTAAGAAATCATAAAAATACAAGTAGGTGGTATAATAATAGAAGCGGATATCGAGGCAGTTCACCACAGGTATAACTAGCCATATTCGCTCCTTCTTGGCTCCTACTCCCACTCTGGATTAACGCGTAGAAGGCCCCACCTCATCTACCCAACTCCTCCGCTTATTTCTCCGCTCGTACTCCTGCTCCTCTAGGCTAGCCTTCTTCACATACTCCATGATAACCTCCTCCTCTGCTTTCCTTCTCAACTCTCTGTCGATCTCCAATTGTTTGCTTTCCTCGATTGCCCTTTGTAATTCAGAGTCACCGATATCATCTTGTGTATTGGAGTACTCCCTCGCCGGCGCCTTTTCATCCCTTACACTCTCTCTAAGAGCTTTTTCTAGCTCTTCATCTTGTGTATCTGCCTTAGTATTGTGGCCCAAGCCTCCTTCCAATATACTGTTTCGTAATGCTTCTTCCAGAATTGGGTCGTTGGGAACATTTTTTCCATTGTTTCTTTCTGCTTCAGCCGCCGATGCTCTGATAGCCCTCTGATAAGCTTCCTCCTCAGATCCTTCAGAGTTGCTGCCAACCGCCCCATGCATAGAAACGCTCCTCCCTCCTTGTAACTCAGCTATGCTAGCACGAATTGCTCTTTCAACCATTTCATCTTCTCCAGGATCACCGTTTGAGGTTATCTTGACTGATTCCTTGATGGCCTTTTCAAGCTCTTCATCGCCAAAACTGCCGATAACGCTTTGTGGGGCAGTTTCAACTTCCGGTGATTCTCTTTCTTTACCTTTCGATTTTAGGGAGCGAGGAAGGAAGCTGGTGGAACTAGCTCTTTTGTCCTTCATCCTCTTAAACTTGTTAAGACCTAGTTCATGCCACCTGTTGATCGTCTGCTGCTGTAGTTGCGGACTGGATTGTTGGAATTCCGCCTCTGCAATAGCAATTCTCGACCCGATGACGAATTTATCTACGTCTGATACCTGAAGCTTCTGTATCTCTCTATGGATGCCTTTCATCGTATATGCGGGAACTCCCCAGAAGGCTATTGCAAGAGTAAGTTAGTATCTCGGCTATGGTAATGATTGAATAAGACAAGAGAAAATACCAGCTCCTCCTTTTAATACGATTCCACCAATACCCTTCCCAAATCCCTTGAAAAAGCCTGCGGCTCCCTCCTCCCTAACCCCTTGAAGGGGTTGGGTGACAAGACCGGAAACACCATCGTAGAGACCAAGTCCCAGCCCCTTTCCCGCCGCTCTCAAGCCGCTATGAAACCCCGTTACTTTCTCTAGAGGCCTCACAGTGTTATCTCCATACAGCCTTGGGGCATTGTGGAAGCCTTGTGCGAGACTAAGCGTAAAATCCATAGGTGCTACGAATACCTCTTGTTAGTATACCTCGAATTTAGCGCTGTCATGAGCCTTAGTTGGCTTACATTTCAACCCGGCCCCCACTATTTGACTAACACTCCTGCTTGCTCCAATGGCGGTATCGGGATCCATAAGTCCTGTCTCGCTCTCGCCCGGTTTTGGGGAAGTGAGCTCCCTACTAGAACCTTTCCTGCTCTCTGTCGTAGTGGCAGAACCAGCTTCCAAGGGAATGTCACTTCCACTGGCCTTTTCGTTTCCAGAGTACAGACTACTTGGCGGACTAGAAATCTCCTCTGAGTGTGAGCTATTTTGGGGCTTCGCTTTCCGGAATTGTTTGAAGACGCCCTTCGGGAAATCTCCAATACCCATCATGACACTACCAAGAGTGCCAATTAGTGCGCCGGTAGCACCACTTATTGGCTCTAAGGGACTAGCATCTGTATCCCAATCTCTGTGCCTGCAGAGCTTCAAGCCATTCCATCCGCCCTCTATTTTCCCATTCTTCACCAATATACTGGCCACGCGGGAACTTAGCGGAACATCCGTAGCTTTGACTCTCCAGGTTGCAACCTTGGTATTGTCGACCATACATCTGTAGACCCCTCCCTCACCGGGCTGTCCGCCCAGCAAACTCAAGAAAGACTTCGCTCCTACTTCAGCGCCCTTTTCATCTCTGATTCTGACACCAAGTTCCTCCGCTCGCTCTTGTGTTTGAGGACTTGTGGCCATCAATATACTATCCGCTAGTATGTCCGCCGTTAGTTTCTTGAATGGTGTTGGCTCAGGCCCCGCGCCAGCCTTTGCTACCATGCTCCCCCAAAATGGTTGGTCACCAAAGAATGGAACGATAACTGTAGGTTTGCCACACCTTATGCCGGCCGCAGTGGTTCCAGCTCCCCCGTGATGAACAACCGCCGAGCAGCGTGGGAATAACCAATCATGCGGACAATTCCCCAACATCATGACCCCTGGTGGTAGATCTAACTGGTCACTTCCAAGCCCCCCCCACCCCTTAGACACTAGAGCGCGGACCTTAGTTTTGCGCACAGCAGCGAATATCATGTCTGTTAAAGCATTGGGATCATCGACCACGATTGACCCGAATCCAATGTAAACCGGGGGTGGACCTGATGCCAGAAAGTTGGCAAGATCTGGTGGGGGTATGTATGATGACGCCAAGGAGAGGAAAAAGAAGCCACTGATAGAGATATGTTGAGGCCAATCTAGTGGTTTGGGGATAAGAGCTGGAGACCAGCAATATGTATGTGGGACTTTAAGTCTAGCGATCATCCCTGGAGCCCACATAGTGCTAATAGGATCCAAGCCCAACTTCCTTCGGCGGAACTTGTTTACCAGATCACCTAGACTATTCACAGTCAGTGGTGATCGCTCTTAGAAAGAGGATGGGACTGACCCTTGCCAAGTCATCATCTCCACAAGTATGTAACTAAGGAAATTTGTTACCACGCCCTCAGCATTAGAGCTTTGGATATTTGCTAATGGGTGAGGAAATGCTGTCGTTGGTGACCAAGGCATCCTGAGAAAAAGGTTAGTAAATAGTGGATTATGATTAAGGTTATTATTATTTTTCCTTTTAAAATACGTACGTAAACATCAGATGCAAAGGTACTCCTAGCTTTTCAGCGCAATGAATATGCCCAAAGCTTGGAGGGTTAGCAATGATAGCGTCTGCCACAAAGGGTTTCGCTCTACTAGAGGCAGAGTCGAGGGAATACGAAGTTCCGTCACCAGGTTCAATACCTAGGATATCAAGTTTCAGTCTCTATAAACCCACGGGTAGTCATTGGCGCCACCAATGATCTCAATTAGAGTTGGACTATATGCGAGATACTCACAAGCTCTCCAACCACCTATAAGCACATCCCACATTGCTTTTCTTCTCTTAGTTACATCACCGTTCCTCAGGCTGTCGAAACCAGGCATTAATCCTGGATTTTTCACCATGAATGCCATCTTGATATAGATTAGCACCAACTCACCCAAAGTCGCACACCGCTCATGAAGCATGAGGTAAGAAAAGCACGACCTAAACTTACAAGTTCTGAGGGATCACCGCTTAGGGAGAAGAACTCCAGGCCATTTTCCTCAACAAACTCTTTGAATGTCGGATGTGTAGCAACCCTAACCCTGTGCTTGTACTCAGTTTTCAATACCTGACCCAGGGCAATAAAAGGTTGCACATCCCCCCTGCTCCCAATTATTTGTATGAGTATATTCAGAGGTGGCACATTCTTAGCGAATTCAGGAATATCGAAACCAGGAACCGGTAAATCGATAGGTTTTCCATGCCGTACACGATCCTTTGCTTCCTCTGCCAACGCCAACTGCCCCCTCATCGCTGGAGCTAGAAGTGAAGATAAAGTTGATGTCCTTTGATTGATGTTAATGTTGATCCGGCCATCGTCTAAGTGTAAGTGTTAATCAGGAACCATTAAATTAAGAAGGGAAGCGGGTATCGAACCAGGGGATAACTAACCAGCAATCTTCGCACTCGTCTCCATCTCATCCTGTTCTGTATCAATTTCCCCATAAATCTCTGAAGATGCCGGAGGGGGTGAGGAAGCCGGATCCTCTTCAAGCTCAGAGCTGAATTCTGATTGGCCATCTGTTGAGCTGGGATGATGAGGCCTAACTAAAGGCCCGACCGGTACTGAATCTATTGAGGGCAGTGGGCTATATGCTGGAGGTGGGGTATTGTAGTTGGACTGATGAGCCGCACCACCTTCATGTGAAGACTGATGAGGGGTTGGGGGGGGAGTTCGCTTGTCTGTCGGAGGTTGGTCGTCCGACATCTCTATTAGTAGACTTGGCTAGTAACTCATTAGATGCTGTAAAACTGAGCTAGTTCCACTATTCAAGAAAGCTTGCCTCTGCGATTTTTGGTAGAGAAAAGCCTGAGGTCCGCGTGAGTACTTTTTAGCTGTGAGTATTGCGAGTTTGGTTGAAAATTGAAGATTTCGAGAAGGTGCTGATGACCGAAGACCTTTTTCTACTTTCTGGTTGGAGGTCAGCGTGGAAATAACCTTGGTACAAAACCCAGTTCGCCAGATGACGAAACAGCCAAGCTTTGCCACAGGGTATTTGGTACTTGTAACGCGTGGCTTGGGAGGGGCAAGGGCCGGAGGGTCAACGCCAGCAACCGGTTCTGACACGCACCAATATTGTGGCTGAGGCGAATTTTTTGGTTTTTTGGCTCAAAGAGATATCATACTCGAGTAGTACTCGTACTCGTACTGTACCCGAGCAGAGGGAGAGAGCTTGGGGGCTGCCGGTAGCCCTTGTGTACTCGAGTACAGTACCTCCGATGAAAAGCATAGGCTTGAATTCTATTGAAATACCGGTACCGCAGCAAATTAAGATAAGATCACCAGATCCTTTCATATAATATAGTATTATTCGTCGTCTTTCAACCCGAAGAGCGAGGGCCACTCAACAAAAAGGCGAATGCCCAGGCATGGTAGCAGTACTGTAGTATTGTTGGTATGGTGCAGTGCCGGCACAAAAACTTTTAGCCGTTCTATAATAGGTACGGTATTATGGAAAGCGGACTCGCGAGATAAATGCTGCGAATCATTTCATAATACCGTACAGTGCCAAGAAAATAGTATTAAGTTTGTCAATCCTCGCATTAATTGCAGTGGTGCTTACGAGTACTCGTACTTGTACCGTAAAAACTCAAATAGAAGAGAAATGTGCTAGGACGTTGGAATTTCCCTTCTCAGCTACGCGAGGAGAAAACACCGCAAATTCAGTCGTCAGTTGAGACAAAACAAAAGAAACATGCCCGGCGCCTTATTAGGAGAGGCAGCTAGACTTCACTTGGGGTGAGGTTAAATGTCTGGAAGCGGCAACCGCTAACTACGCGGATAGGAACCCATACCAACTCAGCAGCACAAGGAACAACTAAAAAAAATGGCAGGGCGGTTCCTGGTAGTAGAGGGTATACACTTAGGAGAAAGATTGTGCAATTTTTATTCTGCAATTGCTAGCCTAGTCGTGGGCGTGTAGTAATCCGTTTGGTTTCTCACCACCGTTTGTCTTCGTTCCCTCCGTACCGGCATTCGCTCAAGACCCCGCTGTCAAGCCTACGAATCATCTGTACTGTGATATCGCTTTTGGAGTGGGCGTCGTAAAATTAGGTATAAGAGCCAGCTCGAACACGATATGGCACGAGAGGCCGGCACCCTTGGAGTAAGAACAAGTGTCCAGAACCGGCGACCGAGGGCCTACTTACTTTAGGACCAGAAGTGTACCGTACTAATTTAACTTAGCCTATAGCTAAAACTTCCACTCAAGGTGTGCTGATATGAGAGAAGTCCTGTTTATCCACGAGCTTAAATTCTTATCAGCAAACATATAATAATTTGCCTTACCCTATATCTCATGCAGTGCTCGGGTAATCAAAGGGTACAAACGACTTTAGCGAGGGGGTTCTCAGAAGATGAGATTGGTAACAATCTCGGAACTAGCGGGTATAATCTTATAAGAGACGATAGCTACCTCTGTAGAGCCCCGAACCTAGAATCCTATTACCTACCCGAGCGTCCTAAGCTGAAAAATAGTCTACAAACATTTTGTTTCGTGAGAATCTAATAGATAGATCTGGCCATGGCCCAATTCAAGCGTTTCCCTAGAGCCAACATATCTCACCGGCCAGGCCTGGGGAAGTAATTTGCATACATTTGCAGGCCTAAAGTGATTGGGTAATGTCATAGATGTACAGTACTGCCGGTGGTCTCATAAACATCTCGGGTATATGAAGGGAAAGAAACTGTGGCACCGAGGAGGGGAGGGGTTGACCACTCGATTTTGCATATGGGCTATCTCTGCCACTCGAAGCATATGGGTCCCTGCTTTTCACATCATATCGTATTCTTTCCCCACAACCGACTAGAAGCTTTAAATGGGTGAGAAGTAATGGCTACTAACAAATCCTAGACGCGAGCCGGCCGGCTCGAGTCCATGCTTAAGCTCGGCTGAATAGGCTGGTGAGAAACGTTACCTAGGTCTATCGCAGAGGTTGGGGATCCCAGCGAATTGTTGATAAACTTTGAAATCCCCTTTTTATTTCAACTTTAACAGCCGAGGATACGGGGTTTGGTAGACATCTGTCAGGAAACTTATGGTGCGATTACAGCCTCAGAGAAAGCAATCACCGTTCTAGAGGACCAAAAAAGGGATCTCGAAACGTCTCTAAAGAGTAGTGTCGAGGGCGGTTGGAATCGAGAAGATTCTGAACGAGCTAATAAAATCGAATAAGGCCTTTTTTCAGGGCTAATCGAATTCAACAATCGGGCGGTAATCCGGAGTCAAGAAGACCGACTCCGATCGATAATACAAAATGAAAGTTCCTGCTGTGAGACTAGCTCGTAATTCATCAGCCAAGTGACAAGTTCTGATGGGGATGCAAGGGTAAACACACTACGTAGTCCTCCATGTGCATCTGCTACATGGGGCTAGAACTCATGATAGCTGGAGTACACTTTTCTGTGGCCCGTATGTTAGCAAGAATGGATGATTTGAAAAATGAAAGGCAAAGTACAGTCTAAAGAAGAGAGCCGCCCAAAAGCCAACGGACGATCTTCAGTTTGGGTCCCGCATCCTAACCATGAGGGCATTATAATGGATGACTTCCTGCAAACATTTAGAACTCAATTTCCTAAACTCCGCTGGATATATCTCCACACTAAAAGACGGCTGCTGAGAAGTTCCATGTTCTTCCATCCTTGCCCAGAGCTGGGTGAGTACGGTTGTTAGCCGGGTTTAAAAAATGTGCTGTTTTATTGGTATAAAATCTCTGGCGATTTTCGCGGGCATTATACGATAAATTCGAGAAAGAAGAAAAAAATGAAAATGAAAATGAAAACAATATTGGTCCGTGATCTGCTATAAATTTGGCTTTCAGGGCTCAAAGGCCCATCATTACGGGAAGTTGCCATAGGAGTTTATGGGATAGGCAGGACTTTATGGCTTGTGAAGTACCCTTTCTGCGGGCCCATGCCTAGCACTTACCTCCCTCCCTCCCTGATCCCTTAACGGTCTAATGTTGTCTTTCCATTCCGCACTGGCGGTCTACAGGGGCGCCGAGTAATATGGGTACCAAAATGCACACTGTACGAGTGCATTTTGGACTAATCTATACTAGAACGATATATACTAGAACGATATTTATTATCCAGTTTTTTTTAGTCAACAAGACGGTTTCCACATCAGGTTCTTTATCAATATCCCCCAAATACCCCCAACCATAAGCAACCAGATAAGTATAATGAACGTGAAGGAACGGAACTCAACGAATCCTAAAAAAATAGCAGGGAGGAGAATGTCAGACGGCGGAGGCACTTAATGCGGGGGAATTGGCGTGCCGTGGCTGGGATAATTGAACCTCACGCTAAGACGTTCAGAATTCCCCTTTTTGGATAAGAGGGGGGATCCCCCCTGGCTTCCCGCCCTCCGCTGAGGCGGGTGAAAAGAAAAACATAGCAGGCCTTACCAGGAGAGGCAGCTCCAACGCCCTAGCATGAGGTTCAATTATTCCCGTTTTTACAGCACAAGGTTTACTCTTTACTCAAGCTCCTAATATTTAGTTCCATCCTCATCCAGGCAACCATACGTGCTCCACTATCTCCTGCACCCAACGCCCCAATCACCTCTTACTCGTATAGGCCGACCCCTGATCTCTCCTTCCTTTGACACTTTGTCCCCGTATACAAGGATCGGCAGTCCACCTAGATTAAGAGCTTTTCCCTGAACCTAAAAACCTGGCTCATGTGGTCTCTCCTTCTCCTTAAATACCTTGCAGGCTCATGTCAAGTCCGGGTTTAACGTTGGGTTGGGTGGGAGGCGGCTGCAGGACGTAATGTCCCCAATTTCTCCCACAAGATGACACTGCTTCTATTACCGATAGGGCATTTGCTGGCTAACAAAGCCTCGTTGAGGCAGTAATCTTTTCTTATATTTTTAAGGTTCCCGGCTCCGCTAAGTCGGGTGATTCTAGTGGGTGAGGCAATATGAAAAGGTGCGTTTTAGGCTTATACCAGGATGAAATGACGGCATGTTATTCCTTCTGTCGTGAATCGTTAGGTTTCTCCAAGTTTCTCGTGAAGCAGCACCCTGGAGTTTGTACTAGCAACTCCCGCATAGCTGGGCCTTAATTTGGGATCTTTCCTTCCCTAACAGGGAAGTCACCCTAAATATTCCTGCAGAGGAGTGCATAGAGAAAGCCCAGTGGGCTGAAACGAACAAGAAAATAATAGCCCCCTGAATGCAAAATCGGTCGTTATGCTAGGGCGAAGCGGGAAAACACCGTTAAGAGGCAATTATTTGCTGCGTTATTGCTGTGTGCGTGCTTATGTCGGCGTTTTTGCTCAATAGGCGGGGGCCCTATATACAAGTACTGGAATGTCCTGAAATAAGGGCCCGAACTTGATTCGGGCTGGCTAGGGGTCAAACTTCCCACTTTCCCGCAAAATGCAACAGCATAACCGGGCTTCCCGAGTGAAATGAAAGCCCTTTAAATCTTTGCTTTTAGCTAGTTGTACTCTTATCCGCCAAGGGCACTCGCATCATTTTTTTTCTTAGAATATAGTAGCTTAGTGTATATCTGGGGGGTGTGCCTTCTTTTTAAGCCTAGCGATGTCCTCAGCCAATGCTGCAGGTACAAGCTATGGAAAGCCTAGCCCCCTACCTCAACTGAGGTATGATATTCCGGCTCGAGATTGGCTCTCTGAGGGCAAAGCATAATGAAGGTTACTTGGTTTTCATCTCTTCCTATGAGTAATTCATTTGTGTATCTCGAGGGCGTTGGCACTATTGGTTGATGTTAAGTGTTAAAGTTATAAGCAAACAACTTGTCGAGCGCGTTAGCGGAAGGTCCAAAACCTCGAAACAGTGGCACACATTTACCGAGAACCATGCAACACGCCTCCCAACAACAAGCGCTGCTCTTAAGTACCGAGCGCTATGAACGGCTGGGAGAGGCCTCCCAACCCGATGATCTGCGTCAATTGCTGTATGGTACCCCCAAACCCTTTGCTTTCCGATTACCGGTTCTCCCCTGTGGAAGCTATACTTTCTTTTTCGGCTTCTTTCTAACTTCTCTTTTCTTGATTTTCTCCTGCTAAAAATTATCGCACAATTTCGATCTTGAGCTACCTCCCGATCTATAAGCTCCCGTTTCCCTCCGGTGGGGATCCTTCGATTAGGGTTTTCTAGGTAGCTATCGTAATTGCCTTCTCAAGTGCTAGACATATTGAGCTAACTTATGTGGGGCATTTATGAAGGGAGCTCGATGGTCAGCTCATACCGTCAATAAAAGCTATGGTAAAGAAAGTCCTTGCCTCGCAAGGTGAACTTAAACTTCTTACTCTTTTTGTCTTGTCACGGATGGCCCATGCCCAGAAGATGCCCTCCCCTCAGCCAATAAGATGAGATTGCACTCGATCAAGGTCCGAGTGAGAGGTTATGATATGATTAGCACTTTTATGATTGTCATGCTTATACGCTAATAATTTTTTGCTTCTCCCTAGGGCTAGCCCTCCAAAATTGCCCCATGAAGTAACAGACGGCGCACCTTCCGAGATGCAAGCTCTCCGATAATACTCCCTAAATAGTGTGCTGCCGAATAGCACGAATTATCTTCTGATGTTCTGCAGGCCCCTAAGACTGACTTCCCGAAAATTACGTGGAAAGCTGCTGCTTTGGCAACACACAATAGCGCTCGAGCACTTGCACAGTGCCGCAAAGCGCTATGCCCTGGATATATGATACCGTATCTGTACCGTACGCAGAAGCCTCTAGAGTTTGTGGGTGTGTCCCTTGCCTAGTGCTGTACGAGTACGGTTTTCTTACATTGCCGCGTCCAGACAGATATCAGCTGCCTTTATCAGCTTGCTATTCTAGTCTCATTCAAGCTAAGTGTGTATATTTTGGTGAAGCTCGCCGGAGCGAAATGTCAACCGAGCCGCATGTCAAACTGCCGTAACTTTTCTATTAGTTATTTTTATTCTTTGACCGAATAATTATTTTCTCTTCGGTCGAGAAGGCATCAAGAAGAATAAGGGTGAAGACGACGTTGGGCCCTGGTTCAGGTTCGACATGCCTACGGCACGAATGTATGACCTGTTTTAACGCGGGGAACACTGTTGGCATCCATTACGAAATACTCAAGCACTAAATAGCCCGAGTTGCCATATTGCAGCACTATCTCCCATCTAACCGACCTCAGTTTCTATGGAATATCGTAGTACCAAAACTTTTAGGTGCAATCCTTAGGACAGACTCATTCACTATCAGTCTACCGTATCGACGAAGACAATTCCCCTCCCCACATAAAATGACGTCTGGAGAGGATAAAAGATAGGGGAATCTATCAAGTTTTCTTGGGCCGGGGGGCCCCCCCCCCCCCCCCCCCCCCCCCGAGCCTCCAACCTCAAAAACATTGAGGTGCATCTACAGAACTATCGGGTTTCCTCATACGATAATAAATGACCACATGCCTTCTCCCGAATGTCGCTAATGCTCAACTTTAGGGTTTGAGAAGGGTTCTTTTTCTTTGCAGCCACCCCAGGGTGAATTTCTCAGCCTGGTGGCCTTTAGTCGCCCTTCTTGCCCCCTCTCCAGTCACACAACCACAAAACATAAGGGAAAAAACATCAATAGCGGCCTGTTCGGGTGCTCTTATACCTTGCATAGGAAATTGAGCAGGAAGCGAGAAAACTAACAAGAGCCCGGCATTCGAAGAGGGGAAGCTCTTTTAATATATTCTGTTGCGTTTTCACTTGAGCGATTTTGCCTATTGCTGCAAGATTTTCTGGAATATAAACAGCCATGGCGGCGGTCACATTCCGCTAGAAACTTGCATGTTAAAGCGCCAATGAGAGGGGGAATGTTGCATGACAAAGAGCAAGCCGGCGCGCGGTAACCACACAAAACCCCATGTTTTGAGATCAGGTTTGACCGCCCTTGGTTTTTTTTCTCTTTTTTTTCTCTTTTCTTTTTTCCCATGTCGTATTTTACCTCCCAATATTTGCTTTTTTCCTTTCCTCTTCTTCCTTTTTCTTTCCTCCCTCCCTTGTGTTTAATTTTGGTCACTTTTCTATTGGCCTTCTCGCCTGCTTTGTGATTGGGAATTCTTCCGGTTGAAACTTTGTGTTACGATGTTTCGCTAATTGATAAGGGGGGTCGGTTGTCTAGGCTCAAGAGGGAAATCGGTTGATCCATGCTTTCTGCATCTGAGTGTCCGCACGACCACCTCCTTCGTGATCAACGTCGTGGAAGATGCTTCACTACAGTACCAACCGCAGAAGCAATTCGTTAAATCTGGAAACAATGACTATGCCTTTGCTCATACAGCGTGCGCTAGAAAGAAACAGTCGAACTTATTTTCTTTGGGGTACCGTACGGACGTTTTTCTATAATTTTATTTCATTTTTGAGTTTCCAGGATAATTCAGGTGAACGAACTTGGGCATACAGTAGTTTTATGCCGAATCTTTTTATGAAAACAAAATAATCCAACAAGGCGAAGGATGGCTGAACAGGTCTGCATGGCCTGGGGTTCTACCAATCTTACTTTGGCCCCAAGCTCGCATCTATATCGCCCTACTTTTACTGCTTTCTTCCGATGCACTCTTTTTGAGGGAGGGGGGTTATGCGGCCCTATTCGTAAGTCCACCGTTTGTTCTTCTCATATGCGCGTGTAGTATTCTCCCTTCTTAGATATTAACCTGCCCCCCGGGGCCATCCCGACAGCTGAGCTCCGGGCCAATCGCAGACAATTACTAAGAGGGTAAAAAAAAATTAAAAAAAAAACCCTTTCGAAATCCTTCCTAAAGCTACAGAAGCTCGAAGGAATATAGATCCAGTAGAACCCCCCTCCTGAGCAACGAATAGTCTGCAGGACTAGTTCTGTCCACAAACAAGACTCCTTTTCAAGGTCAATAGTCGTTTGCTATCATAACAAATAGTCCTCCTATCAATAAGGTCATCTCTCCTCAAAGCCATCCCTCTCCCCTTCTTTCCTCCCCACCATAACAATAGCCCTACCTCCCCCTCAGGCAATCTCATATATCCCAGCCTTCCCAGCCAAAAGACTATGTGCTTTTGCGGACCGGAAGAGTACCCATACGAAGAACGCAGCGTACCCAGAGTCGTCTCAATGTCAGAAAAGTCATCCTCATCCTATGGCCGCTACGCCCAACCTTCCTCTCCACACCGCTCCCACTACACACTAGGTTCGGGGCGGCCAGCCAAACGCCAATCGGTAAGGATGACAGAACATGACCCATACTCCTACGATAGCGGCTACGAAAGCGTGGGCGCCTCACTCCGCCGGGAATCATACACCCCCCCGCCAGTGCTAATCCAAACCATGCCAATGGGTTGCATTCCTAATCGCTCCAGCAGCGTAGCCCCCGGTGGCGGTCGCCGCCCATTCGGTGCGCGTAGCGGCGAGATGGGATACAACCAGCCACGCATCCTCCGCGACGGAGGTCTCGGACCAATAGTTCACCAGGGGCACTCCGCCTCCGGGTTCCAGATCCCGCATGACACGGGACACCGAGCGCATGTGCACTCCAGCGGGCCGAGGGCCTCGATCCCCAGGCAGTTCAGCATCAGCGCGAATCCGGAGCGCGGCAGGCCTGGGAGGTACGTTGGCTACCGAGACGAGAGGGATAGTTGGCGGGAGGAGCGAGGATACAGCAGCAGCAGGGATGACTATCGCGATGACAGGGGGTCTTCAAGCAGCGAGGACAGTTGGTCCAGCGAGAGACGGCTGTTCCCAAGCAGTGTAGATAAGAGGGCGAGTTATGCTGCACCGAGTTCAACCACCGAGAGCTTTTACATCTCGCCCTCTTTGAGGAGGTTCTCGTAGCCTGGGGATTTGATGGATGCATATTAGCCGTCTGGGGATTCCGTTTTCGTTTCCGGGGAGTTTGGGCATTTGTTTAACTTTGTTTTTCCCTTCCATCACCCACTCACTGAAATCATACTCACGGCCAATCGCTTGTCATTTTTCCTTTGTTTTGCACAAAAAAAAAAGAGCTGTATTTTTTGTTTTTCTATCTTTTTTCTTTTCCATCCATCTGTATCCCAGCATCATCAGCACCACGATTCCATCTCACGAGCATTGTTCCTATAGCTTATGACATGTATCATTTGTTTTCCCTCTTCTAAACTTAATTCACGAATTTTTTTATTTTATTTTTCCTACCTTCCTTTCGTCCTTTCTTTCTTTTTTAATGGGGAAAAGAAAAGAAGAAAAAAATCATCGAGGGAGAAGGGGGGGGGGCGGGTGGAGGACGATCTGGAGATGCATGGGAGTTGGTTCTTATTGGAAGGCATAACTTAACCTACAATATTTGTTGAGTCGTTGGTTTGAAGGGTTAGGGGGGGATGGTTGGCAGAGCATTCAATCTTACGATATAAACATTAATAATTTTGAAGCCATCCAAATAATATTTTCTCCCAAAAAATCGAATTGAATGCCAACGATCAAAGATAATCTATTCGTTCCCATACAAATTTAATTCAAGTCATCAAGATATCATCGCGGAATCTTGATACACAGTGCCCGTCCGCGTTGAACATGGGGTGTCGTGTACTGTACTGCACTCGGGGGGGGGGGGCCACCAGAAATCGGAAAGTTGTTTCTACCGATCCCATACAAATCTCTATTGAAACAAAAGTTATGTTTTTCCCACTTTTAGTGATCCCCCCGAGTACGTAAAATACATACAAATAAGTACAAGTACCACCTACTTCATTAGTATTCTAGTGGCCAATAGTTATCGCCACTACCGGCAAGGGGAAACGTAAAGTCATGTATGAAGAAGGAGAAGAAGAAGAAACAAAGCAAGATCTAAACCACTACCCAAGATTAGCGGCAGCAGTACGAATTCAAACCCCACTGAGATTCGGGAATACGGTACTCCCGCCATAGGGCAACTATCAAGCTACCCAGCCGTCCCAAGGTAAAGTACTGTACATAAACCCTGGGAATCGCAAAGCTTCAATATATCGACCAAGGAATCACCGATCTCTTACTCCCACCTGAGACCTTCCTCCACAAATCATTACTCGTAACACGCCCTTCCCTCCCTCCCTCCCTCCCTCCCTCCAAAAAAAGAGGCCTAAAGCATCCGTGCTGACATCGAAAGCCCCCCCGCGTGCACCGCTACCAGTATTCAGTCAGTCAGTCAGGCAGTGGTAACCCTAAGGTATGGCCTGCTGCCTTTGGATCGATCGGGGTGAGCCCGAAGACGAATGAAATGGTTCCTGAAGAAATTTGGAATCCCACTGTTAACTTATCCCTCGCTGTACCTTTTCCCATTTTCCGGGTTGCCCACTTACACTTGTAGGGGGGTAATGTATCTATCGATTGGGGGTTTGTTGGTTTTGTTGGTTGGTTGGGTACCGAAGGGCACAAGGAATCGTCTATCTCTCCGCAGTGCCAGAAGCCGCTGGATCCCATCTAGATAACGACGTGAAAAGCGTGGTCTTCACAACCGACAGGTACGAAAGATTCTGAAAAGGACCTGAACTAGTGGTCGAAGCCTGGCTGCCCTCTTTTGCATCTTTATTATTGTGGTAATACTACAACACCTTTCATTCCTTCATTCCTTCCTTCCTCTTTTTTTTCTCTCTTCACTGCCTACCCTACTTGGGGGTTCCCCCTAGCTGATGCTCACAAGCTATTTCTTTGCTTTTCTTTGAGGGCGAGAATACGCGTTGCAGTCAAGCGCCCTCCTTTGGGGACCGATGTGGAGATCGAGTGCATCACCCATTTGTAAGTTGTATTAGACAACCCTAACCGCAATCACCCCCAACGCAATGGTCCCACCGGAATATCCCCACTCGGAATGAGTTTCTCCAGGTGTGCAAGTACGGCCTATGATAGTATTAGTGTTCAAGTATAATACAGGGGCAAGTGGGGGGTGTCAGTGCTTCTGCTTCAAAACTTGAAAAACCCCCCATTAAGCACCTCTTCACCAAACCTCAATGCAAGCAATTAGATTTATGACGGCCAAAAAAATGAATTACCCCCCGGGAAGATTAAGGCTGTAGAGGGCGGATTTCTACAAATACGGCCCACTTACACAAACGTGCGGGGAAGCTTTTGATTAAACAAACAAATGTGGGGGCGGGGAGCGGGGGGGGGTAGAAGTGTCTAGGCTGTGGGGTATAATAAAACAGGGGGACACCAAATATGCAGAGGCATATCATACGGGCAGGCAAATATACTCGTACACACCGGTATGATTACCGGTAGCTTTTTTGCATGTGCGTAGGCTGTCATCCCACAAGAGGTTCGCAAACGCCACGGCAGTAGCTATGAGTGCCATGGATGTTTGGGGAAGACGGAATATTTTTCCCCCACAGCGACAGTGATGCTTAACCTCACTCCGCTATGACGGAGTTAACTTTAGGCCGGGCGGTTGCCGGGGGTAAACTAGGGCCGTGCTGCGACTAACTGCAGTAAGAACTTGGATAATTGGACCATGTGCCAGGTACCGGTAGTCCAGAATTTCCCCCTCTGGAAAAGGGGCGAGAAACACACCAAACAATCTGCTCCCGAGACAAATGAGAAGGAGGGGAAAGCCAGATCTTACTAGTAGAGGCAATTCTAACGTCCCAGCACATGCTCCAATTATTCGAATTCTTACAGTACTGCTACCTTCGTAAGGCGATGGATGCCCCCGAGTTTGACAGAGGTTTGTAATCGAGGATTGGAACCAGGGCTGAAATCATGTGATACTGATCTTGGCGAATATTTCCTACTCACCCACATAAACCACTAATAATCCTCCTGACGTTTGCGAAACGGACTGCTATTGCATATCATCAAAATTCTGAGGCTCTAGCCGATCTTTGGCGTATGCAATAGCAGTCCTTTTTGCAAGAGTTACGACATTACGAGTACGGTAGATGCAAGTATGCGGATTAGTGGCCAACTGCTTATCACAGCATCACTGAAACATCCTAGAGTAGCACGAGCGCAAGGCGAAGTAAACAAGGGCACTGTAACACAACAGGTACGCTGCGAGTAGGGTGAAAGTACGTGTACGGGTATACAAGGCGAGACTGCTAAGACCAGAAGTAGCACATTTGCTTGTACGGTATTCACTCAGGGATCTCATTCCTGACAGAAATCAGTACTGCAGGAAACCCACTGTAATACAGAATGCCTTTAGAGGGGTATTAAACTCACTGGTACTCGGCTGATATCAATTGATTGATCAAGCTGTAATCAGATCGATGGTCAGAAGAATCCTTGGGCTTGATGGTTGACAGGTCGAGATATTATGGGTACGTATATCGCGATGAGATCTGGCCCTATGTACTCAAACGCAGGAGAAATGTTCTAGGTCATTGAAATTCCCCCGCGGAGTCAGGGGAGAGGGATCACCGCAAACCCGGCCCTCAGCTAAGACAAAAAGAAAGGAAAAATGCACAGCACCTTAAGCAAAAGAGACAAAATTATAGCGTCCTAGCAATTTCTCCTGTATCCAAGAACTGATGGTAAGGAAAACACCTTATAAAGGCCTTTTAGTTTCCCAATTTCAAGCACCGGTGGGTCGATTGGTATGATACCACTACGCACCTGCCATGCCAGTGCTCAAATGTGTCTCACGCAACCAGTTAGGTGACTGGTGGCGGGTTTGACAGACTCGCAGCTGAATGATTCCTGTCCCGCCACTTCCAAGTCAGCCCAAAACCCCACGAGTGATTCACAAAATGTTTTCCCAGAGAACAACGCATGAATTCTCGGAAACACCTTTCCGGGAGCCACTCGGATAGCTGCCCTTCAGGGACGAATGAGATGCACGAGTGATGATTGATGACTTCTGCCTTACTCGCTGGATGCGTGTTCATTGAATGACGAGCCCATCTATACACCGAATGATCTGTACAAGCACAATTCTTCTAATTATTTGCACTTAATCAGCCAATCATTAAAACCATCCCCTCAATAGATCAGTGAGCGAATAAATTCGAATTTCATTAGTTTATGTGATCGACCGGAATTCCCCATTCAGATAAGATGTCCCGTAGATGATAGCAGGGTTTAGATGCCTAGAGGGGGACCACTGGGGTGGAAGGTGAGTGGATCCAGTGCGGGAGGGGTATAACCTTGGTGATGTTTACCCAGAGCAAGGTGGAGGATCCAGGTCAAGGAAAAGAGGAAAGAAACACCTTGATTAAAGGATCGGAAGCAGACTTAAGACACCTTAGATTTGACGACAACCACGGCTTATCGCTTAAGTGCCAAAGAGGTATCACACGCTTTTCTTACAATAACGAAGACAGCACGACTAAAGCGGCACACACAAAATAATGCTTACCACCACTAGTAACTCATTCAAACCTATTGAGACCTAGCTTTGAAATTCCAATTTATGAGGTAGTCTATCCGTACCCTCAGCTCGACATAACACGCTTAGTGCATAGCAAGACACTATCATTGCAGAGAGCATCCTACCTCTCATGGCCTGCTTATGCTTCGGAGCTTGAAGTGGTAAAGATCCACCATGGGGCCCAAAATTCAATGCCTCTGAAGACAGATACCCCTTTTCCCGGCTGTAATCCGGAACAGCAGTTCATTAATACACACTCAAGCAGGAAAGCATAAACCTTCTCATAACATCAGAAACAAAATACCCTTTCAAAGTTAGCGGAGCACCATTAAATTTGCTAGAAAAACACAACAATCAGAGTCGGGATCAATGGCCTAGCAGTAATGATTTGGTCACTTGTCACCTGAACTCTCTAAGGCCCTGCTTCGGGTCTCCTCTCAAGTAGCAACACTTCCGAGAAATATGTGCCTAGGAGAAAGATCTAACTTTAGGGCTTTTGCCTGAACCCCTTTCGCTAAGGGAGGGTTTATTGTGTTTCTTTTTGTTCAACTCTATCAGGTTCTCGCATCTACTATCCAGCGCAGTGGAAATTACACTATCATACAACGGTTCTAAGATCGATATACTGCGGCCGAGGGCCTATACGCAGCTGTCCATAGAGCTAGGACATAGGTTTACTATTCAGTGTCAAAGCTAACTGTCATGCCTCCGAGCACTCCAAAACACATTTCCCATAGCAAAACGACTAGAGAATTCATGCTCCCTTTCCTCGTAGTAACCCACACCGCCACACACTCCCTGCGCCTTCACTTCACCTAATTAACCTACCCTCAGCCAAAGCTCAAGAGGTTGTAGAGTGACAACCCATGACGCCTCGTAATATCGCACCCACAGGCATCCCTCCCACCATTCATCACATTAACACTAATACCTCACAGCACGATATCACGAACCCCGATCATATAATATCAAGTCAGAGAGTGTCACCGTTTCCCAGCATGGTCCCCCAATTCCCTGCAAAACTGGTATCAGGAACAAGGGCAAGGGCCTGCTCCCTCGCTATGATTTGAGATAGCTGTTATTTGAGATCACGATTTCAAATCACGACCCGAAAAATTCTCAAATCATGATTCGCAAGCCGCCCTTCGCCAAATACGGTTGCGATTCTAAAATTTCCAGATCACGATCCAAGGTTAACTCTACGAGGACAAGTAAATGAGTAGGGAATATCAACTGTGGTTTTTCCTATAGTATCATACCACACCATATTTATTCTATTTCGCCTAGATAGACCTCTAGAGTCCACTATATATATAGCATTTAAGCGCACAAGACGAGGAAATCGCAGCTTAAATCCTAAAATGAGACTTTGAAAGAGTTTTCCAAATCACAATTTGAAATTTTCGTAAATATTGATTTGAAGGCACTACTAGGCTAAATGCTATGAACATTTCAAATCATGATTTGGGATAGCTAATAGCCCAAGCTGTGGTGAGCCAAAAAGGATCTAAGTCAGTGCAAAAGAATGAAATGAAAAAAAAAAACTCAGAAGATTTAGGAAATATCAGAATTGATCCTTAGTATTAACTAAGCAATTTTCGGTAGACAAAGGAAAGTGGCTGCCCGAATAGTTAGGTTTCCTTTTTGTTTTCCTTTACTAGATAAATACCTGTGAGCAGTAGTAGCAGCGGGGGGGGTTTCCGATCAACATGGGACTAAAGGTCCATTCAGAAACCTGGGATATCATCCATATATCTGAGGCCCCGGGGATATACGGTTCATGCCTTACCACATTATCAAGAATTCCCCATCATCAAATCGGATATTATGAATATTTAATGTTTTCGAGGGAAGAAAAAAAAACGAGAAAAAAAACCATAGATTTAAGTCTTGACTAGAACCCTGCCATGCCCTCCCTGTAATTGATAGTAGAGTACCCATTTGGTCTCAGGATTAATCCGTCCCACGGCATTTATGTCACTTTAACACTCATAGTGTTCGACTGCAGGCACTAAAGATATAGAGCCATTAGCTATCGCTAGAATCTAGAGCAATGCGAGCGCTCTCGGGTTTTGATAGGGGATATTCGTATAGTGTAAATAGGGGGTTGCACTAGCGAGATGGTAGTGTACAAGTGATCTCCTATGCTAAGAGATTTTCCCGGGGGGGGGGGGGGTACCATACTATACAGCATCTCGAATTTTGTGTATCCCTCTCTACAGAGGCGGCTAAAGGCCATAATATATAATAAAAAGGGCGCTTCAACCCGTTTCCCTCTCTAGACATGGTGCTGGTGCTGGTGCTGCTCCGAGCCCCCACTAGATGTTAGCGGAAGCTTGAGCTTTGTCGCAATTATTAGAGCATTTAAAAGAGCTGCATATTTCACAAATTACTGTCGGTGCAGAGTTTGGCTGAGAAAGTATGTTGGCAGGTTGATAACAGTGAGAAGATAGTTTACCAGAGTTGATAGTGATTCCATACTAACGGATTCAGTCACTTCTACACTAGATGATCCCTATGTATAGTATTTAGAGCTTATAGTTACTATTACAAATTAAAAAGATGTAAAGGATCCCCCTTGTTCTTGTCTTCTTTTGCTACCCCGTTGATCGCGGACCTATGACCTAGAGTCGGATTCTACCACTTCGTAGCAGGTCTGATTTTCCCTGCAGCTTTATTGAGGAAGCTAAGGTCTTCAGTCTTGCAGTTCCTACGGGGAGGGCTATCTTAAGTCACCTACCCTACGTGATGGATTGCTCAGTAATAGCTCATTGCGAGGGGGATTGAACCCCTGGGCTCCTGCTAACTGCTCAGGTTCTTGGCATCTTAACCACTGCGCCAGCTAGGTATTTCGCATAATACTACCTTGGGAGCAAATACTTATCTTGCTGAAAGGTGAACCTAGATTTTTCGCCAGAAGGTTAAAGATAAAGTGTATAGCATTTTTATTGAACTTTGAATCCTGAATTGTGGGTGTCCCCCGTTCCGATAGTTGGCAAAAGCTATACACAAGAAAAAGGAGCAGGCCCAACCCAGGCATCGAAAGCTGCCGGCGCTGTTATGAGCCCCCGCGAGACTGTCGGCTAAGTTAGTTTCTGGTGGAAACCTGAGCCCTGCTGAAATTGTTAGAGAATTTAAAAGAGCCCACATATTTCTAGTGTTCCTAACGGGGTAGGTAGGCTGGGCTGTAGTAAAGTCGGGGCCCGCCTATCAAAAGTCTTTGGGATTTAGCCTGGCCGGGCCGGGTCCAGCTATAGGCCGTATAGGCTTAGCACATGCTGCCCGATAGGCCGGCCTGGCCTATATAGCCTAGGCGGGTCTGCGTGGCCTAGGCCAGTGGGTCCTCGCAGGCCGGCCGAATTCGGCCTATATCGGCCTAGGCTACTTGCCAGAGCGGCCTGCCTCGGTCTGGCCTACGGCCTATCAGCAGCCTGGCCCACTGGGGAAACTGCATCCCACACGTTATTGTCCATGCTGGGCTTAGCTAAGAAGATACGTTGATGAGGGGGAAAAGGGTGAGGGGGTAGTTTGCCAGAGTTGATACGGTAGTGATCCCCTACCAACGGATTCAGTCACCCCGGCGCTAGATGGCCCACATATATAGCATTTAGAGTCCGCAGATACTATCCTAAACCAAAGGAAGTAAATCCCACTCCGCTTCTTCTACTACTAGACCTGTCGCAGGCCCCGCCTTTAGCTGTATGGTCTAGGGTCGGATTCTACAACCTCGCCGCAGGATCAATCCGCCCTGCGCTTATTGAAGAACCCGAACCCGAAGCTCTTTAACTTTAGTCCCCCAGCTCTCATAAGGCAGGATTTCTTAATTCCCCAGCTCTATGTAAAAAGTTGTCCAGTAGTAACGGAATTTGGCTCTTGAGCTTCTACTAATTGCGCAGGGGTTAGTTTGTTCCCGAGATCTTAGCCATTGCACCAAGCGGCCAGCCAGATGTTTCAGGTAACGCTACCTTTAGAGCAAGCAGCTATCTAGGCGGCAGGTGGATTTGGGTTTGGATGTTTTTTTCGCCTGATGATAAGGATAATAGTATGACAACAATATTAAGCATTGAACGTATTATCATGCATCAACGAAGAACCAGACAAGGAGCAGTCCAAGGGACCTATTTATAACCCTCGGGGGAGGATGTACCTGAAGACAAGAGAAATCCCAAAAGACAGTCACCAATTCCCACTGACAAAGCTCCTTCTTTTCCAGGGCAGTATCCACGGCAGGAGCACCAATGGTAAAATAAAAGAGAAAAAAAAGGCAAGCCCAGCGGTGTAAAAGAGAGGGCTTAGAAAGGCTCCGGAACACAGATAGACCGTAGGAATCCGCACCGTAATAAGCGTAAAACAGAAGAGCACCACAATATTCACAGCTCAGATAATCTCGTTCAGGCATTAGTCTACATAGCCAGCTTTGCAGCCACGTGACACAACCCAAATGCCAAATCCGAGTGACTCGGGGTGACGAAAGCAATTGCCAACATCTTTACAATACTATGTACCCACCCGCCGAGCTGTACTCTTACAAGCCGCGCTACATGCTACAAACCACAGAAAAATCAAAAACCGCCTGAACCCTGAGACTAAACCTTCTACCGGCCGTTCAGCAAGAGCTGTAGGCACGTAGCCGAAAACATAATATTATTATAACGATATTCCTAATTGGTTAATTGCAGTTCTACGCTGCTTTCACCTTATGCGGCTTCCCCAAGCTAAGTGGAGATGTTATGTGTAATCGTAATGTCGTGCGTGACATTTGTAAAACGGACGACTACCGCATGCCGTAGAATTCCTAAAATAAGGCCCATCCGGAAGTTAGGCCCATCTAACGGCCAGCACAGATTATTAGTTCAATCAGGAGCCCTAAAACTTATGCACCCAATCTCCCAAAGAAATTTTGGATAAGTTAAGGCGCGCATCTTATTTCAGGAATTCTACGGCAAGTTTTATTCTGGTCATTGGGCAGTTCATTTGGCCCAGGGGATATCCCATCAATAATTTGGCTAATTGCGGGCAGGGATATCCACTAAACTCTGGCAACCGTCAATGAGCTGGTATTTGCTTGACCTGAAATGATTCGATAGTAATTTTAGCACCAGGGGCCGCATCCTCCTTTTTCCAGCTCAGTTGGTGCGTTCTATAAAACCCCCCGATATCCCCATCTTGCTTATCGCTGTGACATATCTGCGACAAGCACTTTGGATAGACTACCGCATTGTCTGGTTTTGTTCGCCTACCGCTAGTACGTTGATATGAGTTTTTCTTTGTAATCTGTCTCAAATTCGCAACAAAACGCCTTCACTCGTTCCTTTATGGCCAAAACGAGGCTCATTTTGGAATCTTCCTGACTATATTGAACGTTTTGCTTCAGCCCCTACTTTATTTCGACGTGCTAGGGGCAGGCGAATAAAACCAGGAAATGCGATTCCTAAACGATGGGGGGGACCGAGAGCTAATGCAGTGGCTCTCACCACTAGACTCCCGGAAAAGGCATCAGGATATGAGTAACGACAGGTTCGATGGTGTGGGGAATTGGTTTCTGAAAACAAGCGAGTTTCAAGAGTGGAGAGGGGGTCAAGGGGGAGCAGAGAAGGCTGTCTTGTTTTGCTATGGGAATCCGGGGGTGGGAAAGACATTTCTAAGGTAAGTGGCCGATCCTCTGGAAGAATCTGTAATTGCACTGACAGCGAGCAATATTAGTTCATTGGTAATGGATACCCTATGCAGTGAGGAAAATGTTGCAGTGGTCGGGTTCTACTGCGACTTCCACGATCGTCAGGAACAGACTGCTACCAACATCATCGGAGCCATCTTAAAGCAGCTGGTGGTTAGAGTAGAAATGACAACGGATATGTCAGTGGCAGTTCAAAAAGCGAAAAGGGACCTTGGTTGGCGACGTCCACGACTTCCGGAGGTGGTGCAGATACTGAAGTTGGCTATTGCCATATTACCACAGGTTTTCATCTGTATCGACGCCCTGGATGAGTGCCTTCCTAACCATCTTCCGGAGCTCCTTGAGTCACTGAAGGATATCCTTCAGGAGTCACCGAGAACGCGAATATTTGTCACTGGGAGGCCTCACGTTGAGACTGATTTTGTAAGATGTTTCACCACTGGGGTTATAGTACCCATTAGCCCTAGCACGCATGAGATAAAAATATATTTGGAGAAGAAGTTGGAGATGGACACTATGCGCGACGCGATGTCCGATGCTTTGCGGGCGGATATCCTGAGAATTATTCCCAAAAGAATTTCTGAAATGTGTGTAGCAGTATCCACAGTTCCCACTCCATGCATGATTTTATGACTAACTATGGTCTGCAGGCTCCCCCTTGTTTCGCGAAACATTGACACCATCCTGGGAGAGGTTACAGTTTTTCGGAGAAGACAGAAGTTGCGTGAGATGACCAAATGTAACCATTTGGGAGATGCATATGCGAGAGCCCTAGCGCGAGTAAAGGCCCAGGAGGGGGGCAGGTCCAGACTCGGAATGGAAGCCCTGATGTGGGTATCGAACTCGGAGCGGCCATTACACACTAGCGAGTTGTGCCATGCCTTAGGAGTCACGATAGGATCCCCTGATCTGAATATTGAAGACATTCCTACAATTCAAACACTCCTAGCGTGCTCTTTGGGGCTTATCACAGTCGATGCATCCTCCTCCACAGTCCTGCTTGTCAACTCCAGTCTGCAAGAGTATTTATCTAATAATCCAAGCTTGTTCCAAAGCCCACACTCAATGATAGCGGAGGTTTGCTTGACCTACCTTAATTTTCAATGTGTCCGGGAACTTTCGCCAACTCTTAGCTCGGCCCCGCAGACACTCCCCCTTGTCGGATATGCTTCTAGCTACTGGGGAAAGCACATAAGAAAAGAGGAGACAGAAAGTGTGACTCGGGGTCCACTTGCACTGGGGCTTCTGATGGAATTCGAGAAGCATATATCTTCTCAGCTGCTCTTGCTACATTATGATGAGGATAGATATTGGTGGGAGCCGGGCTTTGATAAAAGGGGTGGCCCCAAGGGTTTTACAGGGCTCCATGGAGCGGCATTCTTCGGGATCACGAAGGCAGCTGTAGCGTTATTGGCGATGAAGGAATGGGACATTAACACGACAGATACTATGGGTAGAACAGCGCTCGCGTGGGCAGCTATAAGAGGCCATGAGGGTATCGTGAAGATACTATTACAGCAGAAGGAAGTCAAGGCTGATACAACGGATATCGAATATGGCCGAACGCCACTATTGTGGGCTACCAATGGCGGGCATGAGGGGGTAGTAAAGTTGCTATTGGAGCGAGAGGACATCAATCCCAATGCTGCAGACACCAAATTTGCCCAAACACCACTCATCTTGGCTGCGGAGGGTGGCCATGAGGGAGTAGTAAAGCTGCTATTAGAACGAGACGATGTCAATCCCGACATACCAGACCTCAGCGGCAAAACAGCCCTCCAGTGGGCTTCGTCCTACGAAGATACAAGAATTGTGGAGCTACTCTCCGCACCTAAACTCTCCCCCCCCGCTCTAGTAGATACCGACATAGTCCTAGAGCACCCCTCACCTGATCCATCTGACTTACTTCAAAACCCCTCTCTGTCTATCCCATCAGCTTCCCTTCCATGGTCGAACCCCTTTCCCTCCGATACTAGACCCCTTCTTGGAATAGGTATTGGCTCCTTTATGATTATTTTCTCTTTAGCCTTTCTCTTCTCTTTTCTAGCTGCCATCAGCCTCCTTCTTATTAACCATTTTATCACCATTATTTTACCACCATCATTTCGTGGATGATTATTGTTTTACACACGTGGAGTGGGCGTGGACAAAGCTTTCAGGGGTCTAAGTTATGTATATTAAATGTGAGTTCAGGTACGAGCGGGAATGGAGATTAATGCAAGAAGTCGTATAGTGGTCTATGACACACAGTCTACACCTTCCTGGTTTTATTCTTTTTTCGAGGTCTATTATTTTCTTTTCGGCCTCACCTATAATTAAAACGCCGTTTATCCCTTTTCGTTACTCGAGTAAACTATAGTTAAATCGACCATCGGGGATCTCAATAGAAATCAATGTCTAAACCACAATAGGCTCAGCAGAGTAGGTTAAAAAATAACGAATACTTGTTAATGAGATCCAATAAACTCAACCTCCCCAAGCTAAACTCCACCTGGATAACACTATTCTTCTCCGAGTGTTTTTCTGTGATCGGGAGGGAGGGGCCAGAGTCTGATCTTAGGTGTTGTACTACTTTTAGCTCTTTTGTGTGTATTGCTCCTTCCCCTTCCGACTACCTATCTACTAATCTTAGTGCATCGTGTTATCTCCTTTTGCTTCAAGAACCTTATAGTACCGTATAATCCGGCAAAAGCCGGATTGATGCTAGTGAGGATTTTCTTGAACCCGCCTAACCACCACCACCTATGTTTAAACTGTGGCGAATCGGCGTTTTTCGTGCCTCCTGTTGGCTCGGTTGCTTTAGTTTAACCTTAATTTGCTTTAGCTCTAATCCGACTTTTGCCGGATTACTGTGGACTCTTGATAAATACACCAGTGTAACACTGCAAGCTAGAGGGTTCGCCGGGTGAGGAACCTTTGTGCGAACTCCAAAACCCCCGAAACTTTTTGGAAGGGGGCAGAGATTACTCGGAGGGCACAGCGGGGAAAGTTCTAATGAGGTATTGGTACTCACCGATTGAGGAACAGAACCCCAATGTTCCAATCGCCGCTCGGGAGTTTCTCGGAAGTCTGTCAGTGTTGTTTGGCTGGTGGGGTATGTCCTGGCAACTCTCCACCGTTCTAAGAGCATTCCCAGTACTTGTATAACTGGATATCTCTATTCATGTATGTGCCCTATCTCTGTGGGCTCTCAGGGGCTGGTGATACTATTCCCCGGAAGTATGATGTCCTCCCGCGGTGGCTAGCCGGTTTTACCTATTTGGATGGGGAGGGGGGACGAATACGATGGCTGTAGTATCACCTACTATGTGCATTCAGAGGTGTGGTCAGGAGGATTATAAGTTGAGGCTTTTTTCCCGGCGAGGTTGGTTGGTGTCTAGTATGTAGACTCGGGCTTGGCCTGCTACCACGTGAGTGGATTGACTTGTCTCTGGCACCGGGAGGGATGCTTGTTTGGTGCTCAAACTCATGGGCAGCATAGTGCTCGTACATATGCCCCAGTTAGAAAAAGCTGATGAAAATATAATAACACGCCATTTTCTCTTAATAATATGAACTAGGGCGATTTAGCATAAAAGGAGCCGTTCAGCACCCTAACTCATCATGACTGAGAATAAAGGGCCTGAAGGAGGGGAGAGGTATAGGGGGACTGAGCAACTCTCTTTCCATAGCGGGCCCCCCATCCGCACGAGCTGCACGAGCTGCACGCGAGGTACACGTTACCTAGGGATACCTAGTCAGGAGGTCAAGTACCATACCGTCTCCTGCCTTCTTTTCGCTCGATAAAGAGAGAAAAGTCCAGTCCACCAAAGTTTATCCCATTGAGTATCATAACTGCAGACCAGCCCCACAGAGTGATAGCTCATGACTCCACAGCTGCCCTCATGACCCGTCTCACAAAATATTTCTTCCGCAATTGGAAAAGAAGAAGAAGGGTGAACACCAATCCAACTACGTAGTATCATATCCGGATTTTTCTAATTCCCACAATCCTACAAATTCTTCCCACAACGTTTTATCTACCTATTGATCAGCGCAGATCCCCAATTTCTATGAACACACCCAAGTAAAACTACAGATACTGGTATGATACAAAGTGCAGGAAAGTAAGACTCCACGCCTCACAGCCATGATTCTCGGTACTTTCCGAAATTCCCCGATAGGAATTATTGCGTCATAATCGAGTGAGACAGCATGATTTCTTGGCAACTGACTGGGGCTGTAAGGGCAGAGAAGGGCCAACCTGTCCTGTTACCGTATATAGAAACAATTATCGTACGAGGCGAGGCGAGCGAGGGGGGGGAGGTCCGATAAGCACCCGCAAGAACAAAAGGTTTGCACAGCCGCTAACTGGGTACGGAAGGTTCAGGGGTAGCTTTATCGAAAGTGAGAAATAAGAGTTGCAACACGTGAGACCAGTTTTTATTGGTTTGGTTTATCGGGGGATTAAAAGACTGATATGTGTACGAGTATTAAGGTAACATAAGACAGGAGTGGGATTTGGAAAGATGCAAGAGACCGGCCAGACTACCAATGACAACCAGGACAGCTCCATGACTAAGCAACACACCGTTCAGCGCGCAAACCCGTGATATCAAACACAACCGATCAACTGGCCGAGGTGCGCAGCGCAATACTATATGTATATACTCACTGTATCATCAAAACAGCGGTAACTTAACTACTACGGTGATACCCACCGTGTGATAGAAGGAAAGAAAAAAATAATACACCGCCATACTCGCCCCGTTCCGATCAAACTTGTACTATACTTGTAGAGACCAATATCATAAACCTCTTCCCACCCCCCCTCTCTCCCCCACTCCTCCCACCCAGCAAATCGGCTCGCCCAGATACCCGGCTACGCTAGTATGATACCGTACCGGGTACTACTATAATATACCGGTAGTGCAATCCCCACCTTTCCCCCATCGCCCAAAAGTCCTTTTTATCTCACATATTGCAGACTACAGACTACAGTACGTACAGTATATAAATTACTCGTATCATACATACTGCATTGTATAAACAATACTTTGTGTGATACGTAGTGAGGTTCCGATAGGTGCACGGGGCTGGTGGGAAGGGTACGATCACGATACGATTAAGCCCTGCAGATCAATCGAAACCCTAGCCATATTACTCGTCCCCAGTCCCCGTCCCCAGCAAGGAGTACATACGGGTACCCGAACACAGGCGAGAGGTAAACGCCACGTCGAGGGGAAATATCCCTGGGCGCCTCTCGCCGGGGACGAGTGCGATACTATACCACACCTCCCCACGGCTGCCATACAGCCCCGCATTTCCATGATAAGCTTAAAATTTACCCCACAATGTCGGAATTCACGCCGGAACATTTTTTAAAAAAGAACCCTACCGATCCGCTGAGCATAAATATATTCCCTACACGGATACAATACTTTTACTCAGCGTGTGATTTCCCACGCCACTGTTTCCATTCTCCACTCAGACGAACAGCCACGACAATGTAGAATGCTAAAGCTCAGATAGGAGGGGGGGTGGGAATTACATCACATCACAGCCGGCTTCAGAAACCCCACCACTCGCCTCCGGGAACTACGAAGAAGAAAAGAGCACAAAAAACCCAGGGTTCTTTTTATATGAAAAGAGGCAAGAGCAAGGCTAGCATAAACCATTCTTTTATAGGTGGAAAACCTAGAATGTAGCGGGACGAAATGTCCCCGCAAACATCAAGTAATAAAGAAATACACAAACGATTAGATATTTATGGGAGGGGGAAAATTAGAGACGAGGGGCGTTGATAATTATTCCCATGAGACAGCCGGAGATGAGACCAGCGATAGGGAGGGTGAGGACCCAACCGGCATAACTATTAGGCACGTTAATATCCATTATAACCTCTAGATTTAGTGAATTGGAATACATACCACCAGGCAACCATCCTCCAGTTAAGCGCCTTAAAGTCACCATTGCATAGCGCGACACCCATAGTTGCTCCAACGATGCACTGAGTTGTAGAAACCGGCAGGGCAAGACGAGTAGCAAGGACAACAGTAACGGCGGAACCCAACTCCATAGAGAAACCACGCGAAGGGGATTGCAGAGTCAGACGATTCCCGAGATTGCGCATGATATTGTATCCGTAAGTCCACAGGCCAATGACGATAGCAGCACCACCATAGGCAAGGACCCAAACTGGGACGGGTGCCTTCTTGTTGACGATACCGGTGTGCCAGACGAGGTAGATTGTAGCGAGAGGACCGGTAGCGTTGGAAACATCGTTGGAACCATGAGCGAAGGATGCGGTGGCAGCGGTGAGAATCTGGAGGAAGGAGTAAAGGTGCTCAGTCTTATTGTCGAAATGCGCGGCGCGGGCATGCATGTCATTAATGTCCCCGGCAAGTTTCGAGGAGCGGCCCTGCTCTGAGATGACGTCGACACGGACACCGTGGAGAGCGGCATCAACGACGATCTTCCATAGGTTCTTAGGATAGTACCAAGGGCCCGTGTCCATGCGCTCAACCGAGGCAAGGGACCTTGAACCAACACCAACCTCCTTTTGGATGCCAAGGTCGTCCGAGTGTGTGTCTGCGCGGGTAGCCTCTGCCTCAGCGATTGTGGACGGCTTGATGTTTGCGGCCTCGAGGTCAGCCTTGGTGGCCTTTCCGCGGTAGTAATCCTGAACAATCTGGGTTTGGGCTCCTTCTGGTGCCTCTGGGACGGGTCCGCGGGTGAGGAGGAGAGGGCCGTAGAAGATGTGCCACCATCTTATAGTCCAGTCCTCCTTGACGAGTTTCCTGTGGAGGAAGGGGAGGAAAAAGACGACGACGAGCAGAGCGACACCGCCAGCAACCCCAAAAATGCATCCTGCGATTTGTCCAGCACTCCAGCCGCCAAGGTTGAGCGATGCAGCCTGCAAACTAAGTTTAGTACTTGCAAAAAAAACACCTTCACTCTAATGGGAGCTACTTACACCTTTCCAGACGATAAGCATGGTCAAGATACCAGAGGTGATGGCAAAGTAGACTGGCACCATCATGAAACCCCACCTGAGAGGTTCACTGCGCCTGAGAACACCATACTTGGTGATCAAGAAAATGATTGCCGCGAAAGCAGCAGATATAGCAGGCGCGATGACCCAAGAGGCAAAGATTTGTGAGACACCCTTGCCTTCCCATCCCCAAACAACGCCATCGACTCCAAGAGCTGCAATGCCCATACCAATGACACCGCCAACGATGCAATGCCTAGCAGCCAGCAGTCATCATCAGCACCAGCCAAAAACCCAGGGAGTCTCCATTTCATCCAGTTACTCACGTTGTCGATACAGGTAAACCAAGTGCTGTAGCTATCGTGAGCCACGTAGAGGAACCGATTAAAGCGCACAACATGCCCAACATGAGAACACCAGGATGGTGGATGAATTGGTCGATCTTGACTATTTACCAGGTCGCTGCCATCAGCCCTACCACTCCACCTAACCAAACATTAAGAGAGGAAAGGGAGCCAAGAAAGGGATAACAAATCGTAGCAGCTTATTACTCACCAATTTTACTTCTGATAGTATCCGCAACACGGGCGCCAACCACAACCGCACCAGTGAACTCCATGACCGTAGCGATGCACATGGCTTGCATCATAGTAAGAGACCGAGACGAGACCGAGGTAGCAAAAGAGTTTGCGACATCATTGGCACCGATATTCCAGGCATCCTGTTACCGCACGGCAAGTTAGCCAAAAACCCGGTTCCCCCAATACCGTGTAGAAGAAAAAAAATACATAAAATACATAAACGAAACAAAGAATTAGAAATAAAAATAAAAATAGAGCAAAGCAAAACAGCCTGTCATACCAAGAATGCAAATATCATGCCAAGGGCAAAGATGTAGTCATATTCCGGAAGAGCTTGCATATTGCTCTCGATTGCGTCGAATTCCCGACGAGGATCAAGTTCGGATCAACTGTGGGCACTGTGGGGTTTCTCCGACGGGGGAGAAGGTAATAAGTGAAAGAGCGAGGCAAACGTGGACTTGCCGGTTTGGTCCTCAACCAACGGATAGGGAGTGTGATGCGTGATATCGCGACAATGGCAGAGGGAGGGAGGGGGAGGGGCACATATTTATGAGAGGAACTCAAAGAAGGCGGGGACCCCAAGCTTGATAAAGGAAGGTCATCTCTTGTCTTGGATCTTCCCATACTTCATTAATTTTTTCTTTTTTCCCTCTCTTTTTTTTCCCCATCCGTTTAGAAAATGTATCAATGTTGCTAATGTTAATTGCCCTGAGGGGGGGGGCTTGGGGAGTTCGAGGTTTGACCTTCTCGGCGCGGGATGCTGCCAAGCATTTTTTTTTCCAAAAACTTATTAGAAAGCACCATTCGGGTACTACTGTACCACCAACGAGCTGTCGTCCCATTGGAGAAGGGAGAAGGACCACCGTGGGTTACCATATGTGCAGGTATCCTAGGAACCAGGAGAATCCTATGCTGCGCAACCATGGGATCAGGGCTGTCGGCCAAGGAAAATAAACATTTAGCGCACCGCACTGTACCCCCATAGCACGGTGGGTGGTACATGGGTTACGGTGCAAGTACAATGGATGGCACCATATTCTATCAATGGTTTCTCCGTTTAAGCAGAAAAGGGTAAGCATACCTGCTCTGCTGGGGTGGAAAGAGTTAGCAGGGAGGAGGACCCGCCGCCGCCACCCTTGGCATAAACTGTTCCTTGTGAGGGAGAAGTTAAATCTAACTACTCTTTGGGGCAAGGAAGTAAAAAAGTAAAAAAAGAGTAAAAAAAGAAAGGAAAAAAAGGAGAGGAAAGGATGAACCCTTACCCCCCCGCACTCTAGCACAATACCACCTCTCTCATCTCCCTGCCCTTCCGGTAGTCCCCGGCAGCCCTCCACCATAGCCTCATTATCATGTACCAGTACATACCAATACTCCACTTTGATATTTACTACAGCAATTCGGTCATTCATTCGCTCGTGGGTAGGCAGATTGGTGAAAGTCTATGTGATAATGTATGACTTTATATAAGAGCTTCCTCTAGCTGTCCAGCTACAGTACGTACCCTTAGGTACACTACTATACTAGCACTCTCACGATATACCATACTCTACTCTAACAAAAATAAAACTGTCTACCGCAGAATACCGGTACCCTGTACCCATGATAAACGCTTGCACAAATCAAATCAGCTGTTCTCACAACCTCGTCTTTTTTGTTTCTTTCTGTTCCCTTTTTTCATAGCCCTTCCAACCGCATGGTTCCAATTTGGCTCGTATCGTAACATTGCTATCATCGTTATCATAATTATCACTAGAGCTCACTACCGGTCCATTCTTCACCGAGAAGCCTTAGCACTGCACCATCCTCCCCAAAAGGGAAATAGAAGTAGTAAAAAAATCCCTTTACCCAGCATGAGGCCAAGAAAATCCAGAAAGAAAGACCAATAACATATATTTCTATCGAACGTGCTAAATCGCCACTGAACAAAGCAATTTCTCTCGCTCTTTCACTCTCACGCGCTCTCTCACCTACTCTCCCTTCTTCACTTTTTCCCAGGCTAACGAGCTACTGTGCCTAGCTGCCTATCACAGTAGCCAACTTCGCTTTCCATCCCAACCAATAAAACCCACGTGCTGTAAGCTGTATGTGATATACGGTATGGTGCCGTAGCCTAGCCTAGCTATTCGCCGACCAGACCAGACAGACAAACGGGCAAGAAATTTTCTTTCAATTTTCTTTCGCCAAAACAAGTCAACAATCGACGAAAGCCCGATGGGCCCACCCCTCCTCTCCCCTCCTAGGTGAATAGCACACGTGGAGCACTAATTGAGCAATCGCCAAGGAGAGGAGGGCTTTTGTAGTACAGTAGAAAGCTCCTGTTTCTGGCTCCGAGCAGAAGGATCCATGATCATTTTTTTGCCCTTTCCCAAGGGCCAAGACTTTCAGTTGCTTGCGGATGGCCTGCTCCTAAAAATTTTACTGCACCCCCCGTTCGCTCGTTTCGCTCGCTCGCTCTGGTTCGTCGGCTAGGTTTGATTGCAACACCAGTAGGCTGCCGGTTTGAGAAATTTTCTTGCTCGTCATTCTTTCTCTTCTCGTTCCATTTGGAAGGGAGGGGGCTTGGGGGTTTGGCGCCTTGGCCTTGGATGCGTGGTTGGTTTCGTTCGGTATTGGGTAGATCTGCTGAGCCGAGAGACTGTATCGTAGTATTTAATTGTAACAAATTAGCGATGATGCTTGCCTAGCGAGAGGAAAAGAGAGGCGGAGAGAAGTAAATCCCCCCGAATTCCACCAGGCTAAACAATTCAAACAGCGGAAGTCAAAACAAAGCGAACAATAGGGAAGTACCGTAATGACGTTCATCAGTCGAAATCCCACCAAACGACTCCATTCCACCAAATTCCCCAACCCAGAGCCCAAATACCAAGTCCCAAGAACCTATGATGCTTCGAACACCTAACAGCATAATACCTCCCAGCGCTGCCGCTCAGGAGGAAAAAAAAAAGCCAAGGTAGCCAAGAGATGTTGCCCGAACGCTGAGCTTTTATCAAGAACTACCCCGCGCCCCATTGCGCACCCCAGGAAGAAAAAAATAAACCAACTTCCTTTTTGGTTGCACGGGGGGTTGCGGATAACAATATCATACTTGTCCTCATGGGGGGGCGTTCGGGAAGGGTCTCCCCGCATCCCAGCCAATAAATCAGAGCCCAATAAACTCCCTTAGTTGCCGAACGTGCTTGGTACGACGGGCGGGAGCTTTGGGCGCGGGTGTGGTTGTGTGGGGTTGCCGACTCAAGAACGTGCTCGCGAGCGCTGAGCTGATTGGCCGGTTTCAACGTCAGTCGCCAAGACTGTACTCGAGTACTCGAGTAGAGCTCTGCATGATGAAGGTATTAAGGCAGGGGTGTTGTGAGGGTTGGTATTGTACAGCAACTGATTGATTGATCGTGACGGCCTTCCTCTAGGATCGAGGAAGAGGAAGAGGTAGTGTGTCGTGCGGGCAAAAGAGTTGGATCGGATTGAATTGGATTCTGAGTGTTTTTTTGGTGATCTCTAGATACAGGTACTTGGACCCTAGGTGACGGACAATTCTGGGAATAGTAATGCTGTGTCGGGGTGAGAAGGAAAGACCGCCGATGGATTGGATATCCTACGTTTGCCAGCTCGCGTGACCTTTACAATTGCTCGTTTGGCCACGGTTCACCCCCCATCTCTTTTCATTTCTGGAAAAATTGGAGTCTACCGGCGGGAACTGTAAGAGCCTATCTTGTGTATGATACATGCCGACATTTGGAGTGGCCAATTGACGAAGATCCCCCTCTTTCCCCCCCTCCCTTACCAAGAGGGTTTGACTGATGTGCGAGGGGGAAAAACTCCGATACCCAGAGCGCCGGCGTAGAGTTGAGGATAATCTAGTAGGCAGAGTAGCATAACCCTAGACACAAAACTGTGCGTGAAGATTCCTACGATATTATGGATCTTCACAGAAGCTCACCATGTACGTGTACAAGCAACTCGCCGAGTAGGGCCCAAGTACAGTACATTACGCATTCACAAACCCCAACAATACAATACCCTCCTCTCCCCACAGTACGCCAAATAGCTATCTACCAACGCTCGCAAAGTTGCGTTCCGCCAAGTACTGGTACGGTACTCTCACAGTATCATGCCAATACTCGGAGAGTACAATACAGTGAAAATCGGAAAACTGTTCCTGATGTGATCCAATACAGCCTCTCTGGAGACAAGGGTTATATTTTTCCGATCCTTACTGAGACCGCCGAGCACAAATATTTCTTATTCCAAGCTCCACAAAACACCATACTTCCCTACCCCTCACAAACCTCACCATTCAGAGGAAGCCAGTGTCAATTGGTTCCCCTCACATGTCAGAGCACGGTGTCGTACGGTTACGAGCACAGTTACAAGGAGGAGAGGGGAAGTACTTGTAGGAAGTAAGAATGAGGTGCCCCTCGGTGGCCCCAGACAATCATCTATTGTTGAGTTACGCCCGCAGCGAGGGTATGAGTAGGAAAGCTACCCTAACCTTGGTAAGTTACAGCTCGGTATATAGCCAACGTGATATAACAAGACATACAAGTATTCCCGCACTCAAGAACACGCCCCTGGTTTACTGGTACTTGCCGATTGACAAAGTATTCGAATGAATTAGCGCCAAGATTCGAGTGATTAGATGTACGAATAAGTTGGACATCCTGGAGTCGAGGCAGCCGGGGACTCTATGAATTGTCAAGCAGCGCAGTGTGGTGCACTAGACAGATTCCCCAAGATGGTGGCATTCTACTGCATCGATAGATACCGTATGGGCCAGTTAAGTTCAACTAACATGACTAACTCAGCCCTAAATTTACATAGATCGCCTACAGTACTCGTACTAGTACTGTACCATTCCATGTTTCCACTCCTTTGGCCGATTGGTGCAGCTTCTATCCATGTCTCTGGTATGGCTTCAACCGGGGCTATCCCAAAGTCAATTCTTAATTCTCACGACGAATGGTGTACTGCGCGGCGCTACCGTACATGGCCGCACTGGACCAGGTCAATTGGGAAGGTGTGGATGGACAGCCGATCTGTAGGGAAAGAGAAGAGCAACCCCAAGAGAAATGTATGCGAGAAAGGGTTCGGCAACCGGGGGAGGGGAAAAATGGGGTAAAAAATGGAAATCTTTTTTTAAGAAACCCGAAACGAGAGCGGTGGAATTTGCTACCTAAAGAAGTAGTTGTGAATAAAAGAGAGAAAAGGAAAAAGAAAATCCAGTGAAAAAAATGCAGTCCTGGTATTACAGTGGCGTGTGTGACACCAGTAGGAGTTCTCGTTCGTAGGGGATGGGGAATGAGGTAAGGATCTTCGTGGGGGTTTTGACAGGTAATTCATGGATTATTTGGTTGGATGGATGAATTGGGAACTATTACGAGTACCGGTATCCTCCAGCAAGAAAGAGGGCCATTTCCTGGTCATTGGTACGGCGCCTAATAAATTCAGTTCATATGCATCCTGCCATAGATCCTTGTCTAGGAACAAAGAAGGGACGAACAAATGGATCGAGAGGGTGAGCGCGAGGTCTCATCGTGGTTAGTCAGGAGGCAAATAGTACACAGATCATAAATCGCTTCCCCCCGATGTCAAACTTTGTTCAGAACGTTTTTCGCTCCATCCAATTGACTTACGGTATTGGAGCACTCCTGATCCAACCACAATGCACGATGCACAACCCTGTATTAATATTCCTGATTGGTGGAGCGGGATGGTTGGTTTTTTCACTGGTAGGGAATCTACGGTACCGTGCCGTGCTGTATAAAACTCGCTGGTCAGTTTAACCAGCCCGGAATGCGCCCGGTCCTCGAGCATCATACAGCGTCATGAGATGAACCGGTCCACTTCCAGAACTTCCATAAACGCGCCATGCAGCACAAAAACTGTAGCAGAACCATCCGAGTGAGGAAGACAAAAAACGGAGCAGATCCATGCCAATGGAATCTCACAATTGCGAATCGCCATCGGGAAGGTAAAACACCACATTGCCAGTGGCTCGGTGAAGCCCGAGAGAGGGGAATTAAAATAATAAAAAAAGACAAGAGCCATAGTACGGACTGGAAAGGGTGAGAGAGCTTAAGATGAAAAAAAATCCCTTGCCCAGCGTAAGCCCAACATTCTTGGCCAAATTTCGAGAAAATAAAATCATCCTGACGATTCTTGCCTGTCGCTATCATCTCTAATCCCCAAATTTCAACTTCTCTGGGGGGCTATCCGCTTGCTTTCCCCCCCCTCGTAATGACAACCTAGAGCCAAAGCAGGTCTAGAACACTCAAAAACTTGAGACCTCATGATACGAGCAAGTCGTATCTCACCTGCCAAAACGACCAGGAAACTTTAGGATGCCCTGGGCAGCTTTGAGGCTTCGCAAAACATTACGCTCTCCTATCATAATTCTTACACTCGGAGGTGCCTACCACTCATTATCGCCGAAATGAGAGAGCATCGCCGTTCAATGAAACCGCTTGGCAAATACCCGAGTGACGAAGTGTGACGGTGGGAATAACAAAGTGGGAGATCATGAGCATCGGGGAAACCTTCCAGAAGGTTTCTCTATCCTACCAACAAAGACACTCTGATCGTTACAGCAGGTTTGTATTATGTCGTAAAAATTCCCAGATATATAACGAGAGTGAGGGAGGGAGGGGGAGGCGCGAGCAGGTATTACCCCAGTAGCATCTATGATATTTCACCATCACTTACCCCCCTAAAGCTAATACGATCGCGCGCATGCATATAAGTCGGGTTTGAATTTCTAAATTCGTCTGCCGTCGTCAAGTGGCGTGGAACACGGGTGCTCACTCGCGCTGAGATTTACTGTCCTCCCTCCCTCCCTCCCTCCCTCACTCTAACTCCCTCCAACGATTTGCTTCCACCACGCGCTAACTAATGGGATACCTACATAGACGCAATACACATACGTGCGCTGTGCATATATATATGCTGCTCCCCGAGGAAAGCTAACCAGCGTTGAATTAGCAACAAGCAGCTTGTGCCAGCCCACCCTACCTACCGCAGTGTTTCCGAGTACCCATGGCTAACGGGTAGGCACAGCTCCCGCTGACTACTTCAGAGGTAACGATGCATAATTCGGGACCTCCCTGGTGAGGGGTCTTTTCCCCTAGTTTTCGTCTGCTGACATTAGGTTTAGCGAGGCAATATTACTTAGTTCTGTGTAGAGGCTAGCGTGACCCGAGTCATGCGATATCACTCTGATTTAGTGCGAGCGGGGAGCATTAGAACGATATCTTGGGCAAAAAAACGAAACAAAACAGGAAAACCGAGGGTTTTCGATACAGTCACTTGACCATTAAATTTTTAAGCCAAAACCTTACAGGAAGAAGAATGAAGGGGCTCGCTCACGCGTAGAGATCATTGAAGTACAGTAAGAAAAAATACCCCTAATATTTCTCTGTGAGTGGAATATGGCGAGGCATAGGTAGGACGTTACGACTTCCCGTATAGATAATATTATGCCCGCCAAAATAACGGTTTTGCATCAAGTTTCGGCGAATGCATTGCGACAAATCTCATCCACTCCAAATTCGAACATGGACCATCCTAGATACCTTATAGGGGGGGTAAAGATTGTCATTACCATCACGATTATTATTATTATTATTATTATTATCATCATCAGATTCTTAAACTATGCGATACACTTCAGATATAACTCGAGTACTTTTCCCCGGCATTTTTCGAGATTCATTCCAGGCTAGAAATCTCGCACACTAAGATTGATTCCCAAACCACTAGTGATACAGTGAAGCCTAGCCAGCGCTCCACCGATAAAACCCGAGGTTGCGCAAAACTCAATCTTAGCGCTTGAACTCCCAACCCCACTGTACTCCCAACCCCACTGTACTCCCGCCCCTGAAGAGATCCCGACTTTGGTAGGTTTTGCCTACTATCCCCACACTCCTCCCCTGCAGAAAGGTACAATATTATGATACATGTCTCAAGGTCATGTGTGATCACTCGTAATTGGTGCCCAGTCAAGCATCCGAGCCGAAGAGGTAGGAGGGCGGGGAGGGGGATTTTCCGAGGAAGAAGAGTTGACAAGGATGTAATTTATAATCACTCGGCAAGTACAAGTAGTTTCCGCGAAACATTTCTCGTTGAAAGAGATTGCGGTGTGGCAAAAGGGGATGTTGAGTGGGGGTGTTGCGCAATTGGGGTCTGTGTGGTGGGAGGGTCCGTTCCGTGGGCACATGCAATGGAAAAAAAATTTCGCTTCACCCAAGGCCCCGGCTTGAACGGGTGTGAGCGTGGGAAAAATCGTGTGAGGTTGCGTTATTTTGGATCATACTGTGTGAAAAGTTGCGCGGTTTAAACTTTGGAGGTTTGCTCGTGGTATGTACGGTAGGGTGGGAGGGAATTGTCCAGATGATGTTTTGGATCATGAAGTTTGTGTATTGTATTGTTCTTCATCTCCAGCGCTTTGTGGTTCTGGATACCGTGGGGTGGATGGGTGGATTCGGAAGAGCATCGGAACTAATCGGCGTTGGTCTCCTGCTTATGTAAGATTGGGTGGTAGCTCTTGCCTATGTTCCGATTTATATGTTGAAATTCCAGCCTCGAATATCAATTAGTTTCGAGCCATAGGGTTTGGCCATTCGTAATTCTAGATAGCGCATCCCATGAGCTGCCTCGATCTAGAACACAGATGCTCAAGATTTGCTACTCTAGCTTGCTCAAGTGATCTCTCTCTCTTCTATCTACTCTAGCATCATATGAATCCCATGGGCACCTCTCTCTTTCGGAGAAGGATAGGCCATAACTCCCAGGCTTAGACTGCCCCTTGCAGCTAACGAGAACAACTTTCTCAGTATTCGCAAGCGATCAGGAAGGCCCGCAGATAGCCTGCAGATGTACAGGCCTGACCTGGCTTCGCGGGTCCTGCCCTTCCAAAGCCTACAGGCCTCATGCCTGGCGATGCCGGTAACCTTTCGGAATATACCATGCAGTTGGTAAACGTTTTGTCATGAGCAGCAAATATCTTGAGGTACCCACCGATATAAGGCGACGGTTACCCATAACACCCAATATCCGAAGATATCTCTCGGTGGGCCGGGACTGGAGCACACGAATAGGAGTCAAGAACATTTCGGTGTGTTTGGGGCATTGGGGGTGGTGCTGGAGCTGGGGGAATTTTGCATCACTCGGTATATTCACAAATGTGTTTTGTTAGATAAATTACTCGCGCATTTACAATTACTTTTTGATTATCAAGTTATTTTTCTTCCACCACGTGGATATCATTACGAATCTCACCTTATCACCCCCCCCCCCCCCTCCACCACATGACCCCCCGGGCACTCTTCATCCTGAGAGTTGACTATGAAGGATCTTGGTGGGTGAGAGCGCCTGGTGAAACGAGGTTAGTTGTTAGTGGATTTGAGTGAGGATTATGGAACTCAATGGCATATTACTCACTACATTTACTAGTCCATGGCAACTAGTTGGCTACAGGAAGATCTTGTACATTCAATAGTGCTCGAATCCTAGGGGCGAACAAGGAATTGGGAGTCGATTAGATTACTGTTACTGTGGTCTGCCTAAGTATTTCAGGCTATTTCCGGGGCTACCGGTCTGTACCGATTTCTCTCACATCATCTCAATTAACGCATCAGGAACCTGAGGCGTTATTATTCTTTTGCAATAGCTGAAGCGACCTATTTATAAGAGCGTCCAATAAATATGTATACACGTCCTGGGAAGCACAAAAATAGCGTGCCCCCCCAACACCGGTACCCGTACATGCGTACACACTCCATAAATACTTATGGCATCTGCCAATGAAAAAGGTTCTCAAGGTCCTACTCTAAACAAAGCGCAGTCGGATGAGGGTGGGTTTTTGATTTGTAATGGACATCTGTCATGGGGTATCACTCGCTAGGCTCACTGATTACATGTGGATGGCTGAGCAACCGGATTTGGCTCATAGCAGCACTCGAGAAATTGGGAGAACTAATATGAGAGGAGACGTCGGGAGGCTGTGAGGAAAGGATAGGAGAACTATAAGGTGGTGGATTGGATGGTGACCACGCTAGTGGGGTTAAGATACACACAAAAGCTACTGCGAGGATGGAGAAGAGCTTACGCGGTTTATTCGCAATAACCACGGCTATGCCACTTACGACAACCCACCAGGCCCCCCCAGAGACTGCCCAAATATAGAGAATATACCGGTACAGTGGCAGTGGTAAGGCCCGTTCTACCGGTATAATCAGCATACCCCTAGTACCGATCTCACTTAACTCCTCTAAGTCCACCATAATGGCTCTCACACTCACCCCAGCACCCGAGTAATTACGACCCAGTCTCGGGCGGCCAGGCAGTCTCAAAATAAACTATTACGGCCCAGGCAAAGGCAAAGGCAAAGGCAAAGGCAAAGGCCCTCACCATGCAAACCCAACCAAACATAGACCTACATTCATATATGCCAAATTCATCCCGCCGCCCTCGCCTTTTTCCCCGCCGTCAAGAATTAGAGTTGCCTTGAGGGGGTCAGGACCAGCCTCCTACGCAGAAGCACCTGCCACAGCCTTATCGGAGGAATGTTTACACTCAGGGGAAGATCCCGGCCAGCCAGTCATCGGGTATCACTCTCCCCGGAATTTCCGGAATTGTTGGTAATCACGGTGTAAGGGTAGCACCTGGTGCGGGATGACTCGCACTCCGAGGCCGCATTGGTTACGCGTGTGCATTAGTCAAAGGACGCGCAAGCTGTTAAATACCTATGTCTTTTTTTCCTTCCTGTTCTTTCTCTCTCGCTCTTCTTCTTTCTTCCTCTTTACTTCTTTCTTCAAGTCTTTCCTTTCCATCAACATATCACAATCAATCATGATCTTCATCTCCGCTTCATACAAACTTTGCGTCTCCGCTTAAGTCGGTCTGCTGCGTAAAACTCTCACTATCGATCATTACCTCCGCATCGAATATTTTCAACAGGAATTGCCGGGCTCAGGATAGTGGGATAGGGAAGATAAGGAGAGCGGGATATACGAGCGTAGCTAAGGAAAAAGTTCCACGGGAGATTATTCTCGCCAAGTAGTAGATAGTATTTGTGTCCCGGGGGTCAAGGAGGACATGCCCCGCATGGCAGGTTCAACGCTCACAACCTTAGGACACAATACGACCCCGAGTCTTTCATGATATCAAACTAAATCAAATATGGGATCTTGACCTCAGATGCTCGGTTACCCGCGGCGATGGAATCAGGCCGCGGCCTCGTACTATACTGTATGTGCATCTAGGCATCTCAAAAAGCACACTTGGAGTCCATGATAAAGCACAAGTTAATTTAAAGCATAGTATATCTACTAGTACTGTACGTAACCACTGATGCCTAAACCTCGTATTCCATCTTTTATCCCACCCTTCTTTAGGCACTCTATGAAAAGCTCTGCAAACGAAATCCATTAAGAGGGGGAGATGTGCTTTGGAGTAAATTACTAGCTTCGCTTTCCCTGTACACATCACCCCAGAGTGTCATAAAAAATGACACATCCGCCCAGCCCCCCCCCCCTTCGGGCACATACACACATTCATCTTATGAGTGAGAATTCGTATAGCAATTGAGTCTGAGCTAAGATATCATAGTGTGGAGATGAGAGAGAGGAGGAGCTGAAACACAAGGGCAGTTCATTCACTCATAATTTCACTCATAATTTCACGATTAAAAAGTGCTTGTATTTCATAGATAAGCCCTTCAAAGCCTAATATCCAATACCATACAGTATGTACACAATAGCTCGGTCATTGGAAAGAAATTACAAACCTCAAGTGTTGGCCTTAACATTAATTTATATTCAGGCAGGGCAAGAAGATTCCATTCCCTCATGGAATCGCTATATTACTGGCGTTTGATTGTACGGTACGGTACTGTGCTGCGCACGGAAGGGACTGATTGGTATACGCAGTCTTAATCTGGAGATATTGCCGTTCTATCTATCTATCTATCTATCTATAGGAAGCCTTGGGCCCTGGTGGTGAGGTATATCTCCGCGAATCATCTCCCTCTCCCCCAACCTTAGGCTACTCCCCCTCTCCATTCTTATATCATCGTCATTTCACGTGCCGTATTCTTAAACTAGGCAGGGCGCTTCAATATCCCTTGTTGGTGTACAGTAAGTAAAGTTGAAATCTACTGCTTTTCGAGCCTTATTTGTATTTAATCAAATTAGGAAAGCCTAGTCGGAGAGTGAGGCTCAAGGGTGCGCGGGCCCGGGCATTGGAGGAACCGTAGTTAGTGAGTGGATATTCCTAAGCCGGGGTTCAAGAGCACGTTCCATCACTCGCCCTATTGTGCTCTACTAAGCTGCGCTACTAGCACAAACCTTGGGGCACAACTGTGCATTAATTTTACTATTATCCACAAAGCCCGTCTCACTTCCACCTCCCACTTTTGGATTTTTTTTTAATTACTATTCAGCCCTTTCCTACCTATTGTTTACGTTAGAGGAGCTGATGGGTAGTAAGGCAGAGTGTTGTATCCGTTTTACATTGTCCTGGCTGGAACTACCGTAAGTAGAATACTAGGAGGAAATTTTGCTACTTGTCCCAGGTAAGAAGTATCGAGAATACGAGCCCGTGATATGCACGGATTTTTTGCCATATATTTTATGAATCCTTATTTTCAGATCCTTCTTGCCTAGGACAAGTAGGACGTTAGAAATTCCCCCTCTCAGCTGCCGGTCAGAGAGGGAGGGTGCCGTAAACTCAGCCCTCGGTTGAAAAAGAAAAGCACAGCCGTACTATACTAGTACTACTGGTGCCAGGAGAGGCAATCACAACGTCTAGGCACGCTTTTCTCCTATTTAAGAACTCATAGTACTCGTATCAGCGTTTCCACATGAGCATTAAGGTTCTGAGTCTGAGTTTTCGCTGGTACCTTGCGAAACCTGAGCCCCGTTTTCGCAGGACGCACGGAACAGTGCGCGGCTGGAGTCTGTCTGCCTTCTCGCTTGCAGCGAGGCCGCTTATCGCTTACTAGCGAGGACTCGGATCGTGGGCCCTGAGAGTTCGATCACATTAGACCCGACAACCAGGATCCGTTACCTTGTCGTCGGTTCCGGTGAGCACAAGGCCATCTGATATGACAGCCTAGTGCGATAGATGTGATGGGGTGAAACGGGCACGGTGCGTGGAGTAGGATCGGGTGGGGTGACTTGTGATACTAGCAACCAGTGGCAGAGCCGCCCCTGGTTTTAAGCTCTTGAAAAAGCAACAAAAAAGAAAGAAATAAAGAAAGACGAAAAAGTCACCGATAAACCTCTATTGACCCTAGTAATAGGGCCTCGAGCCGAGGCTCCATTTTGATGTCTACTCCCAATTGTCTGACGTTTGTAAAAACAACTGCTATTGCATATGGGCAAAAAATGGGCCGGAGCCTCAAGATTTTGGTGTTATGCAATAGCAGTCGTTTTTACAAACGTCAGGCAATTGGGAGTAGTTAGCAGTAACGGGTAAAGAAATAGCAACAATTAATTTATCATAGTCACCATGTATGGCCATTTTTGAATTACATTTGTCAACCCCACTTTTGTTGGATGTATTATGTAAACAAAGTGAATTATGATACTCATGAGGGTTGATTTCAAATGCTAATTATTGAAAGTGGTAGTACGATACTCGTAATTTTTTGACGTTTGTAAACACGACTGCTATTGCATAGCACTAAAATCTTGACGCTCCGGGCAATTTTTTGCCCATATGCAATAGCAGTCGTATTTACAAACGTCAGAAAATTACTAGTATTGTAGCACTGCGGCAATGCCCCCACTGTTCAGGGGGGTTTTTCTTTCTATTTTTATTTTTTTGGATAATCGCACCTTTGAGCTGATTACGACAACTTAATTGTTGTTTCTTTTTTTTTTGCTGACCAGACAAAACGTTTCGGTGATTGGTGCAAATAGATATCTGAGCTCGGGTGTTGATATTTTTCCCTCAATCCTTTCTAAACATGGATGACGAATTACTGATAATGTAGAGCTCGGGAGGGATTAAAAATCAGAAACTAGAGGGTGGCGGCAATTCAGAGATGATTATTAGGATATCCTGGGAGAGATAAGAAGTTATGGAAGTTATGAATCTTGACCAGTTGCTTTGAAGTTACACTCGACTAAACGAGTGAGAATTGAAGGTTTAGAGGGATTTTTCATTGCTGCAAATGAACCTGTATAATATTATAATTAGGTTATTTCTGATTCTGATTTATGCATTCTATTTGTTTTCGTCATACCGATACCAGCTTTGGGCACCCCCGGTTTCCATCTTCTCTTCTCCAAGAGGCCTTTTTTTGATTCACGAAGGTCTAATAAGAAAAATTTGTGAAACCTTCTCATTGAAAAGTGCCCTATATTAGGCACGTGACTAATATATCTATCGACCGCGCTCGTATCGTGCGGCGACCACCATATGGTACAACTTGTGTTTGTGATTTTAGCACCCTCGAAAACCGAAAGCAACCACACGACCCTCAACCCGTGACGACCAATTGGCCCGCCGGTACAGGACGAGTATGATACAAGTGTCGTATCATACTCAACCCTTTTGTTACGAGGACAGTGCCGGTAGCGCGCATTCCTCCGTCGCCGAATTCCGACTGATCTTGCCACCCGACCCCTCCGTTGCCCATCCATGTCTGCGCCCTCCCCCACTGCTCACTGCAGCTCCCACCATTGGTGAGAGGCCTGGATTGATGATAGCTGCTTCTACCCGAAGGGAAAAAGTGGGAAAAAATCTGTTATTATAGTAACTCTGCTAGACTCGCTGTTCATTCCCTCCCGGAATGGGGTAGTTAAGCAAATGGGAGTCGAGGTAAAAGGGAGTCGACATTGCCGGGGGCTTTTGATTTTTTTTTTTCTTTCAAAATTTAATATGTGACGACAACACCCTTTCTGCAAGAGCGCTTTGCTCCCCACCATTGTTTTTTTTCCTTTTTCTTCCACACTTTCTAGAATAATTTCGAAGACAAACTTACCGACAGCTATCCTGTTGAAATCCCGGTTTCCTTGATTCAGGGTCCACCCCTGCTGTTGAGAGAAAGTTCCGTTTTGATGCGGCCCGGTGTGGTGTGGGGAAAAGAAATATCATACATGTGATGGTTGCGAGTACAATACGAGTATAGTACCGGTACCTTCCAACAGCGCCATACAATGCTCGAGCACTGCCGAACTATTATATAGTAGCTACTTGTACTACCAGTTGCATATATTTCTGCGCTCGTTGTCCGAGTAATATGGCAGATAATACTGTAATGACTTTCATCTGTTGCAATTGACGACACTTTACTTTTCATATGCATGTATCCATGGTTGCAGTTGCTTCTGTGTACGTGTACGTGTACAGTACGCCTTTTATTTATCTCGGGAGGCCACATTAAGGGTATGGGGAAGAAGTGGCCCTGCCTGAGACTGTTGAGCAGAGTGGGGACGCGGACGCGGAGTGGGGAGATTCCATAAACATCTCTCATTGGGGGAAGCCATGTCTCTTCCCTCCCTCAATTCCTTTGGTGTACTAGTACAAGTACAGTATCGATACCCCAAAACCTTTCCGCCCTTTGTCTTTTTTGCCTTTAAAAAACACCACCAACGCCTCTGTAAGTTGTTATAGTCGGAATAAAAAGGGTAAAGGAAAAAGAAAAGAAAAAAACCCTCTCTTCTAACTTACCGGCTAGTATAGCGGATTGGACCCGAGTAAGTAAGGAGACGCATGATAACAGCGCTGAATAGCGAAGGGGAGGGAACTCAAGAAATTGAATTTAATGCTCTTCATTCCCCTTCCCTTCCTTTCTCCCTCTTACGGTAGTTAGAGGAGGTCATACTGGGCGTGGGCTGAATTTGGCCAACTCTAGAAGACCTAGTAATATTGTTATAAACCAGTAAAATTAGTTTCTGAGAAGGTGGTTGTTGGGGTGACAATTTTGAGGAAAGGCCGCATCATATTATACCGTACAAGTTACAGGCATATAGAACCCGAGCAGGGATAAAAAATTTTGTATGGCAAATTGTCTGTGCGTATCTGACCGCCCATACAAAATTCGGACTCGAATGTTCGGGTTAAGTTATGGTAATGAATATCTTGTTGGGGGTTGACTCTGCCTTACCGTACTCGGCTGATCACTGCTGCTCTATCCAGGTCCGGGGGGCCTTTGCCTAGAGCAGGTCTAGCCGAGTCTAAAAAATGCTGTTCGTGTCCTCAGACCAGTGAGCCGCTGTAGGTTTGTATATAGCATGGCCTGCCCCCCCGTCTCTGCTTTCTTATCTCCTTGTTTATCTGCTTTCCGGCCTTTTTGGCCTCCTTGGAAAAGTACCTTGCCCCCCCCCCCCCCGAACCCTCACTTTCTATTGGTTGGCTTTTTTTTTCTATCATACTGTTTTTCTGCAATTTATAGAATTATTTAATCCCCTATAGCCATCATGGACGAGTCGAGCAGCAATACAACCTATCCTCAATACCTACAGCCAGCTCCGGCTCAGAATATCATCAAGACACCTCAGGCAGGAGCTTTGGACTCCGCCCTTCGATACACAAATACCGATTCCTACTTTCCATCGCAAGGGAGTGAAGTGGCAATCTCCTCACCCAAAGTTCCGAGCTCCCGAGCAGACCTGCCAGAATTGCTGAAGAAGAAAGAGCTAAAGAAGACGGCTGCCCTAGCGGTGCCTACCACTACTGAGGATGAAGCCCCCAAAGTCGAGCCGGAAACCCCGAGTGAGGACGAGAGGCCAGCACGCGAGATATCGACGCCTAAAATCGAGCAGCCTCCTCCGGAAAGAAAACGCATGCCGATCAATGTCTTCCCGACACCACCGTTGTCTAGGAGCATGTCGGCGACGAGCTTCGCCTCGGGCTTGAGCGTTGCTTCTTCATCTGATAAGGAAACGTGGGATAAGACGATCGCTAGGGTGATCAATGGAATTGTTTCGATTAAAGCGACAACTACCAGGCCCTTCGATACGGAGTCAGCCGGCGACTATACTGCGACCGGATTCGTGATTTCTAAGAAGCATGGCCTTATCCTCTCCAACCGTCATGTGGTGTCACCTGCGCCGATCACCTCGGTCGCCGTATTCGTCAATTACGAGGAGGTGCCAATCAAACCCGTTTATCATGACCCTACCCACGATTTTGGCGTCTTTAAGTATGATCCGTCGAAGTTGAAGCATATTAGTGTTGAAGAGATTGAGCTTCGACCGGAACTCGCCCGTGTAGGAGAGGACATCAAGGTTGTCGGTAACGACGCTGGCGAGAAGTTGTCGATTCTTGGCTCCACCCTCGCGAGGCTCGATCGCCATGCCCCAAGTTACGGAACCGACTCCTACAACGACTTCAATACCTTTTACATGCAGGCCGCCTCCGGAACTTCTGGTGGATCCTCCGGCTCCCCGGTGTTGAATATCAACGGCCAGGCTGTGGCCTTGAATGCTGGAGGAAGTAACTCTTCCCAGAGTTCTTTCTATCTTCCGTTGCACAGGGTCGTGCGCGCGGTGGAGAAGATTAAGAGAGGGGAGGCTGTCAGCCGTGGTACTCTGCAGACCGAGTTTTTGCATCACAGCTACGATGAACTTCGAAGGCTCGGTTTGACGGAGTTGATGGAGGAGGAATGCAGGGCTAGAAATTCTTCTGCTACAGGCCTCCTTGGTGTTATTCGGGTTCTCAAGGGCGGCCCTGCGAGCGCAGATAGGCCACAACTTCCGAGCAAGGCCGAGGTTGCTGTCCCAATTGGTGTAACTAGGGTTCACGGATTGGAGCCCGGGGACATTCTTTTCACCTGTAACGGAAAGCACATTACGGACTTTACTGGGCTTTGGAGTATTATTGACGAAAGTGTTGGAGAGGATATTACGATTGAGATTTTCCGTGCTGGGAAGGAGGGCGAGGCTGGCGCGACCGGGAGGCTACAGGCTGTATGCACCGTTCAGGATTTGCACACGATCACTCCTAGCCGCTTCTTGGAAATTGGTGGAGCCGTGATCCATGATTTAAGTTATCAGATGGGTAGAAATCATAACGTCCAACTTGGGACCGGCGTTTTCTGTGCGGGTAAGATTTTCTCTTCACTATTTTCGCTTACTAGTGTTTCTAATGCTGATTGTTTTGATAGCTTCTGGTTTCCTCTCGTGGTCTTCGTGGAGTAGAGATTTCTTGATCACTGCAGTCGATGGAAAACCTACCAAGACTCTGGATCAATTCATTGAGGTCATTAAAGGGATCCCGGATTACAAGCGGGTACCCTTTATGACGAGGTCTATGGGTAAAAGCGAAGATCAAATGATGATGGTCGATCTTGATAGGCATTTCTTCCTCGCTGCTTTGTTTGAGAGAGATGACAAGGTTGGAGTATGGGTTAGGCGAGAGCTTGAAGCTCCACCCCCAGAGGAAGTTTTCAGTGCGCCAGATGTTAAGGATGAGGACGCCATCGGTACTGGAGAGGATGACGATGACGAGGAAGATCCGGAAGAAGCGGGTCTTGAGAAATTAAAGGGTTCTCTTGTTAATGTTGTTTGCCGTCTCCCGTACTCCATCTACGGCCACACATCTGCTTCCGACTATTCGGGTGTCGGTGTGGTTGTATCACTATCACCCATTCCCTTAATCCTGTTTGATAGGTCATCTGTTCCAGCGGAGATGTTGGATATTCGTCTGACGGTCTCAAACAAGAACATTCCCGGACAGGTAGTCTATCTCGGGGCCTTTACGCTTGTCTCCTTTGATAGCAAACTTCTCCCCAAGAACGTCAGCGTGCCAGAATGGGACACGAAACCTCTCAAGGTACGCGATGAGATCAAGGTGATTGGTTTGTCACCAGATCAACTCCTTGTCCAGAAGGAGACTTCCATTGCATCAATTGGCGTAAACTTCAACACCTGGCAATGCAATCCCCCGCGTCACAGGTTGATCAACATCGAGAATATTAGTGTCTCTGAGTCGTCGGGCTGCTGGGGTGGTGTTATTGTGCGTAAGCCATCTAAGACTGCATCGGACGAGGAGAAGCGCACTTTGAAGGTTGCAGCTTATTACATGACCATTTCGTCGCAGAACAAGAGTGGTGATGATTCTTTCTGGACTCAAGGTCTTGATATTCAGCGTTATGTTATTCCAGTTGTCGCTCGTATAAATGAGGAATTGGCCACCGGGCCTGTTGAACCGCCTCGTCGAGATCTAGGAATTGAGTTCTCCGACATGTCGCTCGCAACCGTGTCCACCATGGGACTTTCACAGAAGAGGTTTGATGCTTATGTCAAGGCAGCAAAGAAGATTCGTGGCGCTCCCCGACCACTCATTGTCGAGTCCCATCTTCGCCCATCATCAGTCTCCCCAGAGCACGAGGACAAGTGCCCAAAGATCGCAGATATTGTCTTGGAGATTGACAGCAAGCCAATCCACAGGGTTTCTCAGTTCACAGAACTAAACCTCGAGTCGAAGGAATCTGTCGAAATGGTTGTCCTCCGCGGCGGCAAAGAGCTCACTCTGACTATCCCAACCACTCCCGCCCACCCTTCCACGGGAACCCACGTCGTTCAATTCTTTGGTGCGATCGTCCATGCGACCCACGCCGCAGTGCTCGAGCAGGTAGACTCTAAGGATCCATCTCCGCTCATCCCTATCAAGACCCCTGGCGTCTACGTCGGAGGTGTATCATACGGATCTCCAGCACTCGATAACATCCGCCCGACCCACTGGATCTTGGAAGTCGACGGGGTATCCATCTCCAGCATTGACGACCTTATTGACGTGGTTAAGAGCAGGAAGTGGGAGACTGGCGAGTACATCCGTGTCAAGCAAGTTAACCGCAAAGGCATCACCAGCGTTGTCTCCATCCGTGTCGACGAGCGCTTCTGGCCAGTTCTTGGTTGGAAGCGACAGAGCTCCGGCAGTCGGCGATGGACCCAGGAGAGGATTAGCGGACTGGAGTTCGTAGAGGGCGTCATCTAACCTCTTTCAACATCTTTCTTTAAAGTTTGTCTGCTCGTTAATACTTTATTTTTGGGTCTTTGGCGTATTCTTGAACTCGGGTTGTTTGGTAAAATGGTGGGTCGGGGCGGCGAGATAATTTTGGATAATTTTATTGTTGTTTCTTGTTTCCTCTGGGTGAGCTTTTACAAAATTAGATAGATTTGGTGTAGAGTGATTGCGAGATTGTCTGTTTGGTTATTATTATGTTATAGTGA
>Ga0307507_10001050_pt1 | contig 61312 bp, 16 predicted proteins | sample 7_EM_MG_FD_207223 | JGI IMG/M metagenome (GOLD analysis project Ga0307507, IMG submission 207223) | Populus trichocarpa ectomycorrhiza microbial communities from riparian zone in the Pacific Northwest, United States - 7_EM | ecosystem: Host-associated > Plants > Roots > Unclassified | place...
CTAAGCAGTAGCTTGGCGGTTTGGGTCACTATATATAGCTTTAAGAAGTACAATTAGGCTTAGTACTAAGTTCGGTTAAAGAGGTTTAATAAGGTTAGCTATATCTCCTCCTAGTTAACTTAGGGCATAACAGAGTCGGTTAGCTTTAGTTAGGTAGCGGTTAGTGTTACCAGTTAGCTTATTTTTAAGCCGGCTTAGGAATAATTAGAGTTCTTATTATTTACTAGTAAATATCGGAGGGTCTAGTAATCGTTTAGATTATTGCGGTGCAGTAGTTGGTTCTACTGGTAGGATAACTATTGCTAGTTTAGGGCTTGCGTTCCGCGTATTAGCTTCTAGTAATAGCAACCGGTCTTAAGGGCTTAGCGTGGACATCTTAAGGGTGCGGATTTCTTCTTAGAGGGCCTTAATTATTTTCTAGTACTATACTTCTTATTCGGCTTGCTATTAAGCTATAGTAGCTTGGTTTTATGCGAGGGCGTCTATAAAGGACTTTTGTATATCTACCAATTGTTCCTAAAGTGCGGACATAATATCGGCGGCCGTTATAGGGGCTTTAAGGTCGTTCTGCATTTTAAACAGGGCGGGGCGGAGTGTAGGTTTTAACGCAACATAGTGTCACGGAGTGAGTATAAGTGGTGATAATATATAGCGAAGTAGATATTATTAAGCTATGTACATAAACTATGTAATAAAGTCAAGATGTTGCGTAAGGAGAGAAGGTAAGGAAACGGGAAGAAAGGGTATATATCGCTAGTTTGGTTGCTTGGTCGACACATACACAAAGCAGAATAGGATTCGAGTAGCGGTCCTGGCAGAACTTGGCAGGATTTGGTGGACTTGGCAGAATATGGCAGAATGCGGCAGATTGCCGTCAAATTGCCGTAGATTACCGTCAGATTACCGTCTCGTAGTCGGTCTCTTCTTGCTGCATAGGTGGAAACAGGTGGACGTGTGTAAGGTGTTATAGAGGAGTCCCGTGACAGATTTAATGGTTCTTTATTATCTAAGACACAGCCAAACTAATAAGTTATGGCAGTATATCGACCTATCTAAGAAGAAAGATAATTTTCTAAAGCTAGAGCTACTAAGTTGGCCTATACCAAGGGACGTACTACCTACGGCTATATTAATAACAAAGCTAGACCTAAACTAGCTTACTGTCTACAACCGGCTCTACGCCGAATATAAGGACGATCTACGCGTACACCAGAAGCAAAAATAGGCTATAAACGATATCAACAACTATATTGTTTACACTAATATTAGTAGCCTACCTTCCACTTATTAACAGCCTCAGTAGTTAGTTATATTAAATATTTAAGGCGTCTTTACCACTATAGTAGCCCCTACAGTAACAGAGATACCTAATATTTTGGTAAGTAATTAAGCCCATCTTATACGAGAATCTTGTGCTATTAGTACTTACTAAATTACGTGCTTGTAGTGCCTCCTCCCATCTATAAATACTCCCTTCTCTATACCTTCTTCTCTTCTTTTCTTCTTCCTTATAAGAGCTAGGGGCGCTCCAATACTCCTTAGTCTCTACTAAGGGATCTATTAGTCGATATAGCGATATGGATAGCATTAAACAAGGAGATGGGTGAGAAAGAAGATAGGAAGGACAGAGGAGCGTCTAGTAGGTGTTAGTTAAGCAATATTAATGTTTATATTATAACTACCTAATCTCCCGTTTGTAGGCCTCCTTTTGTCTATAAATACTCCCTCCTTTACACCTTCCTCTCTTCTTTTCTTCTTCCTTATAAGAGCTGGTGGTACTCTAATACTCCTCCCTAGTCCCCACTAAGGGATCTATTAGTTAACGTGGTAATATGGACAGCATTAGACAAGGAGACGGGTAAGAGGGAAGATAGGAAGGACAAAGGAGCCTCCAGTATATGTTAGTTGAGCAACGTCAATGGCTATATTATAGCTGCCTAATCTCCTATAATCGCAGGCCTTCTCCCATCTATAAATACTCCCTCCTCTATACCTTCCTCTCTTCTTTTCTTCCTTATAAGAGCTAGTAGTACTCTAACACTCCTCCCTAGTCCCCACTAAGGGATCTATTGGTTAACGTGGCAATATGGACAGCATTGGACGAGGAGACGGGCGAGAGAGAAGATAGAAAGGACGGAGGAACCTCCAGTAGGTGTTAGTTAAGCAACGTTAACGGCTGGTTTTTGTCACCCAAAAATTGCGTCATGTGACGACAATTGGGAACGCAAATACGGCGATTTAGTTATTAGGCATTAAAAATATTTAGTATATAAAGCTTTAAATTGGAATTACAATCTACTATATTAGATCCTACGTAGAGGGCTCTATATTGAAGCTCTGCAGTCCAAATATATACTAGATCCGTGACCAATATAATCTTTAAGCCTAGCTTAAGTAGGGCGCCTTAGTCACTGCAGTAGATCCTTACCTAACAGTGACTAAGGCGCCTTAATCTTACTACTACTTCTAAATTAAGCAAAAGCTCTATAGAGGGGGGGTCTAGGGGGTCTCCCCCTAGAAAACCTTATATCTATATATATATTATATATTAATTAAACTCTATATATAAGGCTCTAAGTTAAAGCTATTAAACTCGAGTTAAAATTTACGTAGGGTACCTAACGTTCCATATATTAGTTTTAGACGTTAATAACCTATAAATGGAACTAATCCGTAAAGCCCACTATTAAGTCTCTACGGCGCATCTTAGTTAAGATAAGACCCACTAACTACTAGCGCCTTACTACTACTAATAAGGACTCCTATCTAACATAAAACAATTTATTAGGAATTGTTATACTTGCAAATAGGTAAATACCCCTAGGGATTAAACTTCTAGGTGGTTATAACCACTACTAATTCCTAAATGCCCTTAGCAGCATATTATAATGGACTTTAAATCATTCCTAAAGGATAAACATAGCTATAATATGGCCTTTATGGTAGTTAATTAACTAAGTAAGTAAGCCATTTCCCTCCCCTGCTTTAAGACTATAACTATAAAGGATATAGCCCGCATATATATTAACAACATTTACTGGACCCATAGCACTTCTAAGTTAATTATCTCTAATTATAAACCCTAGTTTATATTAGACTTCTAAAATAAATTCTACCGCATCCTTAGGATTAAGATTAAACTCTTTACTGTATTCTATTTTTAAACCAACGGCTAAACCAAGATTATAAATTAATACCTTAACTAGCAACTTTGCCCCTTTATTAATTACTACTAGGACAACTAGTTGGAACTACTACCTATAATAGACTATATATAGCTTACGCTCCCTTATAATAGTATAAGAATGTTACCATTTAAGTTACTCTATAGATATAAGCCATAAACATCCTTTAATTGGAATAGACCTATAGGACCTATAACGGCCCGCAAACGCCTTAGCTATAAAGAGGCCTAGATATTCGCTAAGAGAATGCACAGAGCCTAGAAGACTACCTAAGCAATTATAAAAAAGGTATAAGAGAAGAAAGAGGCTGATATAAACCAATATTATTGCGAGGTAGACTTTTACGTAGGAGATAAGGTATAAGTGTTAATAAAAAACTAGAAGACCTAGAGGCTGAGCTATAAGCTAGACTACTAAATAGCTGGCCCCTATAAGATCCCTAAGAAAGTAGAGCACTTTTTTAAGGTTAAGCTACTAGAGTTAATAAAGATCTACCCTATTTTCTCTCTAAACTAACTATAGAAGGCCGTGGACAACCTATTATCTAGATAGTATAATAACCCCCTACCACCAATTTAGATTACAGAGGACGAAGAATAGGAAGTTAAAGAGATCTTAGCAGTTAAGAAGGACTGAAGTACCTTAAAATACTATATAAGCTAGGTAGGTTATAACAAAGATCCAGAATAGTACCCTTTATCCGATTTTAAGTACTTTCCCTATAAGCTATAAGATTTCCACCTAGCCCACCTAGACCTCCCTAGACCACCACGCAAATTAGATAGCTAGATTAAATGCTAGGAAGAGGAGTTAGATAACTATAATAATTTAGATAATAATAAAGAACTTGGATAAAGCCTAAGGGCAGGCTTTTTTAGAAAGGGGGGGTGATATAACGGTGCTAGAGCGCGTTACCTACTACTTTGCCGTTTTATAGGCAATTTGCTGTTTTCTAAACAACCTGCTAAATTCTGCCATATTCTACCAAGTTACTATTGGCTCGCTTACTACTAGCGCCTTAATAACCCCTTTATATCTTACCAGTCTCTACTAGTCTTCTTCTCCTCCTTAGCTTAGTATTCTTATATAGTAGCAATCTATAAGCTTTGGTTTAGAAGCATTTATACGAGCCTGTTATAGCCTAAGTAGGGCCAAAAGGGTTTTAGTTACTTTTTAGTAGTATTACGGCTATTATAGAGGGTATTTACATTTTCCTTGGCGTTGCTAGTAACCATAGGTATACGAAAGTCTTTAAGCTTTTAGTGTATCTAGGTATTAGGGCTTGTTCAGCCGTCTTACCTAAAAGTTTATATTATCGCAATCTTTTACTATTAGAAGGACTTTCCTGCCTTAAGGTAATGGCTTTCTATAGTATATCTATAGAGTTTCTATTTAGGTTGTCGCGAGGTTTTAAGGGAGGAATAGTAGATATAAATAAAAGATATAAATAAATAATCTAGTTCTTAAAGCTAGCTACCCTTCTAAAAAGGAGTATAAAGGATTTAAATATAAGGGGACTTAGTAAATAGAGGGCTATAAAGTATAATTATAGGAACAGAATAGATTATAAAGGAGACAATTTTTAAAAAGGTAAGGCCTCTAGGATTGGAGAGACTATATACTACAGGTATATGCCTTTAGTATGTAACTAACGGCCATTTAAGGGGTATCCATGGGTTGTCCTAAGGGCAACCCAAGGTAACCGTAATAATATCCCTTATAGTATATAAGTAGTATAGCTTATATACTTAAGGTAGTATTACCACTGTTTAAAGTAATTAACTATAAGTAGTAGTTCCTTATTATGGGTATAATACCTAGCTTTAGGCCCCTAAAACTTTTTACTATATAATACTACTAATCTCTAGTAGAGTTAGGTAGCGTTTAGATCCCTATTAGGTTATAGTAGAATGCTAATAAGGGTAAAATTTAATATATTAATAATTGTTATTAATAGCTAATTTGGGTTAAAATACTATAGTAATAGAGCTTCTATAAACTTTGTATATAGTTTTAAAAGGCTTCCTAAACCTTTCTGGACCATATCTAAAGTTTATACTATTTAATTAGTCCCTTTTTAGTTTTCTTTCTTTCCACCTTTAAGCTTTTTACTTCTTAGGCTAGGTTTTAGAAAGCTTTTATAATATAGTTAAATAAGTACTAGGCAATATCTAAGTAGTTATAGATAAAGCGCCTATAGAAATTATTAAAATCTAGGAATACTTAAACATCCTAATAGCTCTCTAGCTCTAGCCATTCTTAGATTATCTATACCTATACTAGGTCTATAACTACGCCTATAGGCGTTATAATATAACCCAGGAACTTAACCTACTTAGTATTAAAGATATATTTAGACGCCTTAGTATAGAGGCCCTAATTGTCGAAATAATCCAGCACTTCGCCTTACTGCTTAAGATTATTATATTTCTTATTAGCGGCTTCTATAAAGCTATCTTTATATAGGTAAGCTTAAAGCTTCTTCTAGTTATATAGTGGTAGTAGAAGCTTATTATAGTGTAATTGCTTTTAGTAATATTTAATCCTAGTAGTAAAAGCTCTATAAAGGGTAGAAAGGGTATCTAATTACTTAATATCTATTAGTTAAGCTGCTCTACACATTAAGAGCTTCTTAGTTCTTCTGCCTTTTATAATATTAATATTACCTATATTGCTGTAGATCTCCTATCTTAGACGGGCTTCTTCTTTAAAAATAAGTTTAAATTAAGGTCTTTAATTAATTAAGGAACTTAATGGCTCTATATTAGTAGTATTTAATTAAGGCTTTAGCGTTTTAGCTAGGGTAGGGAGGCTGGGTATAGAGTTGTCCTTTAAGGCTTATGGGCTAATTACATTATTATCTTAATCTGTTACTTAATCTTAATTTTTATTAGCATCTACCTATTAACTTCTACTACTATCCACCTTATCCTCCTTATCTAACGTCTTGTCCTCTTTATCTAATATCTTATTAAGCTCTTCCTAAAGCGTCCTATTAATATTTAATACATTAATTGCCTCTAAAATTTAATTAGCGCGTTTTTGGAGTAGATCCGCGAGATTTGGCTAACCGTCGTTATAGAGCAATTACTTATTAAACGTTACGTCTTTTATTTAAATTGCCTTCTTTTCGCTGGGTATATAGACATTAATAGATATTTATTAACTAGTATCTAACTAAGTATCTAATATAAGCCCTTGGCTTAAGCTTTCGCGTATATAGAATGTTATATTTAAGCGGGTAAGCTCTATAGCCGTATACTTATAGGTAAGCTATATTTAGCTTTAATGGCGAGAGCCCTAATACTAGCTAAAGCTTCTTAAAAGGTGTTATTTAGCTAAGCTAGGCGTTTAGTGTCTAATTAATTAAATACGCTATAGCTCTAGTAACTTCTAGCTAGAGTTCTTCTAGTAATTAAGCTTTAATTCGCATATACTAAGACTAATAATAATTACCCCCTTAGAACATTTGGTAGAACCGTTTTAAGACTTTATATATAGAGCCGATTGCTCTAGTAATATTCCTTTTTAAGTCCTTTAAGTATTAAACTTACCACCTAGAGACGTTTCGCTATTAATTCGGATTATTACAATCTTTAGGTTATATTAACGCTCCACCCTATTTAAATATCGTATAATTGCTTACGTTATTAACGACTTATAGGCGAAGGTCTCTACCTTATTTATACATAGAAATCTATTATAGAAATTTATTGTCTAAATATAACTATTATATGCCACAATCTCTAGAAATAAGTCAATATGCACTTAGTAGAAGGGCCTAGTTACCTTACTAATAGGTATTCTTCTTAATATAATTTTATAAGCCTTACTAATAGTATAGGTCTTATAGTCGATTATTACTAGACCTTAAAGTTTTGCACTACCTACTTCCTAAGGTAAATGCTTAATTGCGTTAGGTTCTATATAGCTTAATTTCTTATACTAAAGTCTATTTAATACTTCCTAATTAGGACGGGGGTCTTATAATTAAATTGCGAATAAGGCCTTATTTAGGGTCCTCGGTCGTAGCTTATAATACTTAAGCGTTAATTAGTTATAATGGCTTTCGCAAAAGGTAAACGTCTTATAATCATTCTTATAATATAGTAGGTTCTTTTTATTATCCTACTATATATTCTTTTTATTAAATTTCTTTAGGCAGGCTAAATTTATATAAAGGCTAGTATATATACTGTGTTAGCTAAGAAGATCTTTCTAGGACCTAATAGTGTCTAAATAGTAATTACTGTTATCCCTATACCCTTAATTAGATTAATGCCCGTTCTGGTATATATAAAGTTATTACTTAGTCGGAGCTTGTTAATAAATCTTAATTGATTATTAATAACGTGTATAGTAGTTCCGTTATTAAGAATTACGCTATTACGTAGCTTATAGTTAGTGCCTGCTTTATAGGCGCCTATTTAATATATAGTAAAGGCACTATTGTCTTTCTTTTAACTTCCGTCTAGGTTTTATATAGCTTTCTTTTTTAAAAACTACTTTCTAACCTTCTTAAGTATTTACTTATACTATTCTAGGGCATTAGTAATCTTTTCCTTAACCTTTTTAGCTATAACTTTATCTAATTTTTAGTCCTTTAATTAAACCGACTTATTAATATAAGGATAATTTTAGAACTAGTAAATAGCTCCGCAGTAGTATATTAGGGTATCTTTCTTCCGTACCGTTCTAAAAGGGGTAATAGTAGAGGCCTTATCCTTAGAAGCCATATCCTTAAAAGCCTTATTAATTAACTTACCTTAAAACCTTACTAAATTAGCACTAAACTAAGCTCTATTCTTCTGCTAGGTAGTTTTTAATCTTTAATAGTTCCGATATATATTGACTAGTTAATATATAGATATTACATAGTCGCTAACCAAGTTATATTTATTAAATCTAACCCTCTATATTAAGGCCTAATTTAGTAATACTGGCTCTACCGCTATTAGAAAGTCTTTAATTATTTAGTCGCCTTATATATCTAGCAGCTTAATCTTTTAATAGTTATTATACGTCTTTTCCTACTGCTATAGCCAGGTATTAAAGTTCTGGTTCTTTGGGCCCTTTTTAACCTTAGCGTATTAAGTAGATAGGTAGAGCTAACATGCTATATTAGTAGGGGCAACTCTCTCCTTAAAAGCCACTAGGGTATTGTATACTAAGCCAATACCCAGTATATAGGTATTAAGGTTCCTAGTCACTATATCGGTAATATAGCTTTGTAAAGAGGTTAAAGCTATCTTCTTCTTCTTATATTCCTTCTTTACTATCTTATACCTCTTGCGGAGAATTTAAAGCTTATCTTTCTCGTCTTTAGAGAGAGTTATATAGGACGTTGTTTCTAGCTTTATATCTTAAGGCCTAGGAAAGACTGGTTTAATTAGTTAGGACAACTTATCCTGTTTAGTTAAGGGGTTAACGTATTTCTATACGTCTCCTATTTGGGCTTAGAGCCTAATAAGGTTAATCCATTTGTCCCAATTAGCTTAGCTCGATAATATTACCGTTATGGTAATAGCTTGGGTAGGTGGTTAAGAATTTATTTTAAAAAGGTGCTCGAAGAAAGGATAAAGAAGTTAATAAGGGGTATAATTAATTAAATAGATTAAATAAATAAATTAGTTAAATAGGGGCAATACGGTAAGCAACGTGGGCTTAGTGATGGCAATAACTATATAATTATAATCAGCTATACAATTGCGATTATTATATAATTACTAGAGCTAATTATAATTTAATTATATAGTTATATTAATTACCTATTTTAGTAGTTAGGAATAGATTTTTAGTATAGTAGAAAGCTCCGTAAGACTTACCTAGATCTTCCTACCTAACCATAACTTATAATAGCTTTTTAGTGTTAAGGTAGGCTCTTAAACTTTATTATATTCCTTATCTATTACCTAGTTATTACTAATATTATTGTCCTATAGGTTACCTAATAATTCGCCCTTAATATTTATAACCTTAGCCGCCACCTCTTTTAATATAAAGCCGCTAGATTTAATAATTTCCCAGATCTAACTCTTTAAGCACTCCGTCTGTTTAACTACCATAGCTTTAAGCCTATATTACGTCTATAATATTATTCGCCGTGCACCTAAAAAGACTCTTTTTACTTTAGCCGACATTACTAGTATAGAGAGGATATTAATAGCCATTTATAAGAGTCTTGGGTAAAGCTTTTGCTAAAAAGGCTTAAGCCACTAAGTAAGGAAACTTCTGGCAATTAATTATAGAGAATCTGCCTATAAGAAAATAAGTTAGATAATGTTATATATATTAGGGATAGATTATACAGTAATAAAGTGTTTAAATTCGTCGTTAGCAGATGCGCTCTTAAGCTCCCTTATATATTTCCATCTTATATATAAATTCTTAACTAGATCTGGATCTAATTACTCCATAGCCTCGCCGTTAATAGGCTTAAACTTATATTTCTTTTACTAAAGCTTTTACGTAGCCTTAATTAATCGCTTAATTATACCTAGGTAACGCTTGTTAATTATTTTCTAGCTCTTATTGTAGCTAGAATATATTGCATTGCAATAGGAGGCAAATTGCCGCCACGTATGGCAAGTTGCCGTTACGTGAGGCAAGTTGCCGTCACGTGTTACCGTGGCACTAGCGTAGTAAGGAACCTTAAGTTCCTTACCCTTCTTTGTATTAAAAAGACAACATCTATCTATAATACCGCATAGTATATATTATTGTGATATATATATTCTGCACGTTATTAAAGTATACCAACACTAATTAGTGAGCGCGCACAGATTAGAAAACACGCAGATAGCTTAGAAGACAGTTATACTATTTACCTTGCAGCAGATTAGAAGATAGTTATACTTATCCACCTTTTATATTAGCCTATTTCAGTTAAAGAGAAGAAGAGAAACTACCTAGGAGTACTTATTTAGTATCCATAACAACTTCTAGATATCTCGTTCTATCTATTTTAGAAGACTACTGCGTAGAGCACTTTATTCTACTTAATTAACTTAAACCATCTCCTTAACTGCCTCCTTAACCGCCTCCTTAACTGTTCCCCTATTTTTACCTTTTGAACACCCTTACCTTTACCCTTACTTACCTAAACAATATATAATAAACAAGATGTCAGGAACAGAGAAAGACTAAGAGGAAGAAGCAGCTAAATAGGAAAATAGGATTAACCTAATAAAAGCCTCTAAAGATGAACTAACTAACTACCTATGATGCAAGATATACCTATACACAGAGATATATAACTAGCTTAACTTAACACTCTGGGAATCATTCTAGGGAGATTTTAAGGACTTTACGGTTAATATCTTTACGTAAATCCCCTTATACTGGCTTTAGCAACTACATAACTACCTAAACATTAGAGAAGTATAGGTTAATATTAACTATAAATAAAACAAAACACTCCCTCAGTCTTTATATAATATAGCATAAGAAGAAGACCAAACTGAATAAAGTAGAGAGATAATTAAATTAGCTAATAATAAGTATAGACTAACATTATTAAGATTGATTAAGGTATATATAATAGAGGGTACCTTAGAGAAGTAATAATAAGCTAAAGCTACTGTAACCTAACTAACTGGTACACTAACTACCTCTACCTTTATACTATCTATTATACCTTAATCTACGACTATGTCCACTTTTATACTATCTGCTACGCCTTAACCCGCAATAATAACATAGCAACTCCACGTATAATCTATAGATGAGGAGAACCACTCTGTTACTATAACTAGCTATAGTAAGGAAATTGCGAATGCAGCTAAGATATACATAGAGGAGCAGAAATACGGTGGTATAAACAAAAGCCTTAACTACAAATTAATAATATTCTATGATATCTGTAATTAAGTGGACGTACCCTAAGAAGCCTACCTTAAGGCATTCCCTATTATGCTAAAAGGACTAGCTTTAGACCACTTCTATACAAACTAACTATTCTACCTACTATTTGCCAAAGCTTGCGAGCACCTTTAGAATTTCTTTAAAGGACTAGGATTTCAATGTAAGAACCTAGACAAGTGGAACACTATTATACTTATAACAGTAATAGTAGGAAATATAAACAAGTTAATAAGCGAATATCTCCAATTGTTAATCTATAGACTTCGTTAACTATAGTATGGCCTTAAACCTACCTTACAAACTATAGACTTCCTTTATAATAAAATCGTTACTTCTTGCCAGGGAATACTAGTATGTAGATATGCAGTCTCTGACCTACCGGACAACCTTAGAGCCCTTATTAATAAACTTTAATCGTCTATTATAGCATACGAAAAAGAGTATATGGAGAAGATATAAGCCTTCTTTACAGACCGACAGTTCTATAAAAGAGATAACAACTACGACTATAGCAACCGTAACAACCCTCTATATAACCGCAACCAAAAGAAACTACGTTGCTTTATATATAACAGGGAAGGATATTGCTTGTAGAGATATACTAAGGAGGAGCAAGAAGAGTCCAAAGCCAAGTTTAGAACTGTTAATAGAGACAAGTTTAGCAAATTTAATAACCGATTTAAGAAACGACTTAACTAATATATTATAGATTATAAGGATGACGATACTAACTTAGAAAAAGAGCTTAAGGAAGCTTTTTAAGCACTAACTATTAATGTAAGTTATAAGGCAACTAACAAGAACTTATAACTAAATATTAATTACTACTATACCTCCCTTAGCCAAGTGGAACAGTAGAAAGTAATTTCTATGGCTACTACCCTAGCTGATAAAGCCTTTGGCCATTTAGTTACAACTATAGATAATATAGTACCTCTTATAACTGACTAGGACCCCTTTACCTACAATATAACCACATCCACGTCCTACTATACTGCAGATAAGTTTATAGGTATAATAATTAATATAGGAGCATCCAAATAATCTATAGCAGAATATGGCTAATTCTTGGCATTCTAGAGACTTGATACTAATGTATAGCTTAATACCACCACATAAGGCATGGTTAACATATAGTTTGGTATTAGATCAACCTTATTAATTAGATTAGCTAAAGTAATTACCCTAATTGGCATAATTAAGTTTTATATTATTAAGGTCAACACCCTATTTTTACTTTACTTAGCAGATATGGATTACCTATAAGTGTACTATAATAACCTAAAAAATATGCTAATTACCCCTTGGAGCGAAGTACCCGTTGTATATTGCTTTGGCTACCCTTTTCTACTTTAGAATATATCCCTGTGTACTTATTTAACTAAGTTATTTGAATAAAACCCCTACTACCTTACCGACGTAGAATTAAAGCGACTGTATCGCCGTTTTAGCCACCCTTTAGCTGAGCGTCTTGTACGAATACTTAAATGCTTAGGGTATAATATTAACAGCAAGACCTTAGATTATCTCACACGCTACTACCACTATTATTAAAAATATAGAAAGTCGCCTGGTAGATTCAGATTTACCTTATATAATGATATTAATTTTAACTATTTAATCGTGGTTGATATTATATATATTAATAGCGCACCCCTTTTGTATATTGTTGATAAAGGAACACGATTTTAAGCTGGTAGATAGCTGCAAAACATTAGCGCCAAGCATATATGGGATGTATTATAAATGTGCTGGATTAACATATACCTAGGACCTCCTAATATTATCACACATAATATAGGCAAGAATTTTATAAGCAAGGAATTCAAACAATACGCTATAATATTTGGAATAGTTATAAGAAGTGTACCTATTAAAGCCCACAATTCAGTCGGAATGGTAGAACGCTACTATGGCCCCCTCCGTTATATATACTATATTATTACTGCAGAACTGCCAGATATTAGTAAGGACATAGCCCTATAAATAGCTTTTAAAGCAATTAACGATTCTGTAGGCCCTAACGGTCTTATACCCACCTTACTAGTATTCGGAGCTTACCTATGTATAGTGGAATCCGACGCACCTAACCCTGTAGTTATACAACGAGCAGCAGCTCTTAAAAAGGCTATGGAAGAAGTTAAGAAGCTTAGAGCTAAGCGCCAAGTGGCAGATGCCCTTAATATGCGTAACGGACCCAAAACAACTGCAATCTATAACCTACTACTTAACTCACCTATATTGGTATGTAGAGAAGGACCTATAGGCTAACCTAGCTACTGGTCTGGTCCGCATAACCTACTTAGCATTGAAAATGAGACCTATACTATATAACTTCCCCACGGACCCACTAACTTCTGCAGTATGGTTGTGAAACCATATCTAGTAGACCCTGAGATTACAGAGGATATGTAACTAGAAGATGATGAAAGCGAACCACCTCAAACTAAACCTAAACCCCTACCTTAAACTGAGCCTGGACCTCAACCCGTTAAGTGTGGAAGAGGTAGACCATGTAAGTACCCTATTAAAGCTAATACCGCGAACATTTTAATATATCTATAAGATGAGGATAATGATCAACTTATAAAGTCTAATTAGTTTATAGTATTACGCCAGAAGGAAATCAAGGGATTACTTAAGAAAGGAGTTTTCGAACTGGTTAACCCTAAAGATATACCATAAAGCAATAGAGTATTTAACTCTAGATTTGTTAACAAGATTAAAAACCCCGGTTCTAATAAAGCCTTTAAGAAGTTAAGACTAGTTGTATAGGTATATAATGACTTAGAAAAAGACCTTATATTAACCCAATTACCTATAATCTAACGAGTTAGCCAACGCCTTATTCTCTGTATTACGGCCATAACTTAGAACAGTGGCATATATCTCTACTTACGAGATATTTCACAGGCCTATATATAATCAGCTATAAGACTAAATCGAGACTTCTATATTAGGGCACCTCTTAAACTTAGTACGGCACTTAGAGTCTCACAAGGCACAATTCTAAAGGTTATTAGACCTTTATACGGCATTCCTAAGGCAGGCAATTATTGGTTTAAGACTTACTATAACTACTATATTAAAGAACTAAATATAAGCCAATCTACTTATAACCCCTGCTTACTCCACCTTAACAACCCTATAACTTTTGGAATAGTTGGTTTATAGACTGATAACACCCTCCTACTAGCCAATTTAGTCTTTGCAGCTTTAGAATAAGAGAAGATTAAGAAAGCTAAGTTCCTAACCAAGAAACGCGAACAACTTACGCCGGAACACCTAATTAAGTTTAACGGAGGCATTATCTAATAATAGGATTATATAATTACGCTTATATAGGAGCGCTAATGCCAGAACTTAACTCTTATTAATATTAAGGAAGCTATTACAATAACTAGTTCCAGAGGCACTGTTTATACAGCACTCACACTTAAGGACTAATACATTGCCCAACCAGCAAGAGGAGCTTATATTACGTCCGTATGCCAGCCTAAAGCTTCTTTTAATTTATCCTACGCTGCCTAGGTGATTAACCCTAACGAGAAAGACGCAAAACTGCTTAATAAGAGGATTTAGTAGCAAATTAAGAACCCAACAAAAGGTTTAAACTTTGTTAAACTTAACATAGAGACATTATAACTACTTGTATTTACTAATTTCTTATTTGCAAACAACAAGGATCTCTTATTACAGATTGGATATATCCTGGTACTAGCAGATTTATTAAATAAGGCGAACATCGTCTACTGGTCCTTAGTTAAGTGTAAGAGAATTACTAGAAGCGTACTAGCCTCCGAATTATATGCTATGGCCTATGGTTTTAATATCAGCGCTATAATTAAGGCCACAGTCGAATTACAACTTAATATTAGCCTACCGCTTATCCTTTGCACTAATTTAAAGTCGATCTATAAATGCCTCGTTAAACTAGGAACTACATAGGAGAAGAGACTCATGATTAATGTTATATGCCTACGTCAGTTATATAAAAGACGTAAAATAGCTAAAGTTAAGTGGATTAATGGAGACAGTAACCCTGTAGACGCTATAACTAAAAGCATACCGTTATTAGCTCTTAAGCGACTTATTAACACAAACCGAATCAAGTTGAAGATAGTAGAATGGGTAGAACGTGCTACTGATAATAGCACTGATATAAAGGCATAAGGAAGGAAGGAAGGAAGGAAGGAAGAAAAGAAAGAGAAGCGTATATATAGATTTTCAAACTACATAGTTATAGGATACTAGTCCTCCGCATTTTCTAAAGTACTCCCAGTGTAGCTAGAATATATTGCATTGCAATAGGAGGCAAATTGCCGCTATGTGTAGCAAGTTGCCGTTACGTGAGGCAAGTTGCCGTCACGTGTTACCGCGGCACTAGTGTGGTAAGGAACCTTAAGTTCCTTACCCTTCTTCGTATTAAAAAGACAACATCCATTTACAACACCGCATAGTATATATCATTGTGATATATGTATTCTGCACGTTGTTAAAGCATACCAACACTTATTAAGATAGGCCTTTTAGAGTGTTAGATTAAGTAGTAAGGCTACCGCGTATACTGGAGTTTTATTAGTTAAGGTATAGTACTTATTAAAAGCAAACTATATCGTTAAAAGAGACGCTAAGAGGTAAGCGTTAGAGGCGTGCTCCTGCTATATCTCTTTAATGTGTTTAATAAGGAAATCTATACTCTAAAGAACCTTATCTAGAGTTATTAAATCGCCTTCTAAGGCCTTTGTTGTGTCTTTAAATAGTAGTAGGATCGTAATCGTCTTACGGATTATGTCCTATTTATTACAGCTAAGAGTATTAGCACTTATCTCTTTATGGTGTAGATCTAGGAAGACTTAAATTGTAGTCTTAAGCTTAATTACTGACTCCAGTATAAGAAGCTATAAGTTCTACCTTATATCATTATCGCGCTTTAGCATCTTCTTGGCTAGCTTTAAGAAGGCTTAATATTGCTTAGTCGAATGCCTTAACTATATAGTGATATTATATATCTTGTCTAGGGCTCCAATCTCTTGCCACTTTGTCTATATAACTTCGTCTTAGCTATACTCGTGTTCTAATTTAAGATATAGTTGTTGCTCCTCCTGCTAGAGTTCCTCTACTGCCTAAATTATAATTTTAACGGCTTTAGTGTCTTTATAGAAAAGGAAGGCTTATACCGCGAGGTTAATAATATGGCCAATGCAGTGGATTTGGTACTGCGTGGTGTTTTAGGTAGGGAAGCGCTTTTATAAAATTTAACAGAGCTTATTATTACTGCCATAATTATTACCTAAATTAGGTGTATTTAGTAGAGAACTTAATAGCAGGAGAGGTAGGAAGTAAAGCTTACTAGTAAGATATCCAATTTAACTTTTAGGAATCTCGTACTTTTTAATCACCTTAATTATTACCTCTGCCTACTATTTACCTCCATACACCTCTTTATGCTCTCTTAACGCAATTATTGCTTTTAACAGCTGATTAAATTTATCTATAAAGTAAGTAGTAACTGCTTAATAAGCTGTCTTATTTAGAGCTGTCCAGCAATTAGTAGTAAAGTATATTTTTAACTTGGCTTTCTTAAGCCTTAACTTAATACGATCCTTATAAATAATAAATATCTTACTAATTAGAAGCGGTATACTCCTACGTGATTTATATAGAGGTCCACCCTTATTAGTTAATATGTAGTTGCAGATTTATAAGAAGGCTCTAAACTCCGGCCACTCGACGATTATATAAGGAAGATTCTGGGTGATGATTAAGTAAATAAGGGCATCTATAAAGGCCTTTTCGTTAACTGCTTCTTGTAGGATCCTTAACGTTTTTAGATCTCGCCTAGTTGCTGCAGCCTTAGCCTGCTTATTAAACATTACGGCAAGTGTAGCTTTAGTATTAATATTAACTTTAGATCGCTTTAGTTGAGTAAGAATTCCATGCGAGTTTTTTAGGTGACGACGGAAAGCAGTAGCACTTAATAGAGATTTTGCAATACCTTAATCCGAGCACCACTTACAGTAGAAAAGCTTTTGTTTAGATTTCCCTCTTATTAGTAAGCCCTTTAGAGCCTTATTAAGCACGTATAACCAAAGAGTATTATCCTTACGCTCGCGCCGTCGTTTTATAGATAGTGTACCGATCTTATAGTGAGGATCCTCGCGGGCAGCCGTTATATTATTAAACTCGTGCGAATCGTGATTACTTAGTGTTAAACTAGTAGTGTCTGCTTCTTAAGGTCTCTTTTAGGTAATAGTTGGCTCGTAGGTATTAGCTTGGGGGGGTATAGCTTAGGGAGTATATGGCGAAGATAAGGCAGATTAGTAGTGAACAAAAGGGTAAGGGAGGTATAGTATACTTATAACGCGTTATATACGCTAGATCTTCTACAGGCCCGCACAGACGTATATTATATATATTTTAATTGGTTTAGCGCTAAGCATGGATATCTAGAGTACCTCTAGCGATGATTGCCAAAATCCAATTCTCAATACTAAGTCTCTATTACCACTATATAGTGGTCTTACCACGGGTAATTATATAGTTATATCTATATAATATAATCACTAGGTATGATTATAATTAGGTTAGTTATGTTTCTATATAATATAATATAATCGTAACTAACTAATTATTGCTATTCTGCCTAGGCTTATAACTGTTAATTGGTGGTCCGTGCACCAATTATAAGAAAAGAATAAAGACTCTGTCTATTAAATGTAGTTCTAAGACCTCTATATATATATAAGAAAGGTATAGGAAATAGAAAAGACAAGGGGGGGTAGGGGGTGGTAATAGAAACAAGGGGTAGGTGACCAAGTCAATAACTAAGTCAATAACTAAGTCAATAGGTAGGTAGCTGAGTTGGGGTAGTAAGACACCTAATTTAGGTCAACAGAACGACTTAATTCTAAATCTATAGAAATCAAATAAAATAAATATATAAAAGTAGACCCCTAACTCCAAAGTCTATGACTTAATATTTAACCATATCCGAGACATATGAGGGTAGGGTTAATCCTATCTTAAAGCCTCCCAGGCGGCGATCTTGTGTCTCGGCATAGTGCTAGTAGTCTATTACATAGAGGTATATAAGGGTGGAATAAAGAAGTCGAGACCCTTGGGAAACAATATATATAGGTACCATAACCTAGCAGTTTTGCACATTGCACCAATATTATAGCCATCAAAGCTTATGCTTTTAAACAGTTTATCCTTAAATCAAGTTAGGTATAAGTTTAGTTTTAACAGTAAAGTAAGGTAATATCCTCTTACCCTTTATACCTATTAATCAGAAGACTAAGAATAAAGACTGTCTATTAAATATGGCTCTACGGCCTCTATATATAAGGAAGGCGTAGGTAATAGGAGGGGATAGGCAACTAAGATAGGGTAGTAGGACAACCCAATTTTAGTTAACAACACCAGTGATCTTCTTAGACTGGGTTAATTCAAGAGCTCTATAGTAGAGCCGTAGTTTAACTAAACTGGATCCTGTTAATTTAATTGGTTAGATAGAGTGGATTTAAAGCCGTAGAGCTCTTAAAGCTCCAATTCTCTAACCTAATTTAGGTAGGTGTAATATAAGGGTAAGCTAATTAGTAAGTAAGGACGAGCTTCAATTTTAGAATTAGGTGTACAAACTATATAATTTAAAAACTCTAGTATATACAACTGTTTCCTCCTACCCCCATTGTTATTATCGCTTTAATTAATCTATTTTTATCTTTTTCCTTACCGCCATAGAGCGACATTTATTAACTAAATTGCCTTTTATATCTAATGACGTCATTTTTATACCTAAAAGCCTTAACCTAAAAGCCAATAAGTTAAAAACGATTAAGGAGTTTAAGCTTTATAGAAGGTAATATATTTGGTATAAAGCTCTTACTAAAACCCTAAAGAATATTAAGTAACAATCCTTACTAATTTAAAAGTGGGGTAAGGATATCTAGCTAAAATCCTCTACGGATTGCTAAATATTCTACTACTGCTATATCTATAAGCGATTAAAGCATAAGTAAGAGCTCTATGTGGTATTATTAGGAAGAATAACTGCTATAAATTACCTTATATAAGATTAGTACTTGGATAAGGCAATAGGCGAGCTTCTCTCTGCGAAACCAGTAGATTTAAATTAGCCAACAATTAAAAAAATCTAGAGGCTAAATTACTTAATATAAATCGCAACTTTAACAGCTTTAAAGCTCTCCTAATTTAATAGATTGTTTACTGCTATATTGCCTTCTTCTAATTTAAAAACACCTACTTCTAACAGCTGTTGTTCTTCCTTTACCCTAGGCTCTAAAAGTTTCTTCCATAGGTAGGAAAGACGATTTATAGGTGGGTTATATAATTGTTTAAGTAATGGAAGGAGTTATTAAGGAAAGAGCTTAAAAGCGCCCAAAGCATAATATCGATTTCCTTTAACATATAAACGTTACTAAACGCGCACGCGATTATTGGTATTATAGGCCATTTTATTCGTAAAGATAGCAAGCGTTATTATGTAGTTCTTAGGCTCCGTAAAATTATTAATAAGCATACTAGTAAGAATATAGCGGGCGCCCTTATAGATCTATTTCGCGACTATGGGATTATAGGCAATATTAGGTATTTTATAGCTAATAATGCGGAGTTAAACGATACGTGTATTAACGCGATTCTTTATGCACTATATCTAAATATATCAGCAAAGATTTATAAAGGATGTTAACTATATTACTTTGGCTATATTATAAACCTTTACGCCTAGGCCTTTATAATTAAAAGTAATATAAAGGGGGTTTGTAAGGAACTGGCAACGGCTTATTGCAAAATAGACTTTAAAAAGATTAAGAAGTTATAAAGAAAGCGCGGAGCCATTATATTGCTTTATAAACTTATATAATATATTTATATAACTCCTTAGCGTCGTAGTTTCTTTTAGAGGATTAAAATTGGAGGCCTATTGGCAGAATTTAATAGCTTAAAGGGAAGTAATAAGATCTTATATAGAGCTTTGGTGTTAAGTTTTAGCGATTTTCGCGCAGCCTAGTACTGGATTTTATTTCTTTTAGAGGAAAATTAACTAAATTAGCTAAATCCACTCTATTAAAAAATTGAACTCTCTTATATATCTATACTAACCACTAGCTAGCTTATTTAAAATAACCAGACGCGTTAGAACTTATTATTCTTAGCTATATTACGCTTTCTAAACTATAAGGAATATATTATAAAGTTCTGCAGTGATTACTATCCAGTAGTAAGTATAAAGCAGCTTTTTAAGGAAGATCTACTATAAGAGCATTATTGGAAACAACTTAAATACCTATATAATTACCTAGAAACGTTTTACAAGACTACTATTATAGTAGAAGGCAAGCATACTAACCTTATTAACCATTTCTAAACCCTAGACTAGCTTTTGCTTAAGCTTAAGAGTATAAAGTATAAGTTTATTAAGCTCTTAAAGCAATTAAAAAAGAAGGCTAAAGTATAAGGTTATTACTGTGGTGGTGTAATTTGGCCCCCTAGATTTAATATTTAGATTAGGTATAGCTTTGGGAGAGCCTAGGCCTTCCACGTGTTTTATATAGATTAGTCTAGAGCCCTAGAGTCTTTAACAACTTAGACAGGCTTAACAGACAGTTTTGGACACTTAATACACTCTTTTCTCCTCTTTTTACTAACTGCTTTCCTACTAATTTCTACTAACTAACTACAACCAACCAACAGACTGATAGTATCGTGACTTCTTGTCTAGAGAGAGACCTTCCTTCCTATATACTTTATGGCATTCTATATAGGGACAACGGCAAGCTCTTTAGATTAGAAGTCTGGCACTCTATATATAGGAGACACATAGGAACGTACTACAGCTATAAAAGGACTAAAAACTGTTAAGTTACTGTTACCAAAGGCCGTTAAGCCACCAATAGGTGCGGAAATTAAGCATGGAAATTAAGATAAGTTAATAACACTTTTGGAGATTACTATTTAAGACCTATAGTAGACGGAATAGACGACTAGGAGTGGGAATGCGAGTATGGGGTATAGTAGAATAGAGGATAAAAGAGAGGGTTATAATACATTAGGGCCAGCAGAAAGAAGTCTTTAATTTTTTATTTACTATATTTATAATGGTCTATATAATTCTTCTTGCATTTATATAAGCCTCCCTTAAATTTGTAAAAGTAATAGCAATAGGACTAATAAAGGGAATACCAGAGATGCTAGGTCTATTCTATAATAACAGCAGAGAAGGAAGTAGGCAGCCTATTAACCTATAAAGTTTTCCTAACCTAAAGGATGCGGTACTAGACCTAACTCCTATAACGTCTAGAACTAATAACCTTTAGTAAAGAGAGGATAAGAACTAGGAGGTTAACTTACCTATCTTAGGAGAAACTGTAGGTCCGTTACTTTATAATAAACCACCAATGGAATAAGACAAGGTATATGTTATAGCCCAGCCTATACTAGCTCTAGGAACTCTAGGGACCCCTTACTTTACGGGATAAAACATATTATAATTTATTAAACAGTATAAGCGACTATGCATCTAATACCATATTACGGATAATAAGAAATATTATGGACTTCTAGAATATTATAACTATTAAATAGGGACCTAGATCTAAAGCCTACCTAAGTTTATTATTGGTAGATAGACGGAACTTATAAAAAAGCTTTAGATAGACTACCAAGGAAGTAACTACTTTCAATAAGTTAAGACGGTAGAATTCTTAGAAGCTTATATACTGTAGTACAGGAATAACCCACCCAGTAGTATACGCAAATACTATAGATAATTTACACTAATTTCCTAGAAGGCTATTAAGGCTAGCAATTTAGAAAACTGTAAATAAGGATACTGGTTTGCAAAAGGACTTCCATTTAAATATTAAAGATATGCTATAACTAAGATAGGAGCTAACCTAGATAGACAAGAGTCTTTTAACTTCCACCTGCTAAAGAAGGCTGTAGAAGATAGGCTTAATTCGCATAAGGGCACAGACCACCTATTAATAATAAACCTTAAGGAATAAGGTCTTTATTAGCTAGTTAGACAATTCCGTAATTAGCAACCGGTTATATTAAACCAGAGAGAGGCTGCTCTTTGGCCGCCCGTAGTCTCTTAGCTAAATAAGTTAGTAAGTATCCGTTAAATAATACAAGAGATAGACCCTAAGCTAAAGAAACTCACTAGTTAACTCCAGAGGCTTAATTTTAGGACAGTTAAATTGGCAGGTGTTATATCTTTAATGCTGTTCCTTAATAAGATTTGCTAAGATCTAATATAGTACACACAGCTCCTAAACTAAGTATTAGTGCATTAAGAATAAACAGGTCCACAACCTATAATAAATAACAATGGGCTACTGCCACTATATAGGGGGGCGCTATAAAAGCGATATAAGCCTAACCTAGGAAGGCAAAGAGGACAAGGAAATCTTAGCGCGTACTAGGTATAAGCTAAGACATATTATAGATACGGGGGTCCTTATTATTTTATTAACTAATGCCCAATACTCTAAGAACTAATTAACTATGGGTTCCTGTATATAAACAAGTATAACTAAATCTATACTAGAATATATAAGCGCCCAGGAAATCTAATTCCGTATTTGCTGAGCAATAATAGGATTTAGTTTCTTAAGGACTAGTTAAGGCAGAATGCGAATATTAATCCTAATATAACAGCAACAGCAATAACAATAGGCGTCTAGCTAGTGGCAGCCTTAGTAGAGTTTATAGAAAGCAATAGCGCTAAAAGCAAAGAAGAGCTCAGCAAGTCCTAGGAAGATGTATACTAAGTAGAGTTAGTGTATATTAACTCAGTAGGAGTAGCAACTTAGTTGTAGCCTATAACACGGTTATATGATCTTAGGAAACCGCAAGGGGACGTTAGAGTAACAAAGCCGCCTCTAAGACCGTCCGGTCTATAACCGGCAATAGTTTAAAATATATAACTAGGAGGACATATCTAAATCGCACCACAATCACAATAGTAGGCTCCTTAATCGCCGTTAAATAATAATAAGATTAATAAAATAAACTATACTAAATAGCTAAGAAGATAAATAGAACAAGAGATAGATGCGATAATAACTGCTAAAGCACCGCAACCAAAGCCAGTTAGGATAATAGATATACTAAAAGAAAACGTTCTAAGCCCAACTGTAATAGCAGACAAAATTTTATTAAAAACTATTAAAGTTACTATTAGTAACTGCCTTATATATATGCCCAAAGTTATAAAGTTATTCTTTAAACCTCTTCTACTACCCCTTATAAAGCCCTACCAATAAAAGCAAGAGGAAGTTAAAGCATCTGTATTATTGGCGCACCTAACGTTTCACGCTAATTAAACTAGCCTAATAACTACTAAGGTAGACCAAATTAAACAGGAAGCTAGATTTACCTAGTTTTAAAGATAATACCTAAAAGTGGAAGCATAGATAGGAGACAGAAAGGTTAAATACTTAATTAACTCCGGAGCAGAACTTAACCTTATTAAAGAAAGTGTGGCTCTATAACATAGACTACTAATATTAAGTCTGCCCCTGTAGTTACAAGGCGCATATCTAACGTCTACCAATAGGACTTAGTTAGAGTTCATTGGATTGGTGCATGCGGCCCCTATAGTAGTAGGTGGCGTCTTAATATCTACAACATTTATTACTATAGGAGAGATGCCATATAAAGTAATACTTAGTAAGCCGTGGTTAGTAAGGGCTAGACTAGTAATAAATTAAACTATAATAGGCTAGGTATCTTGCATTATTTAATTAAAAGATAGCGGGGTTAAAATAAGGTTCTTAACATCCTATAAGGATATAATACTCTTTAGACTAGATAAAGGAATTAGTATAGGCAGTAGTTTAGGAAATATATAACTAGTGTAACCGCTAAGATCGTATTTAGGGTTACTTATAACCCAGTATATTAGAATAAGAAGGACGCTAAGGATAGAGAGGACGGAAATAAGGTGCGATTTCAATAAGGATATTTACCATTTTGGATATCCGCCAGATATAGCCATTAATAGAAAGAAGAACGCAACACTAAATAGAGAGAGCTTAACAGTAAAATATTAAAGGAAGTCCTAAAAAAGCATATAGGAGAAAAGCAGAAGCTAGTATTTAAAGCAAAGGCTAGATTCCGCATATATTAAATATTAAAGATAACAGATCTATTTATAATATAAATAGAAAGTTATAGGAGCAAGACCTAATAGAACACTATAAGTATAGCAACTGTGTATAAATAAAAAGTGGATAAAGTCTGTTTAGTTAACTTGTTAGTACCAGATAGAATAGTTATAGGAGGCATAATGAAGTGGTAAGAAGTAGCCCTATATTGGTAAAAGGCATCTATTTAAGGATTACCTCTTAGTCTATATAATTATTTCCTTAAGCCGCGATACACTAAGCTGGCATATAGTGTATAACTAAAGCCAGAATAATTAGAGCGTATAATTATAGGAGATATTTAGCTAAGAGAATAAGAAATCTTTAAGGCCATATTATTTAACTAAAAAGAGGCTCTGGTATGGGAGTTCTCTAAAATAGGTTATATTAGCAGGGACATAACTCCACTATTAAAGATTAAGACTGTGCCGCATAAAGTATAGTAAGTACTAAACTTTCCTATACCAAGGGCCCTGTAAGAAGAGGTAATTAATATATTATAAGAACGACAAGCTTAAGGGACTCTAGAATATTGCAAAAGTGTTACGGCGCTGACACAGGTACTGTTGCAGACCCTAGTCAGGGGCTCGCCTAGACCCTTGGCGCCATGTATATAGACGTGTCCTTTCCTCGACCTTCCTCTAGTTCTCGTCTTGGAATTCTCGTTACTAGCTACCAATAGAATCCTGTTTTGTTGACTGAGCCCTTTACATTAGCCTATATAGGAATCTATGGTTTCTTATAAGCAAAAAAGAGCATAAGAAGTACCAACTAATTAACGCGGTAATAAATATTAACTAAGTAACTATTAGGGATGTAAATCTGCCGCTATGTGCAAATAAGTTCTCCAAGGAGTTTATAGGGTGTAAGGTTATATCTCTAGTAGACTTCTTCTCTAGCTATAACTAATTAGAGCTAGATATAGAAAGCAGGAACCTAATAGCCTTTGCAATACCTCTAGGACTTCTATAGCAAACAATAGTACCTATAGAAGGCACGAATTTGGTAGCTTAGTTTGTAAAGACAATTACTAAGATCCTAGAGTAACATATCCCATACTATACCTTACCGTTTCTGGATAATATTACAGTAAAAGGCCTATAGATAATATATAATAGAGAAGAGAGCCTTCTAGGCATATATAGATACATTCTGGAATATATTATATAGCTAGATGGAGTACTTGCAGATTTGGAATAAGCTAGGTGTATAATTTTAGGCATAAAGTCTTATTTCTGCAAAGATAAGATTATAGTAGTTAGCTACCGCTATAATAGAAAGGGACGATATCCGGAAGAGTTAAAAGTCGTAAAATTATTTACTGGAGAGACTATAAAGACGTTATATCTACCTAAGCATTCTTAGGAGTTGTTGTGTATTACTAAATATAGGTAAAAGACTTTATAATAAAGGTAGAGCCAATCTTCCAACTGCTATAAGTAAACGTTCCATTTATATGGGGTATAGAGCAGATAACTACTATAAAGACTCTAAAGTATGCAATTACTACCATACCTGTATTAGTTTAACTACATTATAGTAAGGGGACTAGGCTAATTATTCTTGCTATTAATGGATGTAAGAATGGATGGAAATGCGGTCTTATACAGCTAGACGTATAAGGTCGTTACTATCCATACTAATATAAGAGTGGCATCTAGTCTTAAGCGGAGCAGAAGTACAATTTAGAAAAGCTTAAATGTTAGGCGTTGCTATATATATTAAAGTGTTAGGTATACCTATATGGCGTACACTTTACAGTTAAGATGGATATAAATACCTTAGTTACATAACTAAATTATACTACCACTAATTTACCAGGAGCCTTAATAATAAGATAGCTAGCATGGATCCAGCTATAGGACTTTAATATTAGATATATGCCAGGGAAGAAGAATAGCCTAGCTAATAGACTGTTATAATAACTACTAGATAGTAACTAACCTAATAAGCCAACTAAGGATATTAAAGAGTTTATTAACTATAAGCTAAGTGCTTTAGAATATATAGCTAGCCTAGTTAAGATAGAGGTGGATTTGCTATTAAAAGACTTATATTTAGAGAAATCTTAGAAGATTACAAGATAGCTAGTAACCTTATAACATCTAGAAAAAATAAATACTAAGGAATTTAAAAAGTTTAAATAGTATATACTAAAGTTCCTAGTGCGTAACTAGCAGCTCTTTTACTAACAGTTTAAGAATATACTAATATAGAGGGTAGTTAATAATAAGACTACTTAGTAAGAGATTATTAAGAACCTTTATAATTAGAGTGGATATTATAAATAAAAGGGAACGTACTAGAAGGTCTTAAATTAATATTAGTGGCCAGGACTATAGGATTAGATATTATAGTATATTAAGTTATGCCTATAATGCTAGGAATAACAGCCAGGATAAAAAGAAGAAGTAATATACCCTATATAGGAGTCTACCTTATGGTAATAAGTAACAGTAGATATTATATTTATGCCACTAAACCGTCTTAGGTTCTAGTACCTGGCCATTACTTAAGAATATATATCTAAATAGGTAGAAGCTTGGGCTCTTTAAAAGAAAGATATAAAAAGTATAGTAAAGTTTTTTTATAAAGATATTATCTGCTAATAGGGAGTATTTAGACAGCTCTCTGTAGATAGTAGAGGAGAAAATACTAATATTACTGCCGCGCTTATAGAGCTCTATAACATTAAAAGGGTTATGGCTTCCGTATATTACCTATAGGGGTAAGGCTTAATAGAGCGGGGGCATAAGCCTATAATAGATGCTTTGGTAAAGATAGATAGCTTATAGCTGGATAATCTCTATACTATTTTATAGGCAGATAGAATAACTATTAAGCGGCCTACGGGAATAATACCAGTAAGAGTTATATACAAATATAAGCATGTCCTTCCTATTAAACTCTATATACCTACTTAGCAAACACTGTCTTGGCAAATAGTTTAAACCACTATAGAGCTACTAGCACTTTATATAAAGCAGTTTAACTAAAGAGACGCAGATATAAAAGAGGCTATTATACGTATAAGACAACTAAGAGTAGCAAATAAGGAGTACTTTAATAACACCCATTACATTCACTAGGACGGATTTAAGGCTAGAGATATAGTTATACTTAATAACACACAGCTTAAGCAAGATTATTCTAGTAGCTATAAGTTAGATCTAAAATAGCTAGGCCTATTCTATATATATAAGAGTTACCCTTATAAAGGATAGTACTTAATTAAGGATCTTAATAGTATGCCATTCCGCGACTAAACTTTAGAGAATAGATTAAAGAAGTTCTATTAATAATAGGTATCTAAAGTCCGCTAGGAGGACCGGCTTAACCAGTTAGGTGGAACTATGCTATAAGAAATAACAGCAGAGCTAGAGCCTAAGGAAGATATTATATAAAATCCACTAGTATCGCAACGCCGCGTAGTTTAAGAAGTGCGTATTCTAGAAGGATTATTTAACAGAACTAAGTGTAAAACGTTTAACTAGGGGATAGTTAAGTTCTATAGTGGGGGAGGGGATATAGATAATAACTATGCAATCTATTTATTTGCTATATTTCCTAAAGCTCTTTCTATTACGCTTTCTTATTTGCTTTTTAGTTATAAGAATCTGTTATATATTAATAGTAAGGTAAGGGTAGAAGGATGTTTATATATAACTATCTAGGTTTATTTACTGCAAAGATATTAGTTCCGCTTACCGCCTTTACTAAGCTAATAGTAATTTTCTATCCTAGGGATAGAAAATTATAATTAGTCTATTTAGTAATTAGAGCTGGCAGAACCCTATACTGCCACCAGATTTAGTAGACCATTTAAATTAAAAACCCCTATTAAGAACTTTACTATTTTGCCCTTAATAGACCTTAAAGACAGTTATAATTAACTAAAGAATAAACTAAGCAGAATCAATAATAGTATACTTATTATGTCTTTATTAAATAGACCGCTAGTACTATATAAAGAAGCTAAGTAATAGATTAGCGACGTCCTTATAGAAGTTAGAGGTTTTATAGTTAATTAGTATTAAGCTATACTTATCTAAATCTATAACAAGATTCTGCTCTTAAGAGAGAACTATATAAATACTGCTAGTATAGTAGTTAATTTCATTAACCAGGATAATAGGCTGCAAGCATTATTAGGAAAGGATACATTTTTGTTAATCTTTAAAGACATTTCTAACATTAGTAAGATGGCAAAGGATTAAAGAAATCAGTGTAATAAGGCTAGAGAAACTATCTAAAAAACCTAGGGATAAGGTATTCTTAACAGACCGCTTAAACACGCAGTCTCCTATTACTTCCTTTTTGCCGTCCAAAAGCTTACCATCTACCTACTTTATAAAGTGACGGTATAAGTTAATAAGGCCCTAGTTAAGAGGCTTAATTATCTAAAACGCGGCATTAAGAACACTACTTAACTACAGCTAACCAATTTTACACTTACGCCTAAGATATTAGGACGGGCAATATTAGATAAGGTAGTAAATAAGTATAATTTAGGAAGATACTTAACTGGCTTCCTTATTCCAAATAAGGACCTACCGCCAAGAAGTAGGAGACTAACTACTATAGGACTAGAGGTTACTAATATTGGAATTAGGCAGGTAGGAGAGAGCTTAGCTCTTATACTATAAATATATTCTTAATATACTTCTAACATAATAAATCTGTTAGCCTTTTAGCCATTAACACCTGTTTAAAGAGGAGGTGTTAGTATTATACTAAGCCTATCTTAATAAGGATTACCTATATTAGTTAACTCGCCTTTATCTTCTATAAATAAAAGTATTCTTGCAGCTAGAACGCCTACTAGCTTACCCCTATAGCTGCTAGTATCCTCTTTAAAAAGGAATCTAAGAAAAGGGCTAATAGTTACTTACCTAGAAGTAGGAGGGCTAGAAGTAGAATTAATATTTAATAAAAATGTTATTAAGCCTAGAGATAATAAGGAGTATGTTAAGGAAACTATAGATACTATAGCAATACTCTATTTAAAATAAGGGTGTAACTATAAAGATAACATACTAGCTTATCTTAAAGCATCCCTAAACTAAACTATTAAAATTAAACTAACTAAGGTTATAAAGCTCTTGCGTAGTTAATATAGGGCAGCTAGTTTTAACCTAGAGATATATAAGGTCTGCTAGATGCATACGCAAGCCATAAAAGGATATATAGGTTTAGCAATAAAGGGTTTAAACTATGCCGCACTATACCACAGATTCCATTTAATATACTATGCTTATAATTACCTTAATACTATAAAGACAGATCCTACTATATACTCCTAGTTTAGAAAAGCTTATAAACCTCTAGTTTTATCTAACTCCTTAAAACCATATAAGTTTATTTATAATTTAGCACTAAGGTTTTCCTATAATAGAGGGGCTTTGCTTAATTAGATGCTATTACTAAACAACTAAGATATATAGCAGCGAGACGGATCTATAGTTTTAAACGTGTTTAGATAGTAGTAGGATTTTAGTATTTTAGCAATAATTAATAAAGAAATATATATATACCGTTATTACTAGTATCTAATTAATAGACGGCCAATTACGGCTAGTTAAGAATAATGGTTTATGGTCTTTACCAACAGCTAATAAGATAAGATCCTTAGTACTACCATCTCTATTATACTCTTAGGCCTAATAGCTAGTGGCAACTTATCTCCTACCCTTATTATATAAAATTCGTGATTAAGGGAGACTCTATAGCTTTCTACTATATTAATGTTAATATTCCCTCTTTTCTAGAGAGTAGACGCGGCGCTAGTATAATCTAAGAGAGTATTTCTCTGGATAATAAAACTAAGGATAACTACACAATTATCCTACCTGGTATATATTATTACTTAAAATTATAGTAGGCAGATTTTAAAGCATAAGGATTAACTAAGGGCGATAGATTTATATATAAGATCTCTAATTAAGACTGGACTACTAAGAATATAGAAAAGTATGCAACTGACTAGGTAGCTTAGCCGTGTAAGAAAGGAGATATGCGCATAACTATACCTTACCTTCCTTATAGAGTAAAAGGACCTTTAACTGGGACCTAATAAACAATACTGCTATAGTTTATTGGTATTTAAGACAATTATAATAACCTTAAGGTTATAGAAGGAGGAACCTAGGCAGAGCTAGCGGATGCTTACTAAGACTTAAAAGCGCCACCTTATACGCCATCTAGATATGCTAATCTTTATAGCGTAATCCCGTACCGCTTCCCTACTATAGTTAAGCTTACTACTACCAGTGCCTTATCTAATGCTCTTCTTGGTAGATAATAATAGGATTCTCTAGCAGTAATTTAAGATTATAACCTTCTTCTTACTAGCAATGGGAATAAAGTTAAAAAATAGATACATTTCTACCGTCTTAGGGCTGTTAAGAACTATAAGGATGCGTTCTAGCTTATATATGCAACTAAAATGGAGCGTTTTAATAGCCGCTTATACTTCTACTGCATTAACCATAGAATTAATCCTATAACTGTTGCGGTAGAACTAAGTATTATACCTCCTGTTATTGCAGAAGGATAGAGTTATATAGAGTTGCCTAAGAAATTGTGGGACAGAACTAAGCAAATAGAAGGATATAAGAGAGCCATATTATCTAAGAGCCGTTAGTCTAATGCCTCTTATACTGCCCAGCCAGGTAGACAAGAGCGGTCTCATTCAACCAGAACGGAGTCTCCTTGCTTACCATCTTGGGTTTATAGTAAGGGTAAGGAGCGCATACAGTTACCTACTGCGCCTTCATTTTAAAGATAGGGAGTTTTAGAGTTTTGGAAGTTGTTAAGGGACAACAACTTAGGCGGGGGAGGTATGTGGTGGTGTAATTTGGCCCCCTGGATTTAATATCTAGATTGGGCATAGCTTTGGGAGAGCCTAGGCCTTCCACGTGTTTTATATAGATTGGTCTGGAGCCCCAGAGTCTTTAATAACTCGGACAGGCTCGACGGACAGTTTCGGACACTTAATACACTCTTTTCTCCTCTTTTTACTGACTGCTTTCCTACTGATTTCTACTGACTGACTACGACCAACTGACAGACCGACAGTACCGTGACTTCTTGTCTGGAGAGAGACCTTCCCTCCCACATTACTACTTGGCCACCTGTGTAGAGGCTACCTAGTAGAAGTGCGAGAAGTATTATATTAAGGCTAATGACATAGTAGCTTACTATGCAGCAATTATTCTTAACCCAACTTTTAAGACGTAGTAGTTTTACAACCAATAGGGGCAGTATAAAGAGAAGGCGGCTTAGATCTTAAAAGCAGAGAAGGTAGTAAGAGAGCTCTAGCTTAAATATAAAGGCAAAAGCTTTTGCCAACCTTTACCCTTATCTATACTAGTAGCTTTACAGCCATTGGCTATAAGAGAGAAGATATATACCTCCGCCTAAGCTTATAAACGCCTTAAGACGACTTATTAAGAATGCAATAACCCACCGCCAATTGATCGCTTTAAGGAATATCTTACTACTAACCGCGTACTTCTTGCCAAGAACTAACACTTTAATATCTTATAATACTAGTAGGATCGCTATAAGAGCCAACCAGATCTTGCTCAATTTGCGCTTAATATCTTAGCTATACCTCCCATAAGCGACAAATGTGAGCGGCTCTTTAGCAGCTACAAAATTCTTCTTAAGGACTGACGTTCCTAATTATAAATAGATATTATTAAGGCAAATAAGGTTCTTCGGCACTTATATAGGCCACCACAAAAAGGCATATTTGATAATAAGGAAGTAGATAAGATAGTAGGAGAGGACTATAAAAGGATGTCACTTAAGGAAGCTGCTAAGACTTAACTTACTACCGCAGTTACCGCGGAGGCCTCTACTTAGGTAGAAGATTATATAATTAATAAGGAGGAAGAGGAGCTAGATAAGCAATATGCGGCTATTGAGATTGACTACGAGACTGAGGTTATTAGTGAGGCGTAATATAGGTAGCTTTTGGCGAGTTGTTCTACATCTATACTTCCTTTTACAACACCATTAATAATGCCAAGCTTTTCTAAATATAGTATATAAATACATTGGAGCTCCTGGAGTCAAACAATTTACTAGCTGGATGGAGTGGATTTGAGCTCTGATCCACTCCAGTCCAGTCCAAGAAGATTACTGGTGACAACACCATCGAACCTTGGACACATCCTATGATGGGTGGCATATCATCCAAGCTACCGGAAACATGGCTATATGAGCTCAATATAAAAGATCTAATTTGCTCCGCTAAGTACTCTAACTACAGCCTCGTTCCCTTCCCTAACCGCCCATGACAGCGGTGTCTGGCTCGCATTATCTTTCGAGTTGGTGTCAACATCGGTCCGTCCAACAAGGAACTCAACCACAGACTTGTGACCATTCCCAGCCGCCCATGATAGCGGTGTCCTACCAGTTGAGTCTCTTGAATTAGCATTGATGCCACCTCGTTCAACCAATAGCTGAACTACTGCTTTGTGGCCAGTGGTAGCCGCCCAAGAGAGCGGTGTCCAGCCCTCATTATCCTTTGGGTCGAGTTCAATGTCACCCCTTTCTGCTAGGATCTTGACAACCTCGACATGCCCGTTCTTTGCTGCCCATGTTAGCGGTGTGTGACCTGACATGTAGTCTCTGGAGTTGACATTGATATTGCTTTGTTCGATTAGCAGCTTGACCACAAGCTCATGACCTCTTCCAGCCGCCCACGAGAGGGGCGTTCGGCCCCTATTGTCCTTTGAATCAGGGTAGGCATCCATTCTTTCGAGTAAAAGCCTGACCACGTCCTCATGCCCTTCCTTTGCCGCCTCGAGCATCAGACTAGAATCCTGCACGTTCTGTAAACCTTGATCTAGAAGAAAACGTAGGCTCGCAGCGGAACCTTTCTGACAGGCAATTTTCAAAGGATCTCTCCCGTTAACTAACTCATAATCGATGTATGCAAGCATATCTTCACAGTCTCCGCTCGATACTAGTTCGAGCAACAAGTTTAAGAATGCCACAAGATTCTGGTCAACAGCCCAGCGAAAGAGATTGATGTGGGGCAAAACAGGTTCTGCGGATGGCAATCGCCAGTTTGAAGCTGTCCATGGTTGCGCATTAAACGAGAGCTGGCGCTCGAAGGTAAGATATCTGAATTTCGCCCAAGAGGTTTCTTTTGTAGGGGTAAACTGAAAGGTGTGGTAGTGCCAATTGAGAGCCACATATTTTAATAGATGATAGGCGCGTTCCAGGTCTTCTGATGGAGGACCGAGAACAGGCACATCAAATGATACCAGATTTGGCGTTCTATGATTAATACTCCCATGTATTGTAGAGACAAATCTGCTGAGCGCATTTCCAAAAGGTATATGGCTCCATACTAGGCCCTGTGTCAATTCAGACTTTACGGAGACCTTTGTGGACTCCTTCTTCAAGATCTGAGTCTCAAAATCCGAGAAGCAGAGGTACGTAACACATGCTTCACCGATATTGAAGTCCGCCTCTCGTAGCGTGAATCTAATCGGATCAACAAATGGTGACGAGTAAGTTGAACTGAGAAGGAATTGCTTGACGGTGTGGTGTGCAAACGTGACGGTTCTGTCATCTCTGTCAAAAATAATTAAGCTTCCACAAGCCCGAAGTATGCGCATGTAATCTGTTGGAATTTTACTCCTATTAAGATATTGGTCTGCTGCGTCGATAGCGTAGGCTTCATTAAGCTCTTCAATCGTAAGAGGTCGTTTGGCGCAGGCTAGCCAAGGAAATATCTTTCGCATGATCGTGATCTTTACTTCTGAACCAGTAGATGTACAGATTCTTTTTAAAATACGGGCAAATGTTTCTGCGATATCTTTCGGCAAGTTTTGGAGCGTTTCACGGATTGCATCGTCCGTTATTGCTTCGCAAATTTCCTCGAGTTGGAATTTAACCCAGAGAAACCTGCCCGATGAGTCAGTTATAGCGACTCCGCATGATACTGAACATACTCCTATATTAGAGACTCACATATCCTTTGCTCCATCTACAAGAGTGTCAATGATAACTTGTCGTAGACCCGGATCTCGAATTTTGAGCTCATCGTTCTTTAATTTCAGATCAACGCTGTCTGAAACATACCTAGCAATGTCGTCACGAACAAGTTCCACTAAGATATCAATGGAATTATCATCCTTAAACGCTTGGCGGATCAGTTTTTCCTCGCGTCTGCTGAAGATCATGGCCTTCACTGTAGTATCTTGAAGCTGCATAAGACGGCGAAGTGCTTCAAGGACAACAGTCTGGCCATGTTTAGCGAGCTCATCAATCCCATCTATTATGATCATAGCCCTGCTGAAGTGACTGAGAACTTTGATAAAGAGGTCAATCAGATCCTCCGGAAGGGGATTTGTAGACCCTTGTCTAAACAAACGATTGATATCTTCAGCAACATCCTCAGGGATTTCTATCCGTTCGAGGAGTTGTCTGGTTATTGTCCCTACTAGTGACGAAATGTCCAATGTCGAAGTGTTTGTATAGTGACAGTAATAGTAGCAGATTGCCGAACCCACTTCTAAGTAGGACGAAGACATTGAGTCAACAACACTGGAGGCGAGGACCGTCTTGCCAGAGCCAGGAATACCGAAGCAGCCAAGACAGCCAGAAACTTGGCTTTCCTGCCAATGACTGAAAGCTTGTACTTCCGCGAGCCAGGTTCCCGTACCGTGATGGCGAAGCTTTTGTAATTTGCCATGCTGACCCACGTAGTCTATTCCAGATAGTAGGGCAAGTAATTTTCGTCGCTTCTTTGCTTTCTTTTCCTGTTCCTGTAGGGCTTGGGCTTGCTTCCATTCCACCATATGACACAACCCTGCTTCTTTTTCTAAAATCGATTGATAACTTCGGAACTTTGCCAAATAAGTCCTATCAAAGTCTTTCGTAAAGGTTTTCCAAACGCCCTTAAAAGTTACCCGGCCAACTGCGATTTCTTAAGAGTCAGTCAAGGTGTACGAGGAGGTGTAGAGATTTTGGTATTGCGAGAAGTAAAAATAGCATAACTCAAATGCTTGCCAGGAACTTAAAAATGTGCCCTGCGTTATGTGAAGAATGTTTCTAGCCAGAAAAATATCTACAATGGCCGCAATAACACAGTAGTTGATGAGAATACATACTTGGTTTCTTTCGGGCATCAACAAACACTGATTTGGCGTCGATACAGAATTCCAGAATAATAAGATATGCATTACAAAGTGCTTGACGAAGCCGCTCGTGGCCTGGGAATAGCATTTCGTACTCTCGGAAACGTGGCAAGGCATCTCCGATCTGGGCGAACATTTCAAGCAGGTTATCGAGGGACGTACGGTACTTTTGGGCAATCTAAGCCGACGCTTGTCAGCACCAAACGTCTACCTGTAGGACATGCTTCTCAGAGGTTACTCACATGAAGCACCACTCGTATGCTTCCCCATATCGGGCAGAGGAATATGGGTGAGGCATTAGAAAAGACATCTAAGGCCTTGCCGTAGGCGTCGATGCACTCTATCATCGGTTGAAGCTTCTTCGAAAATTTGGGCAGCTTGCTATTGGCGTCATAGTCCTTACAGGCAACGCTACTTGCATAAAAAAGGTTTTCTAAAGAAGCGTTTTGAAATATTGCTTTTTCACTATCTGTCAGGTCTGTCATAAAACGGGCCTTTGCGATTTCCCAAGGACCGACTGGCACTCCTAGCCCGGTGCTTGTCGAGTCCATGGTGGGCTGAGTTAGGTATCAAGTTTTGGCGTAAGCGATATCAACCGACTTTTTATATCATTGTGGAGTCTTTAAGTTTCTAAACATATATTGATGTAAGAATGGGAGAAGGGGAAACAAACAAGCCAACCAGGAAAATAGAAGGAAAGGGGATGGAAAGAAGGAAACGGAATAAAAAGAAAATATAGCTTAACGCCGGGGATGTGCACCGCCCCATGGAAGCGCCTGAGGCGAACTCTTCGTTGAGCAAAGACCAGAGACTCATAACTTGGTTGGCTAAAAGGGATTTGGCGAGGTAGCTGAGTAAAAGCCAGCCTGCAGGGGTTGAAACGAGGAGTGCAACACATTGCAACCATCGCTTTCCACCTGGCCATTTGTCAAACTGAAGCCTCTCGTGTTGAAGGAAAGAGGTAACATTTTCCAGTCTTATAGCATCCGTAAAATATACCGAACTAACTATCGAAATCAACTCTGGAAGTGTAGATTTCATCCTTCTTTCAAGCCATTTAGCTAAAACATCAATGCAACTGTTGTAAATACATTTTTCATAGCGTAAGTGTCTAGTGACTAAATGCCTGAACTAGGTGAGAGAGCCAGAATTGGAGGTGAGGGATTCACATAGAACAAGATCCTTTTCATTGTTTATCCAACCAATTTGAAGTCGCGCATACAGCTCCATGAATTTACTTTAAAGCTGAAGGAGCTCTGCAGCAACTCATGGAGGTTTGAGGGTAGGATGAGAAATTAAGTCGAAGCATGCGGTTATTATCGCACTTTATCAAGGACGCGTAAGCTGGTCACGCCGCCACGCAATAGCAAAGAGAGGGCTTGAACGTGAGTGAGGGGCGGACCGTGCGGGCGGTGCGGGCGCTAAGCCACCGAATGTAATGGATCAACAGGGCGCTAACATGCGAGCTTTTTCCGTCAAGGGGCAAGAGGAGCCTCAAGTTTTCCTATCAACGAAATGCCGGTCTTTAAATTGGGTGACACGGACGTTTCAGTACAACGAGGTACGACAAAACACAAGTTTAGGTTGGCTCCTCGAGTGCATCTAAATAACGTTTTAGCCACCTGGTCGAGCCACCCGGTCGAGCTAGCTTTTAAGTAGAGCTCTCGTATGCACGGACTCTCGCCTAAATTTAGGGTATGTTCGGTTGCAACTCCAGAATCAATCTGATCTGGAGCTCCTCCAGATCGACAGTCGCGTCAAATTCGCACGCTTTACCGTATGAGGTAGTTGTTCTGGAGCTCTTGGCACCAGAATATTCTGGAGGCCTTGACCTCTATCTCCAGATTCATAATTAATCTGGAGCTCTACGCGACGATGCCTTTGTCAAATATGGCGACTCCACTTGCGCACACGATCCTCACACAGCACCTGTACGCTATATATGACGTCCTTCTTACTCTCGTAATTAGAGTCTTCCTGCGCACGCGCGGCGAGCCGGGCGTGATACGGGTGACGGGGTAAAGGGCCTCAATCGACTTGATTGACGATTGGCAGGAGTAGGAGACTCCATTGTATTACGACACTAAGGGAGGAAGTCGCGATAGAGGCCTGAGGGCAGAGAGAGGTGGGCGCAAAGGTGGGCTCAAAGGCGGGCTCAAAGGTGGGCTCAAAAATTGATTAATGATTTGGAGCCTCTTCTGGAGCCTCTTCTGGAGCCTTACCGAACAATCGACTCAATTACAGATCAAATGAAGCCATTAAATTAGACGCCACTAGTACCTTACTAATTGACGCCAAAGGATGCACGGATCAAAACAATTCTAATCTGGAGGCAATTTGCAACCGAACATACCCTTATCAATTATATTAGGTCCGGCGGAAAGAACGCGGTCCTTTCCGATTGACACGCGTCCGTGGCTCTCCGGGTTGCACGGACGTGTGCAACCTGAAGCCTTCAGATTCAAATAAGGGTCGTTCGGTTGCAAGTTCAGATTAGAATGAGGGCTTTAGGTTGATCTAGAGCTCTAATCTGATTCTGAGGAGTTCGGTTGAATTCCAGTTCAACTTGACTTTAGCCACAAATTTTTGATGCTCCTTTGACCGCCCAAAAAACACGCTAAAACTAGGCGGACTTTACCATATATAGTATCTAAACGGAGGTCTTGGCGTCAGTTCAAATCAGGAGCTTGAAGCTCCTCATTTGCATCTAAAGGCTTCAGATTGTACACGTCCGTGCAACCCGTAGAGCCACAGACGCATGTCAAATAGGGAAGGAATGCGTTCTTTCTGGCGGACTTTCAGTTCAGATTCAACCTGACGCTTTTGCAACCGAACGACCCCTAAGGAGCTTCGAGCTCCTTATTTAAACTAACGCCAAGACCTCAGTTTAGATTCTATATACGGTAAAGTGCGCCTAGTTTTAGCGTGTATTTTTGGCGGTACGAGGAACATTAAAAATTTTGCTGCTGGGTTCTGAATCTAAGGGATTCAGCCGAACGATCGCATCAGAAATAGAATCAAACCAATCTGGAGCCAAATTTTGCAAACGAACGTTCCCTTGACAAACCTCGTATCGGTAAGTGTGTTGAATTCCTAGGGTTTACCATACCTAGTAGCTCAATAAGTTGAAAACTTCGCAAACATAGGCTTAAAATTTATGTTATAATAAGCTAGCAAATAAGTAACAAATAAAATAGTATTTGAAAATGTAATCAAAAGAACGTTGAATGAATCTAGATTGAATTGTTCCCGACACAGCTCTCAGCTCTCCTAACTCTGCTTGAGCCTCCGCTGAGGCTCACACCCTATTTAAGCACGTCGTCCCTTGCCTTTTCCTTAAGTCCCGTTTTGTACGTAGATCGCAGCTCTAGCTCGAAGCAGAAAGCTCTGCGTTCTGACAGTAATATCTACATAATATAACTAATGGATGGTCTTTTCTCTCTTTGGCCCAGTAGCTGGTTCTTCTATGCCTAGAGTGTGGATCGTGTCCCGAGAGTCCATTTCTGCAATTTCTCGAGGCTGTATGAGGTAAAACTGCTGATACATAAATTACGAAGTGAACCATGGCTCCGCAAAATCCAAGCCCCTTCTTACAACCAATATCCTATGTTTCTTCGCGACTAGGAATTCACGCCTCGCGGGGGCGTACTCAATTATGAAACCTCTACCGCTGCTCTGCCACTCTGAAAGTACGAAGAAATGCCGCTCGGTCCCGTGCCTGGACAAAGTGAACGACGTCAAATCGAGGCTGCACACCCAGAAGTCCGTATCGAGAAACAGGAGTAGGCCGCCAGTTACGGTGATGATCTGATGTACCTTGCTCGCAAGGTTGTCAATGCCGGGGAGAGGCACAGGCGGGGCGGAAGGGCTAGAGGCAGAGATGCTGGATGCGGGCCAGACTTCGAGCAAGGCGGGACCGGAGGAAGAGTTGGAAGAGGGGCTGCCTCTATGGAAATTCACAATGAAGTGGGAGGACTGCCGGTGGGGGCTTAAACCTGACCAGTTTCCAAGCTGCAGGGCACGGCGATGGTCTGGAGAGGGAGGCGTAACTATGAGGCTCAGCGCTTTAATCTCTTCAGCGAAGGGCTGTGTTTCTAGTGCGTCAGCCCAAGAGTAGATGTGCATGTCTTTGCGGCCGATAGAGATGAAGTTCTCCGGATGCAGCGGGTGGCTGATGATGGTCCTGTCGTCGCCGTCGTCTAAGGAGATCGAGAAGCCGACTTTTTCTCCTTTCGTGGTCCATACTTCGGCGGATCTCTTGCCCCGGGTGAGGATCCTGGTACCAGAAGCATTCAAAAGCAAAGCTGTGAGGGACTCTTGTGAGCGCATCTCGGCGACAGTATTTACGACTTCGCAGCCTGCCTGTGATACCATAACTTTATTCAGCATTACACGGCCAGACTCGTCTGCAGTAATTAGCAGACATCTCTGCTCGCTGTAGGCAATGCAGGTAATTCCAATGTTCGCAGCATGCTGGTAAAGAACGCCACATTGAGTGGCGTTATGCGTCTCAAAATAGGCGACGGAGCCATCCTGCTTCCCACAGAAGACTAAATCCCCACTAGAGTGGCAGCATATCGTTGTTATTTCTGCCTCTGGGGGACCCTCTAGCATGCCGACCGACTTTGGCCCCAGCGGAATGGCCTGACTCAATTCGCTTTGACTGCCCTCATCCAGATCGTTGTAAACAAGCACGGCGGGCTCCCAGATGCGGCATTGGGACCCGCGGATGTCGGCAAAGCGGAGACTGTCACTGCTGAATACGATACCTCGGATGCCATCCTCGTACGCGTTGATCCGGTATATAAGCGACAGGTTCTCCCCCTTAGAGCCGGCAAATTCGAAGATTTGTATCGTGCCTCGCGAGCTGCCGGTAACGAGTGTCCGTCCATCTGGGGAACATGCTAGGCTATGAGCATAGACATCTCGAATCCGATAGCGGAGCTCAGTCGACCACAAGTCGTAAACTGTAAGCTCTCCATCACCGTATGACGCAACGAGAATATTAATCTCTGGACTTGGATTAAAGGCTATTGAGTCAACAACGTAGTGGTTTTCCGCGCCTTTTGAAAGGGTGCTGGTCTCCCTGCTACAACATCCAATATATAACTCGGCCTCTGTGTCGAATAAATATATGGGTAATCCCCGATAGCTGACGGCTAGAGTGGTGTAATCCGGAGAAAACAATGCTTTTCCTGGTGGTTGGCGTGGTCTCTGCTGGTCAGCGTTCCCGTGGTTGCTGTTAGTCCACTGCCATCGTTTTTCCTCGAGCCCCTCCTGTAAATCCCAGGTGACCGTATAGTTTGCTTGGGTAGCGGCAGCTAGAGCGGTACTTTCGTTTATGAAGAGAAGTGTAAGAGCCTGGTGAGTGGTATCAAAAGCCCAAACTTGCGTTCTGCTTTCCAAGTTCCAGACTTTTACCTCCCGCAGGCCACCCGAGGCCAGGTATCGGTCTTCACTGCTGAATACCAGAGTCTTGGCCCTTTTGCCATGGCTTAACGCGAATTTTGCTTGCATCGAGTCCCGATAGTAAAGGAATATTGTGCCATCGGATACTGCTACCGCCAAATATCGGTCGCCATGGGCAACTGCGCTAGTCTGATGAGCTGGGTATTCAATCCTGGCCAAACAGTCGTCCCAAGTCTTGTCTGTTAGGCCTTTGACTAGTAGTCCCCGCTGTCGGGACGCATAGGTCTTTGAAATAATAGATTCTGATGGGCACAGTGCCAGGACTAAGGTATGGATCGATGACGGCGAAATAGTGAGGCTTGTCCGGAACTTCGCACTCAGCCTGATTAGGTCATTGATCCATGTTTCCAGACTGATTTTTTGAGAAGAGAGGGGTGTCAGGTATTTTAACCGGCGCATTAAGTATGCTCGCAAGTTCTTCGCGGTGCGGGTAATATGATATAGCTTCCCTATTCTTGCAAGATATTCTATCCATGGCAGAACACTGCTGTTTAGGAATTCACAGAGGAGATTCCAAGTTGTAGAGTCTTCGGATGAGCATTTCTGGAGATGGTCTGAGAAAAACACGCAAGCATAGTCAGCGAATTCAACACGAGGTGTCAATACAGAGGAAGCATTTTTCATCCTCCGTAGATGTTGTCCTTTGAGGGAGTTGCCTGCTAAGAATTTGAGACATATCCCTGCAATTCGAGTATGGCTTTGCTGTTTGTTCATTGCTAGATTAGGGTGATCATTTTGGTGGAGCAGGAATGCTTTTGCAGTCTGATGGATGCTTTGAACCCGGTTTCTCTGGTCCACACAAACCAACTGGCCACAGATGGTAGAAATGGATTTGCTCAGATTATGAACGGTTTCGTTTGTGTCCAACTTAATTGCATACTGCATCTCATCTAGTGTCAATGCTCGAAATGATAATAGCGTCCACATTAAGACAGATTTAGCCAGTCTCGTGGGACGCCCATTCTTTGGTACACTTTCAAGCATCCTAACGTAAAGTTTGTTCATATCCGCAGGCACTTCGTTCAAGATCTCCTCAGCGCCTTCCTCGGAATAGGCTTGCTCTAGTTCGTGAACAGTCAGGGAAACCCACAAAAAAGATCCGGACGCTTTTATGAGTATCCTGTCTTTAAGTTTTGTCCGGCCTTCAACATCGCCGGCAGGAAGACGATCCATTCTGGAGCTGATGAACATGCTCAGGTCGCCAATTGTATCTTCTTTTTGAATCTGGTAATGCTCAGCAAGAGGCCCAAGCGTGTTCAAACCTTGCTCAACTTCCTGAGTACTACGACTAGTAAGGAATATCCTTAAATAGGAAGGTATTTTAGTAAATAGATTGAGAAGGACCGGGAACTTCTGACACTCGTCAAGGGCGTCTATCACCCAGAATTGAGGCAGTGGGTTGGACTCTTGGAATATGCATCCCATAAAAAGCTTTCGCCAGATAATCCTTTCGTCCAAATGCTCCCAAGATGGGGCATCCTCTTCCAGTTCAAGTAGTCTCCCTAGCACCGCCTCGTCAGATCTCGCCATTTGATAAGCCAAAGCTCTTAGACATCCAGCTATGGTGGACTTCGTAGCATTGCCGTGTTTAAAGAAGAAGTAGCTGCATCTTGGATTCTGCTCTTGGAGGTCATTTACGACATGACTGCAGAGAACAGATTTACCGCAAGCCACATTTCCAGCAAGCCAGAAGATGGGCCGACTATCAGACCAAGGCGTCCGCCAGGAGATATAGAGATGCTTGGACGTCAGCCATTCGCAGGAGCCGGCCACGCGGACATCTTCTAATGTCGTTAGGTCGTCCACTGGCGGTTCAGCTACACCCGTCAACTCCGCAAGCCGGTGATGCTGTAGTTTCGCGGTCTCCGAAATTGCTTGAGAGACTGATTTATATGAGCGAATTTCTTCCTGTGTTTTGGAGGGTTGTTACCATTTGACAAGATGTAGTCGACAGTAGTGATAAAAGCGTTGCGAAGTGTCTTATAATTTGGGTCGGTCGGCTGATCGAATTTGCAAACACCACGGTGATCAGCGTTCAAGAGAGATGTCCGTTCTTTGGCATAACCAAGAATTGCCGAGGCTTTATCAACAACCATTGCATTTTTGATCACAAGATTACTTGGGACAGTTTCGTAAAAGGACCATAGCTGGAGGTCTTCGGCGAGATGCCGGAAACTGTCATTGATAGACACGATTGACCTGGAATTTCGGTCTAGTTCCGTCACGAAAGGTTTCTGTCCGTAAGAAACTCTAAGGATGTTTACCAGGGTCTTGGTCAAGTCCGAACCTCGGTGAGGGGTCGCCAGAAAGTAAAGGGTATGGATGCGGCTAGCCAATTCCTTCAGAGCAGGATCTTCTCGAGCAAGTATATAAGCCTGTTACAATTTAGTATAGGTAATTTATTGATGATGAACCTGCGCGGCAAACCTTTTTAATGACGATCCCGCCCATACTATGTGCAATCAGAACAATTTTCGTCTGCAAGGCTGTCAGGTCGTGTGCGAGTGAGGTGATGGGTGCTCTATGCCCACCTTGCTTCTACGTATGTCAGGGCTGTATTCAATCTCGCTCAATAGCGAGCGGGCAAAGTCGTGGATATCCAAAACGCTTTCCTTCTTTTCATCCCAGTCTGCCTTATATCCGAAGCTATGAATGCGAACACAGCTGAATTCCGGGTCTCGAGATAGCCATTCCTTCGGCCAGTAGTGGTACGGGTTGGACGACTTGGACCACGATTTCCGGGAGCCGCCGCCGAGGCCGTGGACGAAAATGAAATCGATTAGGGGTTCGGTAACAGCGTGAAGCAGATTGAGCCCCAAAGGTCCTTTGACATCATCTCCAGAATCCGCATGTTCATCTGTTTCGCTCTCCGCTCCTCGAATTGGACTAGATTTCCGTACAGCCGTGAGCCCAGTTAATGCTCGTTCGAGACGATTGATGCTCTCCTCTCCCGACGAACGTCTCCTAAACTGTGTGTTCATTAGGGACTGGTAATGATCAAATATAAAGATTTACTTGCGCGTTCCATAGCAGATGGCTATCGGCCAAGAAGTCTACTGCGCTTTTCCGTGAAAGACCCCAATCGGTGGATGCGATGCCATGCGCTAGCGGCAGAAGTGGGTTGGAGGAAAAGAGAAACATAGTAGTGTTGGACGTGATAACATAATTGTGATTGTGAGAACCACGCGGATTCTGACGGAGCAGGAACGGGTCGCGCATTGCGCCACCGCACTGACTAGGACCTGAGCGCACCATAGACAGGGAAGGCAAGCCAGCCAGCTGAAGAGCTACGGCCCAGAAGCGGCCCCAAGCTCCCTCGGCATCCCACAGTCGGCGCTAATGTTTACGGGGAGAGGAAGCCAGCTTTTCACACTCGAGGCATATAGGGTATCCGACCTTCGGTGTCCCCCTGTGTGTGCGTAACACAGCTTGCCAGAAGAGCTGTGCACCCGCAAGAAAAGGCAAGCCTTTAATTATTTAAGCTTAATTACAAGAGTTAAACTTAAAATTCCCTAGTGCGTACGAAGCGAAATTGCTGTGTGTGTTGCGCGCGCACACAGGGGGGACACCAAAGGTCGGATACCCCCAAATCCAAGATGGAAGGGCGCGTCGCAGAGATGAAACTTGGCCGAGCTTGTGACCCGCGCGCGTAGACACTCCTGGGGAGAGGGCCAAACAGGTATATCGGTGCGGCGTAAAACAATGCACTGGTTGATATGCCCTCCAGCCTTTCATCTGAGGCATTTAAATGCGCGCTGGTTTCCACAACGATGATGGGCGGTGGTGCTCTAGAGACCTTAGACTAGAAACATGGAGCCTCCCACGGAATTCAATGATGCCAAAAAGAGGGCCACAATCGATGCTGACATACTTTCTGGTTTGTATAGAGTTCCTCGTAAGACTGTAACTCTACTGACTTTACTCCTTTGACCACTAGAGATCCCCTTATTTCAACGACCGTTAAGCATTAACAGTCATGGCTCTTCAGCCTGGGCTCGCAGCTACCGGATTGATATCAAGAATGACGAAGGAGAGGATGAGAGTTACTTCATGAAGGTCATACTTCTTTCGATAAAATCTGGGGGAAATCTACAGGCACTTAAACCAGTATGGATTTGTTCTTTCGCTAATAGTATATGTACAACAGGTGTCCGTCGGCGAGCATGGGAGAGAAGCCTTGAAGGGCGAATTCGAGTCTACTTTCAACATTCATGCTGTTGTGGGCGACTTTGCCCCAAAGCCTATTCGATGGGGTTCCTTCAAGGCTGTACCCAATACGCACTATTATCTCTGCATATTTTATGACCTTGCGGAAGAACTCCCGGAGCCAACGGAATTCTGCGCGAAGGTTGCTGCACTACACACAAAGAGTGAATCTCCAAATGGGAAATTTGGCTTCCACGTAGTAACATACAATGGTGATCTTCCTCAGGAGAATGGTTACACAGATACATGGGAGGAGTTCTTTGTCAACGGATTCAAGCATATGCTTAACCTGAATATACAACGCGGAGGACCTTGGGAAGAGATGGAGAGTCTCAAATCAGACATGCTATCGAAAGTTATTCCGAGACTAATCAGACCCATGGAGACCGGTGGGCGTTCGATTAAACCGTCACTCGTCCACGGTGATCTGTGGTGCGGGAACACTGCTGTCGATACACGAACGGATCTCCCTTTGATATACGATCCGTCAAGTTTTTACGCACACAATGAGTGTAAGAGAAAGAAGTTCTTCCTAAGGCTATTGCTCTATTAACTGTTTATAGATGAGCTCGGGAATTGGCGCCCTGAGCGCAACAGATTCTCGCGTAGCTACTTCACCGCATACCATTCGCACGTTCCGAAGTCCACACCCGAAGGCGATTATGATGACCGTAACGCTCTGTATTCCATGTAAGGAAGGCATTATCATGCCATTTGGACTATACTTACAGAAATAGGCGGTTCAATTTACAAGCTGCGGCACTGTTTCCCAAGGTGTCAAGCTTTAGAGAGTCGTAGGTCATCCACTTCTCATCTCATCTCTTCATTGGCTAAGCGTTCGTTAGTGTTATAGATGAAATGAAGAGATTGATCGCCAAATATCCAGGCGGTTACGAAGAGTACGAAAAAACGCTTGCATAAGTCGCATGGAAGAAAATTGGAGGGCAGCGTGTTACAGCTCAGTGGTGCAGCGTGGCAAAGCCCTCTAGCAGACGCTGATATATGACACATCGTTATTTTCTCTGCTACCTGAGGCTAATTTGCAAAATCCTGGGCTTTACTCCTGTGGATTCTTGTATACGGTGCATGCTTTGTAATGCGAATGTGCCTAGGCCATATCTTCTGCACCGTTTAGCACCGCGCTTATATGAGGGCTGCCTATACGGTGCAATTTTGGTCAGCTAACTATCAACTTAATGCTCTTTGCATGGTATACAATGTACGAGCCCATGATTTGGACATTTTTGTCATTGGTGATGTTTGATCGAACGGGGAAGGCTGAAGCGCGGAGTATTATTCATAATGATACCTTTCATCATTCACTTCATCGAAAGTAATACTGGTAATCCCTTTCGTTGCCAATACACCCTTGCCAAAGCTTGCAAATAATCTTTAGAGGTTATATAGGCGTTTCCATTAGCCCATCAAACCGAGTACTAACGGTAAACGCTTACGCCTACGCCGCCTGACCTCTCTATAACTAGTGGATATTCTATCGGATATTCTATCTACTAGTCAGATAAAGACATTAAAGGAAAAGAAAGTTATTATTATTAAGGACCTTCTATATAAATAGGGTTAGTCTTTTTATAGGCTAGTCTTTAAGTACTTAAATAGGGAGAATAGATATAAAGGTAATAGAAAGAAGAAAAAGGTAGGGGACCTACTTATTACTTTACTAGAGGATAATGAAATATAAAAAGAACTTATTAATACGCCTAATATTTATATAACGCTTAGTAACCTATTCTATCTACTATATCTAGAAAGAGCTTCGCTACCTATAGTTATAACGCGGCCCCTTTAATATATAAACTCTAGATATAAAGTTAAAAGATATTAACCTTAAGAATATAGCTAAGTTTATTTAATAGTATAGTCCGCTACTATTCTAGCTTATTAAGGAGATATTTATACTAAATAAAGAGGAACGTAGTTAAGATCTATATAGTAGACGTATAAGAGCCTTTCTATTATCTCACTCTACCTAATAGCCTAAATATTCTCCTCTATACCTTAATCTACCTAGCTTATTTTAGTATATTAGTAATATAAATTAAGCGTGATATTAGATATAGAAAGATAGGGGATAACGTATTTCACCACCAAGCGCATTACACCACTGAGCGTATTACTTTAAAGAACACTAAAAAGCCTAAATTTTAATCTTAAATATCTCAACCACTATATAAATAATATTTTCCAAAAATTTAAATATAAGCTCTTATTGTGACGGTGCTGGAGCGCGTTACCTCCTATATTGCCGTTTCTAGGGCAATTTGCCGCATTTCTAGGCAATCTGCCAGATTCTGCCAGATTCTGCCAGCACTACTCATAGAGCTAACCAATTAGGATTTTCCATGCCCGGTATAGAAAATCGCCATTAGCTCGCTTGCCACTAGCGCCTTAGCAACCCCTTATATCTTATTAGTCTCCAATAGTCTTCTTCTCCTTCTTCTCCTTAGCTTAGTATTCTTATATAATAGCAATCTATAAGCTTTAGTTTAGAAGCAGTTATATAAGCCTATTATATTATACTAAGCTCTCCCTATATCGCCTAGGAAGGCCTTAATAATATCCTACTCTAAAAGAAGACCTCTATCTATAATAACGCGTTAACACATTATACTTAAACACTAAAAAACTTACACTACTACGCCTGGGAAGGCCCTAATAATATCCTACTTTTATAGGCTAGACTATACTTAACCTATACCCCTAAAAAAACCCTAAAATTAAAACCGAACCATATAATCCCAATAACCCTTAGGAAGCTAATAATAGTACCTAAAGTAAACTTATCTAAAAGACCTGACTATACCTAAAAGGAACATAAGATCTAGCTAGGATTAGAAATTAAAGATAATAACAACGTTATAGATATACGTAAGTAGATTTATGCCCTTATAGCCAATTAAAAGGTTAATTATCTTTAAGCCTAAAGTATATAAGAGACTCTAAAGGAGATCCTAGAAAGCCTTACTACCTTATAAAATAGCCCAGCCTCCCCTTTATAAAGCCTTAGTTAACCTATTTACTTAACTAAATATAATATACTAAAGAGTATGGATATAATAATAAAGTAATTAAAGTCCGTTAAGCTTCCTAACCCCTTACTATTATTAGATAGCATAGACCCAACCTTTAAGAACTAGAGAATCTAGGTACAAGGAAAACTCTATATTAATTAAAACTACTTTACTTTTAAAGAAGCTAAGAAGCTCTATATCTTTAGACGAACTATAAGTAATACATAGCGGCACCTTTAAGCTAAATTTAAAGATAAATCCCCTATCTAATTTATATCTGTTAACGAAATACTATAGTACCTAGCTACTATTTATATAAATCTAAATAAAGTATAGGATGCTAAATATAAGTATAACGGCTTAATAATAAAACGATTCTACTCCTTTTCTAAGTTCTAAACTTAATTCTTATACCTAGTAGAGGAAGGCTAGGTTCCCCTTAAGAACTACTGTCTAGACCTATATAATAAGCTAACAGTCCAACTATAAAAGAAGATTATAGTAGCCTTAGACAATCTACTAACCTATTAAAAACTTACTGCCTAATATTTATTACTAGACTTAGAACTAAAACAAATTAATACCTATTTTAATTAATTAAAGCAGCCTTATAGTAACTGGAACTTATCTACTATACTAACAGAAGCTAGTATTAGAAGATAAACTATAACTGCCCTTATACTAAAAGTGGTTATAACTGCCTACCTATAAGCCTTGCCTAATTTACTATATACTACGCCCTTAGCTAATACTTATTACAATACCCTAATTAACCCTACTATGGTTACGTACTTTAATTGCAAAAGGATGGCTCCTTTGCCTTATTCTGCCTAGAGCTAAAGGATATAGGTAATATTAAGGAGATAGAGGAAGAAGAAACGTCTAATAAGTTAGGAAAAAAAGAACCCTAGGGAAAGACTCCCCCCTAGGGTATCCTATTAATCTTAAGGAGATTAATTTAAGTTGGCTAATAGGTGGAAAACACTTTATGGTTCTATATATAGTATCTTAAAATAGATATAGAGTTAATACCGCTGCCCTTATTAACATTAAAGTAAATGGCTTTACCTTTATAAATACTACTTATATAAATAACGTTGCTAAGTTCTTAAATATAAATGCTATCTAACTAGAGAAGTGTTATAGAGTAAGTATAAGCGGTAATAATATATAATGAAGTAGATATTAATAAGCTATATATATAAACTGCGTAATAAAGTTAAGACGTTGCGTAAGGAAAGAAGGTAAGAAAACGGGGAAAAAGGGTATATATTATTAGTTTAGTTGCTTAATTAATACGTGCATAGAGCAGAATAGGATTTAAGTAGTGGTCCTAGCAGAACTTAGTAGGATTTAGTAGACTTAGCAAAATATAGTAGAATGCGACAGATTGCCGTAGATTGCCAGCAGATTGCCATTAGATTACCATCTTGCGGTTAGTCTCTTTTTACTATGTTGGTGAAAATAGGTAAATGTATGTAAGGTATTACGGAGGTATCCTATAACAGTACCCCCCCTTTAAACTCGAGCTTTTATAAGATAGGGTTATAGTAGTTCTAAGTAGAGTTTACAAAAGTCTTCTATAGCTTATATAAGTCCTATAGAGTTAACGGGTTTCTATATAAGCTTAGTAAAGCCTCTCCATTTCGTAAGGTATATATATTTACGTTTCCGTTTATTATACTTAATATTATCAACTCTTTTAATAAAGTACTTATCCTTACTATCCACTTTAACTAGTAGGGGAGGGTTCTAAATCTATCTAGGTAGGGTATTTAATATAGGGGTAGTGTAGGAGGGTACAACCTCTCTTAGATAGGAAGTCACGGTATAGTTAGTCTATTAGTCTGTCGTAATTAGCCAGTAGGAAATCAGTTAGTAAGAAAGGAAGAAAAGAGTATATTAAAGGAAAAGTGTATGTCTCTTAGTCCTATCCAAGTTATTAAAGACTCTAGGGCTCTAGACCAATCTATATAAAACATATAGAAGGCCTAAGCTCTCCTAAAGCTACGCCTAATTTAGATGTTAAATCTAGGGGGCCAAATCACACTACTATATACCTCCCCTACCTAAGTCGTTGTCCCCTAACGACTTCCAAAACCTTATACTCCTGCCTATCTTTAAAATAAAGGTGTAGTAGGTAACTATATACGCTCCTTACCCTTACCATAAACCCAAGATAGTAAGTAAGAAGACTCCGTTTTGGTTAAATAAGACCACTCTTATCTACCTAGCTAGGCAGTATAAGCGGTATTAGGCTGATAGCTCTTAGATAATATAGCTCTCTTATATCCTTCCATTTGCTCAGTTCTGTCCTATAATTCCTTAGGCAACTCTATATAACTCTATCCTTCTATAACAATAGGAGGTATAATACTTAGTTCTACTATAACAGTTAAAGAATTAATTCTACAGTTAATATAGTAGAAGTATAAGCGGCTATTAAAACGCTCTATCTTAGTTATACGCATAAGCTAGAACGCATTCTTGTAGTTCTTAATAGCCCTAAGATGGTAGGAATGCATCTATTTCCTAACTTTATTCCTATTACCAGCAAGAAAAAGATTATAATTTTAAATTACCGCTAGAGAATCCATTATTGTCTGCCAAGAAGGGTGTTAAATAAGACACTAGTAGCAGTAAGCTTAACTATAGCAAGGAAGCGGTATAGAATTGCGCTGTAAAGATTAGTATATCTAGATAGTGTATAAGGCAGCGCTTTTAAGTCTTAGTAAGCATCTACTAGCTTTACCTAGGTTCCTCCTTCTATAACCTTAAGGTTATTATAATTGTCTTAAATACTAATAAACTATAGTAGCATTATTTGTTAGGTCCTAGTTAAAGGCCCTTTTACTCTATAAGAAAGGTAAGGCATAGTTATACGCATATCTCCTTTCTTATACGGCCGAGCCACCTAGTTAGTTATATACTTTTCTATATCCTTAGTAGTCTAGTCTTAATTAGAGATCTTATATATAAATCTATTACCCTTAGTTAATCCTTATGCTTTAAGATCTGCCTACTATAATTTTAAGTAATAATATATACTAGGTAGGATAATCATGCAGTTATCCTTAGTTTTATTATCCAGAGAAACGCTCCCTTAAATTATATTAGCGCCACATCCACTCTCTAAAAGAGAGGGAATATTAATATTAATATAGCGGAAAGCTATAGAGTCTCCCTTAACTGTAAATTTCGTATAATAAGGGTAGGAGATTAGTCGCTACTAGCTATTAGGCCTGAAAGCGTAATAAAAACAGTAGTACTAAGGATCTTGTCTTATTAGCTACTGGTAAAGACTATAGACTATTATTTTTAACTAGCTGTAATTTAGCCGTCTATTAATTAGACACTAGTAATAATAGTATATATATATTTCTTTATTAATTATTGCTAAAATGCTAGAATCCTACCACTATCTAAATATATTTAAAACCATGGATCCGTCTTGCTGCTATATATCTTGGTTATCTAGTAATAGCATTTAATTAAGCAAAGCCCTTTATTTTAGGAAAACCTTAGTACTAAATTATAAATAAACTTATATGGTTCTAAGGAGTTAGATAAAACTAAAGGTCTATAAGCTTTTCTAAACTAGGAGTACGTAGTAGGATCTGTCTTTATAGTGCTAAGGTAATTATAAGTATAGTATATTAAATAGAGTCTGTAATATAGTGCGGTATAGTTTAAACCCTTTATTACCAAACCTATACGTTCTCCTATAGCTTATATATATATCTAGTAGACCTTATATATCTCTAGATTAGAACTAGCCGCCCTATACCAACTATATAAGAGCTTTATAACCTTAGTTAGTTTAATTTTAGTAGTTTAGTTTAGGGACGCTTTAAGATAAGCTAGCACGTTATCCTTATAGTTATACCCTTATTTTAAATAGAGTATTGCCATAGTATCTACAGTCTCCTTAATATACTCCTTATTATCTCCCGGCTTAATAACGTTTTTATTAAACATTAACTCTACTCCTAGCCCTCCTACTTCTGGGTAAGTAACTATTAGCCCTCTCCTTATATTCCTTTTTAAAGAGGATATTGGCAGCTATAAGGGCAAGCTAGTAGGCGTTCTAGCTATAAGAATACTTTTGTTTATAGAAGATAAAGGCAAGTTAACTAATATAGGTAATTCTTATTAAGATAGGCTTGGCATAATACTAACACCTCCTCCTTAAATAGGTGTTAATGGCTAAAAGGCTAATAGATATATTATGTTAGAAGCATATTAAAAATATATTTATAGTATAAGAGCTAAGCTCTCTCCTACTTACCTAATTCTAATATTAGTAACCTCTAGTCCCATAGTAGTTAATTTCCCACTTCTTAGCGGTAGGTCTTTATTCGGAATAAGGAAGCCTGTTAAATATCTCCCTAAACTATGCTTATTTACTACCTAGTATAATATTACCCTTCCTAACTTTATAGGCGCGAGCGCAAAATTAGTAGGTTATAGTTAAGTGGTAGTTTTAATGCTGCGTCCTAAGTAATCGAGCCTCTTAATCAGCGCTTTATTAACTCTTACTATGACTTTAGGGAGTAGATGGGCTACAAGCTTTTAGATAGCGGAGAGGAAGTTATAGGAGATTGCGTATTTAAGCGGTCCGTTAAGGATATCTTGTCCCTAGGCTTTTTGGATGGTCTCTCTAGCCTCATTACACTAGTTCCTCTAATCTTTAGCCATCTTGCTAACGTCAGAGATATCCCTAAAAATTAATATAAACGCGTCCTTTCCTAGAGATGCTTGTAGTCTACTATTATTGTTAATAAAACTAACTACTATACTAGCAGCATCTGTGTAGTTTTCCTAAGAGAGCAAGATTTTATTATAGATTTGGATAAGCACTATATAACGCTAATTAACTATAAAGCCTCTAACCTCTGCAAGGACGTCATTAATTTATCACTTAGCTCCTTTATATAGTACTAGCGGTCTGCTTAAGGAAGATATAATAAGTGTACTATTGTTGGTTCTATTTAGTCTATACTTTAGCTAATTATAACTGTCTTTAAGGTCTATTAAGGGCAAAAAGGTAAAGTTCTTAATAGGGGTTCTTAATCTAAATAGTCTACTAAATGTAAGTGGTAGTGTGGAGTTCTACTAGCTCTAATCACTAAACGGACTAATTATAATTTTCTATACCTGGTATGGAAAATCGCTATTAGTTTAGTAAAGGCGGTAAGCGGAACTAATATCTTTGTAGTAAATAAACCTAGCTAGTTACACGTAAATATTCTTCTACTCTTACCTTACTATTAACACGCATTAGATTCCTATAATAAAAAAGTAAATAAGAAAGTATAATAGAAAGAGCTTTAAGAAATATAGTAAATAAATAGATTGTACGGCTATTATCTATATCCCCTCCCCTACCTAAGAACTTAACTATCCCCTAGTTAAACGTTTTGTACTTAGTTTTGTTAAACAATATTTCTAAAATATACACTTCTTAAAATACGCGACGTTGCAATACTGGTGGATTTTACATAACATTATCCTTAGGCTTAGGCTCTGCTGCTATTTCTTATAGTATAGTTCTGTTTAACTAATTAAGCTAGTCCTCCTAGCGGACTTTAGATACCTATTATTAGTAGAACTTCTTTAATCTATTCCCTAGAGTTTAGTTATAGAATGGCGTGCTGTTAAGATCCTTAACTAAGTACCATCATTTATATAGGTGACTCTTATATACGCAGAACAGGTTTAGCTATTTTGGATCTAACTTATAACTACTAGAATAATCTTACTTAAGCTGCGTATTATAGAGCATAACTATATCTCCGACCTTAAATCCGCCTTGGTAAATGCGATGGGTATTATTAAAATACTCCTTATTTGCTGCTCTTAGCTGTCTTATATATATAATAGCCTCTTATATATCTGTATCTCTTTGGTTAAACTACTTTGCGTAAAGCGCCAGTAGCTCTATAGTGGTTTAGACTGTTTCCCAAGGTAATATCTACTAGGTAGGTATGTAAAGTTTAATAGAAAGGACATGCTTATATCCATATATAACTCTTGCTGGCGTTATTCCCATAGACCGCTTAATAGTCGTTCTATCTACCCACAAGACTATATAAAGATTGTCTAGCTATAAGCCATCTATCTTTGCCAAAGCGTCTATTATAGGCTTGTGGCCCCGCTCTATTAAACCTTACCCCTATAGGTAATATGCGGAAGCTATAACCCTTTTAATATTATAGAGCTCTGCAAGCACAGCAGTAATATTAGTATTCTCTCCTCTACCATCTATAGAGAGCTGTCTAAATACTCCCTATTAGCAGATAACATCTTTATAGAGAAACTTTGCTATACGTTTTGCATCTTTCTTTTAAAGGGCCCGAGCTTCTACCTATCTAGATATATATTCTTAAGCAACGGCCAGGTACCAGGATCTAAGATAGTTTAGCGGCATAAATATAATGTCCACCGTTACTTATTGCCATAAGGTAGACTCCTATATAGGGTATATTACTTCCTCTTTCTATCCTAACTGTTATTCCTAGCACTATAGGCACGACTTAATATACTATAATATCTGATCCCATAGTCCTAGCCACTAATATTGATTTAAGACCCTCTAGTATATTCCCTCCTATCTGTGATATCCACTCTAGTTATAAAGGCTCTTAACAATATCTTGCTAAGTAGTCTTGTTATTAACTACCCTCCACATTAGTAGGTTCTTAAACTGTTAGTAGAAGAGCTGTTAATTACGCACTAAAAACTTTAGCACATGCCGTTTAAACCCTTTAAATTTCTTAGTATTTATTTCTTTTAGACATTATAAGGTCACTAGCTATTTTATAATCTTCTAAGATTCCTCTAAATATAAGTCGTCTAGTAGTAGATCTGCTTCCATTTTAAGAGGGCTAGCCATATATTCCAAGGCACTCAGCTTACAGTTAATAAACTCTTTAATATCCTTAGTTAGCTTATTAGGTTATTTACTATTAGGCAGCCGTTGCGAAAGTCTATTAGCTAGGCTATTCTTCTTTCCTAGTACGTATCTAACATTAAAGTCCCATAGCTGAATCCATGCTAGCTATCTTATTATTAAGGCTCTAGGTAAATTAGTGGCAGTATAATTTAGTTATGTAACTAAGGTATTTATGTCTATCTCCACCATAAAGCAAACGCCGTATAAGTACACGCGACACTTCTTTAACATATATAGCAACGCCCAATATTTAAGCTTTCCTAAGTTATATTTCTGTTCCGCTTAAGACCAGATACCGCTCTTATATTAATATGGGTAACGATGACCTTACATATCTAGTTATATAAGGCCGTACCCCCATCTACTCTTATATCTATTAACGGCAAGAATAATCAGCCCTGCACCCTTACTATAATCTAGTTAAACTAGTGCGGGCACGGTAGTAATTATATACTTTAGAGTCTTTATAGCGGCAATCTGCTCTATGCCCTATACAAACGGAACGTTTACTTATAGCAGTTGGAAGATTGGCTCTGCCTTAATTATAAAGTCTTCCACCTATATTTGGTAATATATAATAACCCCTAGGAAAGCTTGGGCGAATATAACGTCTTTACAGTCTCTCTAGTAAATAATCTTTGCGACTTTTAACTCTTCTAGATATTATCCCTTTCTATTATAGTGGTAACTAACCACTATAATTTTATCCTTGCAGAAGTAAGACTTTGCACCTAAGATTGTATACCTAGCTTGTTCTAAATCTGCAAGCACTCCGTCTAGCTATATAATATATTCCAGAATATATCTACGCACGCCTAGAAGACTCTCCTCTCTATTATACACTGTCTATAGACCTTTTACTATAATATTATCCAAAAACGGCAGGGCATAGTATGGGATATGTTATTCTAGGATCTTAGTAATTGTTCTTACAAACTAGGCTATTAAATTTATACCTCCTATAGGTACCGTTATTTATTATAAAAGTCCTAGAGGTGTTGCAAAAGCTATTAGGTTCCTGCTTTTAATATTAAGCTCTAACTAGTTATAGCTAGAGAAGAAGTCCACCAAAGATATAACTTTGCACCCTATAAACTCCTTAGAAAACTTATTAGCATATAGCGGCAGATTTGTATCCCTAATAGTTACTTAGTTAATATTTATCGCTGCATTTATTAGTTAGTACTTCTTGTATTCCTTCTTGCTTATAAGAAACTATAGATTCCTATATAGGCTTTCGCAATACCCCAGAGTCCCTTAAGCTAGTCGTTCTTATAATATACTTATTACTTCTCCTTATAGGGCCCTTAGTATAGGAAAGTTTGGTACTTGCCATACTTTATACAGCATAGTCTTAATCTTTAGTAGTAGAGTTACGTCCCTACTAACGCGGCCTATCTTAAAGAATTCCTATACTAAAGCCTCTTCTTAGTTAAACAACATAGCCTTAAGGATCTCTTGTTCTCTTGGCTAAATGTCTCCTATAATTATGCGCTCTAATTATTCTAGCTTTAGTTATGCACTACGGGCCAGCTTAGTGTATTATAGTTTAAGGAAATAGTTATATGGACTAAGAGGCAACCCTTAGATAGACGCCTTTTATCAATATAAGGCCACCTCTCGCCATTCTACTATACCTCCTATAACTGTTCTATTTAGTGCCAACAAATTAACTAGGTGGACTTTATCTGCCTTTTTTTTATACGCAGTTGCTATATTTATAGCGTTTTGTTAGGCCTTACTCCAGCAGTCTTCTATTTGTATTATAAATAGATCCGTTATCTTTAATATTTAATATATAAAGGACCCAGCCTTTACCTTAAATACTGGCTTCTAATTCTTTCTTAAGTATTTCTCTAGGACTTCCCTTAATGTCTTACTGTCAAGCTCTCTCTATTTAATGTTATGTTTCTCCTTTTGCGGATAGCTCTGCCTAGCGGATATCCAAAATGGTAAGCGTCTGTGTTGTAGCCGCACCTCTTTCCCCTACTCCTTAATCTTGACGTCCTCCTTATTCTAATACGCCAGGTTATAAGTAACCCTAGATATAATCCTAGCGGTTATACTGGTTACACATTTCCTAAACTATTATTTATATTAATGCCTTTATCTAGTTTAAAGAACATCGCATCCTTATAGGATGTTAAGAACCTTATTTTAACTCTGCCATCTTCTAATTAAATAATATAAGATACCTAACCTATTACGGTTTGTTTTGTTACTAGTCTAGCCCTTACCAACTATAGTTTACTAAGTATCACCTTATATAACATTTCTCCTACAGCAATAAATATTGTAGATATTAAGACGTTACCTATTACTATAGGGACCATATGTACCAATCCAATAAACTTAGACTAAGTCCCATTAGCAGATATTAGATATGCACCCTATGGTTATAGGGGTAGGCTTAATATTAGTAAACCATATTATAGAGCTACGCTTTCCTTAATAAGGTTAAGCTCCGCCCCAGAGTTAATTAAGCACTTAGCCCTTCCGTCTCCTATCTACGCTTCTACCTTTAGGCACCGTCTTTAAAACTAGACAAATTCTGCTTCTTATTTAATCTAATCCACTTTAGTAGTTATTAAGCCGGCTTGATTAATATAGAACATTAGGTGTGCTAATAATACGGATGCTTTAACGTCCTCTTGCTTCTGTTAGTAAGGCTCTATAAGAGGTGGCGGGAGAGGCTTAAAGAATAGCCTGGCAACCTTAGGCATATATATAAGGCAGTTACCAACAGTAACTTTAATAGTTTTTGATAAGACCTTGTCCGCTATTACTGTTAGACTTAGAACGTTTTCCTTTAGTATATCCATCATCCTAACTGGCTTTGGTTGTGGTGCTTTAGCTATTATTGCATCCGCTATCTACTCCATCTGTCTTAGATGTTTAGTATAGTCCATTTTATTAATCTTATTATTACTTAATGGTGGTTAAGAAGCCTGCTATTGGGGCCATAGGGCAATTTAGATATATCCTCCTAGTTGTATATTTTGGACTACTACTAGTTGCTAACCAGATGGTTTTAGAGGCGGCTTTATTACTCTTACTTCTCCTTACAGTCTCCTAAAATTACATAACTGTGGCGTAGGCTATGACTAGGTTGCAGCTCCTACTAAATTAACGCATATTAACTCTACTTGGTATATATCCTCTTAAGACTCGCTAAGTTCCTTCTTACTTTTCGCGTTGCTTTTATCTATAAACTCTACTAAAGCTGCCTTTAGTTAGATACCTGTCCCTAAAGCGTTAGGATTAATATTCGCGTTCTACCTTAGCTAGTCTTTAAGGAACTAAATCTAATTATTACTTAGCAAATACAGAATTATATTTCCTAAACGCTTACGTGTTCTAGAGCAGATTTGGTTGTTCTTATTTACGTATACAAAACCACAACAAACCAATTCCTGGAGCTATAGACACTAATTAATAAAATAGTAGGAACCCCCGCATCCATAACACGTCTAAATTTATATTAGGTATGCGCTAAAGTTTCCTAGCCCTCTATACCTTCCTAGACCCGGCTTATATTGTTCTTATAGCGCTCCCTTATAGGGCAGCTGTAGTCTATTATTTAGCGCCAGTTTTAGGCCCATTTATTCTTAATACACTAACGCCCTATTTAGGAGCTGTGTATACCATATTAGATCTTAGCAAATCCTATCTAGGAACGGCATTAAAGACACAACGCCTACCAATTTAACCGTCTCAAGATTAAGCTTCCGGAGCTAATTAGTAAGTTTCTCTAGTTTAGGATCTACTTCTTAAGTCATTTAATAGGTGCTTGCCGACTTACTTAGCTGGGAGACTATAGGTAGTTAAAGAGCAATATCTCTTTAGTTAGTTATAGCTGGTTGTTAATTATGGAATTGTCCAACTAGCTAATAAAGGCCTTGCTCCTTAGGATTTATTATTAACAGCTAATCTGCGCCCTTATGCAAATTAAGCCTGTTTTCTACAGCTCTCTTTATTAGATAGAAGTTAAAGGATTTTTGTCTATCCGGGTCGGCTCCTATTTTAGTTATGGTATGCCTTTAATACTTAAATGGGAGTCCCCTTGCGAACCAGTATCCTCGTTTATAGTTTTCCAAATTGCTAGCCTTAGTAACCTTTTAGGAGATTAATATAAACTGCCTACAGTATTCACGTATACTACTGGGTGAATTGTTTCTATATTGCAGCATATAAGCTTCTAAGAACTCTACCGTTTCAACTTATTAAAAGTAGTTACTTCCTTAGTAGTCTGTCCTAAGCTTCTTTATAAGTTCTATCCAGTTTCCAATTACAAACTTAGGCAGGCTATAGATCTATATCCCTATCTAATAGTCGCAATACTCTAGAAGTCCTTAATGCTTCTCGTTGTCCGCAATATAATATTAGATATATAGTCGCTTATACTATTTAATAAATTGCGATATATTTTATCCTGTAAAGTAAGGAGTCCCAGGAGTTTCTAGAGCTGGCATAGGCTGGGCTATAACATATACCTTATCTCGTTCCATTAGTGGTCTAGTAGGAGGTAGTAGACCTATAGTTTCTCCAGAGACAGGTAGGTGGACATTATAATCCTTATCCTCAGTCTATTAAGGGTTGTTAGTCCCTAACGTTGCGGGAGTTAGGGTTGGTATTGCATGCCCTTATTTGGGAGAGCTTCGCGGCTTAATAGGCTGCTTGCCTTCCTCTCCCTTTCTAGCGCCTTCGCCATCATTATAGAATGGTCCTAACATCCCTAATAATCCCTTTGCTGGTACTGTCGCCATTATTGCTATAAATTTAAAGGTAGCTCCTATAAATGCGAGAATAATCATATAGGCTGTTGCAAATATAGTAAACAAAATATAGAAGACTTTTTGCTGCCTTTCCTGGTGTACTATAGTCCTCCCTTTTATCCTCCATCTTATAGTACTACATACTTGCCTTCCTATCGCTATTTACCAACTACTATTCCCGTATGGAGAACTTGGTATATATTGTTGATTTATTCCTGTAAAGGTGGCTGCGTACTAGTTGCTAATATATCTATGCTTCTTCGCCTCCCTTTCCGCACGTCCTTTTATTCCACAGTTCCAGATTGTTCTAGATTATTCCTATACGTCTCCTGTGTATAGAATTATGTATAGAGTACTAGACCTCTAATCTGAAAAGCTTGCCATCGTCTCCATATAGAATGCCATAAAATATATAGGAGGGTATAACCTCTCTCAGACAGGAAGTCACAGTATAGTTAGTCTATCAGTTTGTTATAATCAGCTAGTAGGAAATTAGTCAGTAAGAAAGGAAGAAAAGAGTGTATTAAAGGAAAAGTATATGTCTCTTGGTCTTGTCTAAGTTGTTAAAGACTCTAGGGCTCTAGACCAATCTATATAAAACATATAGAAGGCCTAGGCTCTCCTAAAGCTACGCCTAATCTAGATATTAAATCTAGGGGGCCAAATCACACCACTATAGTAGTAGGGTAAAGGACTAATATATAGAATATAGGGTGGACTTTAACCGTATTAGGGAGCTTTAGTTAGTAGGTATAAAAAGAGATAACCTTTTTAACCTTATAAGGGCCAGTATTCTTCTAATTAAGTTTCTTAATAGGTTATTTTATATTTATATTTCTTATATCTAGCCAAATAAAGTTACCAATTTAATAGGCTAGTACTAGGGTTTAGTTCTTATTTACTGCGGCTTTATAGACAGATTAGGCCTATATTATTTTGTTAGTAAGAAACTCTTATAGTTCTTCTATCTTCTTTATAAATTTATTTACTTCTATAACTTATAAGGCGTAATAAGCTAAATAAGGAACATTACTAAAGGGTTTAAACCCCATTTATAAATACTAGCTATAGTTAGCTAGGAATAGGGAGACCTTTATAGTTTCTAAGATAGAGTTATTTATAGTAAACTTAGTAAATGCAAGCTAGTCTATCTAGTCGTCCTATAAATATAACATATATATCTAAATATATTATTCTATTATAGTATTTATACATTCCGTTTAACTATCTGTTTTTAAGTAGTATACTATAAACAATAGTGCCTTAATACGGAGTTAGGTAGTTAGTTCTTTCTAAAATATAAAGATAAACTAGCTACCTTTATTAGAGATAATCGTTTTAGGAAATCTATAGAGTTTCTATATGTCACGGGACACCTCCGTGACACCTTACACACGTCCACCTGTTTCCACCGACGCAGCAAGAAGAGACCGACCGCGAGACGGCAATCTGCCGGCAATCTACGGCAATCTGATGGCAATCTGCCGCAT
>Ga0307507_10001051_pt1 | contig 61248 bp, 22 predicted proteins | sample 7_EM_MG_FD_207223 | JGI IMG/M metagenome (GOLD analysis project Ga0307507, IMG submission 207223) | Populus trichocarpa ectomycorrhiza microbial communities from riparian zone in the Pacific Northwest, United States - 7_EM | ecosystem: Host-associated > Plants > Roots > Unclassified | place...
AAGAAGTCTGTTAGAGACTGGCAAGATATAAAGGGGTCGCTAAGGCGCTAGTAGTAAGCGAGCCAATGGCGATTTTCTATCCCGGGGATGGAAAATCCTGATTAGTTGGCAGGAGTTAGGGTCCACTGAGTATGGCAGGTGGCGTTGCCCTAGCACCGTTATATTACCCCCCCTCCCAAAAAAGCCTGCCCTTAGGCGTTGTCCAAGCTCCTTATTGTTATCTAAATTGTTATAGTTATCCACCCCTTTTTCCTAGCATTTAATCCAGCTTTCTAATTGGCGTGGTGGTCCAGGGAGGTTAGAGTAGGCTAGGTGGAAGTCCTGTAGCTTATAGGGAGAGTACTTAAAATCAGATGTGGGGTACCATTCTAGATCTTTGTTGTAACCTACCTAGCTCGCACGGTATTTTAGGGTACTATGGTCTTTCTTAACTGCTAAGATCTCTTTAACTTCCTATTCCTTATCCTCTGTAATCTGAATTGGCGGTGGGGGGTTATTGTACTATCCAGGTAACGGGTCGTCCGTGGCCTTCCGCAGTTGGTCTGGAGAGAAGACAGGGTGGATCTTTATTAACTCTGGTAGCTTAACCTTAAAAAAGTGCCCTACCTTCTTAGGGATCTTGTAGGGGCTAGCTATTTGGTGGTCTAGCTTATGGCTTAGCCTTTGGGTCTTCTAGTTCTTCGTTAACACCCATACCTTATCTCCTATATGGAAGTCTACCTCGCGATAATGTTGGTTTATATTAGCCTCTTTCTTCTCTTGTGCTTTTTTTATAATTGCTTGGGCAGTCTCTTAGGCTCTATATATTCTCTTAGCGAATGTCTGGGCCTCTTTGTAGCTGAGGCGTTCGCGGGCTGTTATAGGTCCTGTAGGTCTATCCCAATTAAAGGATGTTTATGGCTTGTATCCATAGATTAACTTAAATGGTAACATTCCTATACTATTATAAGGGAGCGTAAGCTGTGCGTAGTCTATTATAGGTAGTAGTTCTAACCAGTTGTCCTAGTAGTAATTAACAAAGGGGCGAAGTTGTTAGTTGAGGTACTGGTTCATAATCTTGGTTTGGCCGTTAGTCTAAGGGTGGAATGCGGTAGAGAGCTTAATCTTAATCCTAAGGATGTGGTAGAATTCATCCTAGAAGTCCAATATAAATTAGGGTCCACGGTTAGAGATAATTGACTTAGGAGCGCCATGGATTTAGTAAATGTTGTTAATATATATACGGGCCATATCTTTTGCAGTTGTAGTCTTAAAGTAGGGGAGGGAAATGGCTTACTTACTTAGTCGGTTAACTACTATAAAGGCTATATCGTAGCCATATTTGTCCTTTGGGAATGATTTAAAGTCCATTATAATATGCTACCAAGGGCGTTTGGGAACTGGCAGTGGTTATAACTATCTAGGGGTTCGATCCCTGGGGGTATTTGCCTGTTTGTAAGCATAACAATTCCTGATAAACCGTTCTATATTGGACAGGAGTCCTCGCTAGTAGTAGTGAGGCGTTAGTAGTTGGTAGGTCTTGTCTTAACTAGGGTGCGCCGTAGAGACTTAACAGTGGGCTTCACGGATCAGCTCTATTTGTAGGTTGTTGATGTCTGGAACTATAAGCTGTTTTTAGTATAAGAGCAGTCCGTTTTCTATTTCCAAATCAGGGTTGCCTTCCGTAGCTTGGTCGTGGAGGGCTTTTAGGGATTTGGCTGTACGGTTTGTGATTAGAATGCAGTTAATTAGTCCTATTAGTTTATCTAGGATCTCTCCTTCTATAGGCGCCAGCTTATTCTGTTTAGAGTTTAGTTCCTTAAGGATATATAGGTCGAGCTGTTCGGGATAGAGGAGGGTATGTGTCTGGTGCTAAGCCTTTAGCTTATCCTATGGTTCCACGTCCTGTTCTCTCTAGGTAAGGGTATTAGCTTTAGAATTTTGCCTACCAGGGCGGTATATGATCGTAAAGAAGAATTGGGAGAGTATTTTAGCCCACCTGGCCTATTAACTGGTAAGCTGCTTTATTGTTATAAAATACTTAAGGGCTTTATAATTAGTATAGATTTTAATCTAAGAGTCTGTACTTCTAAGCTCTACGCGCCACTAGGATAATAATTATACAATAGCTAGTATTTCCTTATTGTGTACCTCGTAGTTATATTTAGCTGGGGCCATTATCTTTAAAAAAAATGCTATAGGGTACTACTCGCCATCTAGGTATAACTGTAAGAGAACTCCTGCTACTACTCTATTAAAGGCGTCCGTTTCTAGTATTAATTTAAGGTCTGGGTCATAGTGACGGAGAATTAGGGAGGAGGTAAGTTAGTTCTTTAACTCCTTAAAAGCTTCTATACAATTATTATTAAAAACAAAAGGCGTATTGTTCTTTATTAGTTATATAAGAGGCTTAGCCACGACCCTATAGTTATAGATAAACCGATGGTAGAAGTTATAGAAGCCTAGAAAGGACTAAATGCCTTTTATAGTGTAAGGGGGTTTCTAGTTACGTATTACCTCAACCTTCTTAGGGTTAACTTTAATTCCTTCTGTGCTAATAATAAATCTAAGGTACTTTATTCGTTTTACTCTAAATTTGTATTTCTTAATGTTGACTTATAGGCCTGTATTCCGCAGCCTCTCTAGGACCTTTTTAACGTGAACTTAGTACTTAAGTTCATTATCTAAGTATATAAGAATGTTGTCTAGGTATGCCGTATAGAATTCGTTAAGGTAGTTAAAAAGAACATTATTTATATACCGTTGGTATGTGGCTGGCCTATTCGTTAGTCCAAAAGGAAGAACTTTGCATTTGTAAGAACTATAGCGGGTATAGAACGTCGTTAGATCCTCTAATACAGGGTCCATCCTAATTTAGTAGAAAGCTTAGCGGACATTAAGCTTAGTAAAGATTTTGGCTTGGCTTAGACGTGCAAGGGTCTTATTAATTAGGGGGAGAGGGTAACGATCTTTTTAAATAATGGCGTTTAGTTTCTAATAGTTAATACAGAAGCGGAGGCCTTTATTAGGTTTCTTTACAAAGAGGATAAGGGAAGTAAAAGGGGCCTAACTTGGCTTAATAAACCCCTTATAAAGGTTATTAATTAAGTACTACTTAGTTGCTTTTAGTTCCTCTATAGTTTACTAGTAAAGGGGGCTATAGCCTAGAGAGTTGTCGGCCTCTAGTTAAATCTTATAATTATAGGTTTAGTGGGGGGGCAGTATATCTAAGGCTGCTTTTAAGAACGCGTCTCTATGGTCTAAGAGGTATATAGGGAGGAGGCGCTTAACTAACTCCTTATTAGTTTCCTCTACTGGCCCTTCTTCCTTCTTGTTAATAATCCGGTCAATTTTGTATAAGCTGGTTGTAAAGACCTCGTTATCCTTCTAATATATATTAAAGTGGAAACCTATAGCGCTAATTGCCGCGATATCTACTATAGGGGGGTTGTGTGGTAGTAGGGGTGTCCGCAGCCTTAGGGGCTTTTGGCATATTGGCGTTATCTTTATTCCTTTTAGCTCTCGTTGCATCTTCTAAAGGTTATCCTCTAAGTTCTATTGGTATGTCCTCTTCCCCATTAGCCAGATTTTTATAATTTGGAAGTTGTCTACGTCACTATCCGTTCCACTTCCGTAAATAGAGTCCTCCTTGACTACAGTCCTTTAGGGGAGTATCCTTGTTGGTACGGATTTCTTACTAGCCTTATAATGGGCATTTTCTTAAGCGAAGGCTAGGTTGCGGTCCCTAATATCCTGCTAGTAGGTAGGATCGGCCTTCGCGGCTAATGTCTTATGGTTGGTACGGATCTCTCTAACAAAGGAGGGTAACTTTGGTCTACTCTCCGGCCAGACAAACTGTCTTTATTAAACGTTTAGCTAAATATTAAAGTAGGACATCCATTTTTGGCTAAGGATTATGTTATGGGACCCTAGGTCTAGGATATAAAAGGGGATACTAAACTGGCGTCGTCCATTAATGGCAATATGTAGCTTTAAGATATAGGTAACCGGCTTACCGGCTTGGCTGTTATAGCCTTTTATTTAAATAGGCTTCTCTAGTTGGGTAGCATTTATATTTAAGAACTTAGCAATGTTATTTGTATAAGTAGTGTTTATAAAGGCAAAGCTATTTGCTCCAGTATTAATAAGGGCAGTTGTATTAACTCTATATCCATTTTAAGATACTATATATGGAACCGTAAAGTATTTTCCACCTATTAGCTAACTTAGATTAATCTCTTTAAGATTAATAGGATACCCTAGGGGGGAGTCTTTCCCTAGGGTTCTTTTTTTTTTAACTTATTAGGCGTTTCTTCTTCCTTTATCTCCTTAATATTACCCGTATCCTTTGGCTCTGGGCAGGACGTGGTAAAGTAACTATCCTTTCTATAATTAAAGCACGTGACCGTGGTAGGGTTAATTGGGGTATTGCGATAAGTATTAGTTAAAGGCATAGTATGTGGCGGGTTGGGCGAGGTTCGCTAGTAGGCAGTTATAACCGCTTTTAGTATAAGGGCGGTTGTGGTTTATCTTCTAACGCTAGCTCCTGTTAGTGTAGCGGATAGGTTGCGGTCGCTATAGGACCTCTTTAGTTAATTAGAATGAGCATTAATTTGTTTTAGTTCTAAATCCAGTAACAAATATTAGGCTGTGAGTTTTTAGTAGGTTGGTAGGTTGTCTAAGGCTACCGCGATCTTCTTTTATAGTTGGACCGTTAGCTTGTTGTATAGGTCCAAATAATAGTTTTTAGGGGGGACCTGGCCTTTGCCTGTTAGGTGTAAGAATTAAGTCTAGAACTTGGTAAAGGATTGGTTTAATTTTATTATTAGGCGATTATAGTTATAATGGGCATCCTATACTTTATTCGGATTAATATAGATAGTAGCCAGGTGCTGTATTATCTTATTAATAGATGTAAACTGAACAGGTGACTTATCCTTAAACTTGGCCTAAAGGTGTTACTAGGCGTCCCTAATGGTTTGACTAAAGAGGTAGAGCATTTTAGCTTCTTTAGAGGGGAAATAGTTGTAGTTAACACGAAGCTTTCCTTGCACCTAAATTCTCTAGTTCTTAAAGGTCGGGTCTACGCTGTCTGATAATAGTGGGGGGTTAGGGAGCTTGACGGACTTTAATTGCTTTATTATTATATCCGTACTCTCTGGTGTATTGCATTTGGTAGAGCGAATGGGTTAACTAAGGCTTTATAAAGGGGAGGCTAGGCTATTTTATAAGGTAGTAAGGCTTTCTAGGATCTCCTTTAGAGTCTCTTATATACTTTAGGCTTAAAGACGATTGACCTTCTAATTGGCTATAAGGGTACGAATCTGCTCATGTACACCTATAACGTTGTTATTATCTTTAATTTCTGATCCTAACTAGACCTCGTGTTCCTCTTGGGTAGAGGCAGGTCTTTTAGATAAGCTTGCTTTAGGTGCCATTGTCGGCTTCCTAAGGTTTGTCGGAATTGTATAATTTGGTTTTAATTCTGGGGTTCTTTTATAGGTGCAGGTCAAGTACAGTCTGGCCTATAAAGTGGGATATTATTAGGGCCTTCTTAGGCGTAGTAGTGTGGGTTTTTTAATATCTAAGTATAACGCGTTAACGCGTCGTTATAGACGAAGGTCTTTTTAGGGTGGGATATTATTAAGGCCTTCCTAGGCAATGTAGGGAGAGCTTAGTATAATATAACGGGCTTATATAAATGCTTCTAAACCGAAGCTTGTAGATTGCTACCATACAAGAATACTAAGCTAAGGAGAAGAAGAAGTCTGTTAGAGACTAGCAAGATACAAAGGGGTTGCTAAGGCGCTAGTAGTAAGCGAGCCAATGGCGATTTTCTATCCCGGGGATGGAAAATCCTGATTGGTTGGCAGGAGTCAGGGTCCACTAAGTATAGTAGGTGGCGTTGCCCCAGCACCGTTACAATAAAAGAGATGCTTAAAGAGCCCAAACCCAAACCCAATACTAACCCTGAATTTAACACTAACTCTATATCTAATACCGAACCTAAAACTAAATAGGAAACTGTATAAGAAACTAAGGATAATCTAAACCCGCTTAACACCTTAGATATCTATATAATTGGAGCTACTCTGCTAGCACGACTTACCAGGAAACCAGAATATATAATCTTTGCTGTTATAATAGCTGATATTAAGAAGGCCTTAGCACTAAAGAAGCACACTAACCCTATTACGAAGGTACCAATAGAGTACTATAACTATTTAGATGTATTCTTACAAAAGGAAGCTAATAATCTACTAGAACGCCGTCCATATAATTATAAGATTATAGTTAAAAAAGGAAAACATCCTAGATTTGGACCCCTATATAGGATGTCCTAAAATAAACTTAAGGTACTACAGAAGTACCTAGACAAATATCTAGATAAAGGATTTATTAGAGCAAGTTCTTTACCTATAGCCGTACTAGTAATCTTTGTTAAGAAACCTAGCAGTAGTCTACGTTTTTATATAGACTACTAAGCTCTTAATGCTATTACTATTAAGAACTAATACCTAATCCTGTTAATCTAAAAAACACTAAACTAATTAAGTAAGGCTCGCTTCTATATAAAGCTTAATATTATCCACGCATTTAACCGCCTCTGTATTGTGAAAGGAGATAAATGGCTTACTGTATTTCGTACTTAATACAGATTATTTAAGCACTTAGTAATGCTATTTGGCCTTGCAAACGCCTTAAGTTTATTTTAACACTTTGTAAATAACACCTTGCACCTATACCTAGACGTCTTTTATACTACTTATATTAACAACATCTTAATATATAGTAATAATCTAGCCAAACACTAAAAATATGTTAAACTAGTCCTGTAAGCTTTGTGTGGAGCCAGCCTGCAATTAGATATAGATAAATGCGAGTTCCATAAAATGGAAGTCCTATACCTTAGACTTGTTATCTCTATAGATAGTATATAAATAGACCCTAAAAAAGTTAAAGTAATTATAAACTAGTAAGAACCTGAGAATGTTAAGGACGTAAGGGCCTTTATAGGATTCGCTAACTTCTACTAATGGTTTATTGATAACTTCTCCGCCTTAGTTTTACCCCTTATAGCCTTAACCCAAAAGGATAAAGCCTTTATCTTTAATAAAGAATGCAAGAAAGCTTTTGCTTACCTAAAAGTTATATTTACTATTACTCCTATACTCTAATACTTTAACCTAAACTAAATAAGTGTTATAGAAGCTAACTTATCTGACTATGTTACTAGAGGCATTCTGTCTTAATATAATAAGGACGAGAAATAAGCAAATTTTCCAAGGAAAATTTCTGAAATTGCCGACTTTCAGCCGGCAATTTGCAGTTCCTTGGAAAAGTTTACTTATTTCTCGCGCCTGCGGCGGGCTTTTGTCCTTTGGGGACGAAGTCCTTTTGGGAACTAAGTAGCTGCCCTACTACTGCCCTGCCACTGCCCTGCTGCCCTGCCACTGCCCTGCTACTGCCCTGCTGCCCTGCTACTGCCCTGCTACTGCCCTACTGTTATAGTGATGACGTAAGGCTGCCTTCACGTGATAATCGCGTGATATAGATTCACACAATTGATCACGTGACGTATATTGACAATAGCTATTCACGTCGTCGTCGTCGTCGTCTTCTTCCTTAAGCAACAGCACCATCACCATCACCATTACCACTGCCGCTGCTGCTGCTGCTGCATCTTCTGCTCCTGCTCCTGCTGCTGCTGCTGCCACCGCTGCCGCCACCACCACCACCACCACCATCACTACCACCGCCGCTGCCGCCGCCATGTCCGCGCCCGGCCGCCGCTTCTCGTCCGTGCCGCCGTCCGTGCCGCCGCCGTCCTGGGCTGGAGTGCGTGCGCGCGGGACTTCGGTCCCAGAAGATGAGCGTGCTGGTGAGTATTAGTACTATAAAAGAATTTGAGAATTTGAGAATTTGAGAAGATACTGACATGTGAATAGCTGCTGCAGCTGCAGCTGCCGCCAGGCCCCTCCCCGCTCCCGCCGCTGCCGCTGCCGCTGCTCCCGTCGCCCCCCCCGCGGCCAGCTTTACGGCCGTTAATCAGCCCGCCGCCCTCCCGCAGCCCGCCGCCCTCCCGCCCCAAAATCCCTCGCCTGCCGCGCTCGCCGCCGCCGCCGAAGCCGCCACCGCCAACACGGCCACAATGCGGGCGCTGCGTCCCCTGCCGCGCGTCCGGGGCGTGTCTCTGCGGTGGGCTCCTGGCCCAGGTGGAGCTCCCGGAGTCTACCGGGGGGTCCGCCTTGAGGCTAGGGCCCCAAATGCGGAGGCCGCCCTGGCGCAAAGCCGGGGTACGGTAGCCCCGCAGGCTTGTGCGTCGTGCGTGCGGGGCGGTGGCCCATTTACGGAGTGTGTGCTGGTCGCGGGCCAGCTGCGCGGCAGCTGTGCCAACTGCCATTATGGCAGCGAAGGGGCGCGCTGCTCCTTCCGGGCGTGTAAGTTAGCAACATAAACTGTAAAAAGCATAACTGATAGAGATAATAGCGTCTGCTGCCGCCGCAGCCCCCGCCGCAGCCCGCTCCCGCTCCCGCTCCCGCGCACCCGCACCTCCCGCTGCCGCCGCCGACGACGACGATGACGACGACGACGATGATGAGGAGGGGGAGGAGTCGGAGGAGTTGGAGGAGGCCCCGCCCGCCCGCGTCCGTCCCCGTCCCGGGCGGCGCCAGCGGATTGCGGGGCTGCTCCGCCGTTTGATAATTGTGCTTGAGGAGGAGTCGGAGGAGGATGAGGATGAGTAGGAGAGGGGGGTAGAGGGGGGGAGGGAGTGGGAAGGGAGGAAAAAAAAGGGGGGGGGGGGGTTTACTGGGCCCTACGGGGCATTTACGGAGGTTTTGCTGGCCCTATAGGGCAGTTGTAGAAGTAATTGTTTAATAAAATAACATACCTTATCATGAAAGTAATACCTCTGGATATAATATTAGCCCGAAACTAAGTGCTGTCCTATTACTGCCCTCTGCCCTTCTGCCCTGCTGCCATTACTGCCACTGCTGCTATGCCGTCCCCCCATATCTTAGCCTGTAACGGCCAGTAATATACTAAGACTGCAGCAACACCTCCGGATATATAACATTAGTTATTGTAGCATCCCCGTCCTGCGGCAGTAATAGCGAAAGCCCAGCTATATCCGTTACTCTTGACAGCGCAACATACAGCTGCCCATGGGTAAAGACCGGTATACGTAAGTCAACGCCGACAAAGTTAAAAGACTGCCCCTGCGACTTATTTACAGTCATAGCAAAGCACAGCCGGATTGGAAACTGCCTTCTACTGACAATAAACGGCAGTTCTCCTTCCGTAGAGGTAAGCTTAATGCGAGGGATTAGCCGTAGCTGGTTGTGAAAGCTGCCGCCAAGTATCCGAGTCTCAATACAGCGGCGGCCTACGCGCGTAATAACCATACGGGTGCCGTTACAGAGCCCTTCGTCAGGGTAGAGGTTCCGTAAAAGGATTACGGGCGCGCCTACCTTTAGGGAAAGCTTTGACGGAGGTAGGCCACTGTGGTTAAATGTCTGCAGGAGCTCCGCCGGCGGCAGTTCTATATGATCGTCTTCTCCATTTTGCTCTATAGAGTCTATAGAATGAAAGGTGCTTGGGGAGCCGTGGAGCCGCGGAAGGATAGCGTCGTTAATCTCAGCCACAGTATCATTACGAATGGTTAGGATAGCGCGATCACGGAAGGTATCAGGGTCAGTATGTGCCCGAGCAAGCAGTTGCGGAGGGTATATATGCCCGTAAAAGGGTTCCTGGGACCGTAATAGGCCTATACCAGGCGGGATACTAATACTGCCAGCCAGGGCTGGATTGCAGGATAAGCTTCGTACCCAAGCTGCGAACCGCTGATTCATCTCGCCCTGGCGGACACGCATATTTAACCGTAGGGACAGTATACGGAAGGTAGGCCAGAGGAACGACCGCTGCAGGCAGGCACCTACAATGGCTGCGCGGTTCCCCCGCGGGACGACAGGCAGTATCTGAGCAAAGTCGCCGCCTAAGATAGTAGGGAGTCCGCCAAAAGTAGAGTCGTTAGAACGGATGTCCGTAAGCATACGGTGCACGGCTTCATAGCAGTAGCGGTGCTGCATTGGCACCTCATCCCAGATAAGCAGAGAAGTACGGCGTAGAAGCTCGGCCAGATTTGAGCTTTTGGAGATATTGCAAGTAGACTCTTCGTGTAGATTAAGAGGTATCCGAAAACGGGAGTGGGCAGTACGGCCGCCGGGCAGTAAAAGGGCCGCAATGCCAGAAGAAGCTACGCAAAGAACAATCTTACCGCGCGAGCGGTAGTAGTGGCAGAGGCAGCGATAGAGAAACGTTTTACCGGTGCCTGCAGGGCCCTGAAGAAAGAAGCGGGCTGTCTGCGGATCCGTATCTATAGCGGCAACAACAGTATCAAAGCACGCTGCCTGATCGGCGTTTAGCTGCTGGCGTAGCTCAGTAAACTGGCGTTCTTCCTCTATAGGGTCGTATTGCTGTAGCTCGGCTGCAAGAAGCGGATTACTTCTCTCCGCGATAACGGCCCACTGGTGCTGAAACTGGGGTAGGCCATAGTCCGTAAGTGTCTTCTGGTGATCCGCAAGCATCCGATGGATAAGGTATAGGCCGTAATCAAGATAGGCGTCGTTATCCTCGCCGACTGTAGGAGGAGCATTAGGTTGCCGGGCCAGAAAGCGAGGTAGATCATCGCAGATAGACTGTTTAAAGCGGTCCCATAAAGCAACTGGCTCCGCAACAGGGCCGTAAACTAAAGCGGTCACAAATAAGGAGCGTAGCTGGGCGCCAGCGGCAAAAACGGCGGCCTCCGTAAAGCAATCGATCCACTCACGATCATCCTCTAGTAGCCCTAGAGCCACGCAGGCGGCCTGGAAGGTTGGATAGACTATACCAGCAACAGTACGGAGGTCCTCAAAGGAGGTAGGCCCGGGAACGGACGTTAGCAGCAGCCGTAAGTAGAACCTCTCGCCCGCAACGGGACTGCAGTAATACATGCGGCCTATCGCAAGGCCTCGCTGGCGTAGACGCCACTCCCGTTGCTTTGCATGAAAGACGTACCGCTCGGGGAAGTCTTGATATAGGCGGTCACGGGCATCCTCATGCTCCGCGTTATACTTAAAGAAGGCCGTTAGTGTAGAGCAGGAGAGCTCAAGGCGCTGCTGGATTTCCTCTACGGACTGGTCCGGCTGAAAGTATACGGGCTGCTCGCCTGGAAGGTGCACCGCAAGCTGGGTTACGGGGGGGAACTCCTCGTGAACGGGAAACTCGAATAGCCGCCAAATAGCCTCGGAGGGGCCAATATAACGGCCCTGCAAATACTGGCTTACCTCATCGCGGTCCGTAAGTCGCAAAGTAGTGCGGTCGCTCCCCTTGTATATATACTTATGGATATACTTAACGGACTTCACGGAGGCGCAGATCTCAACATTTATATGGGCACGGTACTTTGCGGTTAGATACGGACTATACGGAATAATCCAGCGGTTGTCCATTTCAAACGTAGCTCCAAGAGGCCCCGGTAAGCGGACAGACCACGTCCGCTGATTATTGCGACGGCGGTATTCTGGATAGCCGTCCTCATGTACGACAGTAGTAGGGTTAAAAGGCTTGGGGTACCGCTTCGAGCAGGTCGGCGGAAGGCCCGGCCCTGGCGAAACCATGCAGGGAGCTCGCGGATTCCAGGAGCCGCAAGGGCCGTGAACCATCATCGACTTTACGATCTCAGTAAGACGACCGGTGGGATCGTCCTCCGGCTGCGGAAGCTCCGCGGATATAAAACGGTCGATGACGGCTGGGTCTAGCAGCCTGTCGCGGTCATGCGGATGTAGGAAGAGCAGCAGGTGCATATGGGGCAGGCCCCGTTTCTGGTACTCGATGGTCCAGACGCAGCCGCGGTACCGGCCGAAGATCTGCTTCCGTTTTAGATCGTGCAGGAGGTGGGTAACTTTTATGCGGAAGACGCGCACAACCAGATCGGGCCTGTCTGTAGCGGTCTGCCCAGGTAGTAGCTCACGGGTAATCTCGTCCCACCCAGGGTTAGCAGTAAACGTAATAAATATACTTGGACGGCCGTATTTACGGACAATAGCCATTGAATCCTGATAGCACTGCCCAATAAAGCGATCTCCGCCAAGGAAACTTGACGGAAGGACTACGCGGCGGCCTAATGATGTAGGGTCCAGATCATGGCGGGTAAGAGCATCCGCAACGCCATTATACAGCTCCGCGCGGAGGGTTGTTTGGTTAGAGCGGATCCAGGTAAGCTTATTCTGATCACATAGCGCCCATGCATCCACGACATACTGCTGAAATAGCCGGCAGTAGGCAAAAGGGACCAACTTAGAGTTGTTACGGACGTGTAGGTAGAACCGAAAGTACGCCCGCTGCGTTAAACGGTCTCGCTGGCGGGCCTGATTAGAGTCGCGTAGCTGGAGACCCCAGTGCCAGCCAGTATCACCGCGGGGGAAGAGCAGCACGTAGTGGAGCGGCATATATGCGGCATGCGTTGAGTTGATACGGCAGTAACGCGGCTGCTCATTAGGCACACAACGCTCCGCAAGCACAATGTCGCGGAAGCTGGCATCACCGTACTCGTCTGGTATAATAACGGCCACCTCGTTGCTTGTTGGGAGGTTCTCGCGGCGCCGATCAGCACCAGCCTCTAAGATAAGCCGCATCTGTGGGTTTAAGATAATCCGCGACGGGGCCGTTACGGGCTGAGCCTGAAGCCGTTCCCTCGCGGTTTGATAGAGAGCGATAAAAGGGTTCCGTACCTCAGAGAGCATGGCAGTAAGGCACCGCAGAATGGTTGCATCTAGCTGGGTATCAGGACGGGCCCGTAGCCGGACATCTGTGGCATAACTGGGGTCGTAAAAGTATAGCTGGGCATACCGCGGAGCAACATCGGTAGGAGGCTCCAGCGGGCCCTGTAGATGGTAAAGCTCACCATGTATCTGGAAGCAATTTGGGCCACCCCGGGCTACACCACGGTCAGTAACGGTACAGTTTACGGACGTAAAAGCCAATGCCGCATTATATGAGCGGAGCCGCTCCCTAAACTACCTAGCAGAAGTACTACGGGACTCTAAAAGGTCGCGTAGATATTCTGGCGGAGGCTGGAATAGAGGAAGGTTTATATCGCCGTGCTTACAGCAGGCTTCAAACCGTGGATTACGGAGCGGTGATGTACTAATACGTTCATCAATCCAATGTAGGGCCGCGCAGAAGTTGCAGGCAACGTCCATAGGACCAAGATCTAGCTGCTCCGTAATATGGCGGACGGTAGTAATAGGACCACGACCTAGCTGCTCCGCAATAGGGCGGACCATAGTAGGTTGCGGCTGGATTGATATAGGCAGTTGCGGCTGAATTGATACAGGCAGTCGTGGCTGGATTGATACGGGCGGTATAAGAAGGCGGGAAGTAGAGGGAGAAGCAGCGGCGGTAGTAGCGGCAGTAGCGGCAGTTGTAGTTTGGTTTACCTGCTGCGGAAGGTCCGCTAATCGTCGGGACCGTCCCTTTCTTTTTTCCTATATAGAGAGTTAGAAAGGTAGTAAGTATAAAAAAAGAATTAAAAGGATTAACCCTGCAAGATTTACAGGTCTTATACGGAGCTCTTTGGCGGTTCGGTATAAAGTCAGTAGAAGGGCGATACTGCCTACAGGCGGCGCAAAATATACGATCGGAAGGCATTTAGGTAGTAGGTAGGGAGTAGTAGCTAGGGTGGTAATATATAGAAGATATTCAAGCAGTAAGGAGTAGGAAGAGGTCATAAGGTCGTGAGGTCGCGAATTTGAAGAACCTGCAGAGCTCCGTGCACGGCTCCCTTCCGCAAAGCTCTATATTAGCATAATATTACTTAGCCTTTAGACATATAGACGAAAGTAGTGCCATTTTAAAGCGCTTTATAAATTCTATAAGTCTATATAAATAGAAATCCTATTTACCTACTATTGGGGGGTGCATTGCAAGTGTAAGTATTAAGGTCGCGAGGTCAAAATTGATTGATGGGGTAGCACGTGCTTAATCAGGTGACCAGCACCAATTTTTAACCAATATATCTCTTAGGTTCAACCCAAATCTAGTATATAGAAGATAGAAGAAGGAGTATTACACCCTATAGCATACTTCTTAAAACAACTAAGTCTAGCTAAATGTAATTATAAGATCTATAATAAGGAACTGTTAGCTATTATTAGATGTTTTAAACAATAGTAACCCAAACTAGAAGGCTTTGGATTCCTAATTAAGGTTCTTAGTGACTATAAGAACCTGTAATACTTTACAACCATAAAACAGCTAAGCTACTATTAGGCCCACTAGTTAGAATATCTATCCCGTTTCTAATTCTCTATTATATACCGCCTAGGCGTTTAAGGCTAAAAACCTAATGCCCTAACCTAACGTTTATAAGACATACCAGCTTAAGAAGAAGCGCGCTTTTACTGTAATTAAACCCTACTCCGCCCTAAACTATTTAAACCCCCTATTAAAGACCTCTTGGTATACATACTTAAAATAACCAATTAAACTATTAAATAGATTATAGTTAATAAATACCTAAATAATTAGTTTATCTAAGAGACTCTTAAGCTAATTTAAGATGGCGTTAGACGCTTTAAAAAGATTTCTCTAAGTAAGTGCGAAGCTTGTAAAGACCGCTTGTACTACTAGAACCGTCTGGTTATACTTAACCACGATAAACTTAAGCTTAAGCTCCTTAAATATATATACAATCTACTAGTAGCCGGTTACCTAGGCTAAGGAAAAACCCTAAAACTGCTTTAATAAGAGTACTACTGGCCAAACATATATAATATGATATAAAGATATATTGCTAGCTGCTATACCTGCTGACAAGCTAAAGCTTTGTATAAGACGTATAATGGCTTTCTAAAGCTACTACCTGTTCCAGACTAAAGATGGAAAGATATCTTAATTGACTTTGTTATTAATCTCCCTAAAAGTAAAGGCTGTATAAATATTATGGTAGTTATAGACCGACTATCTAAGATAAAACATTTGATCGCCTACCCTAATATATTAGCGCCTACTATTGCCCAACTGTTCCTGGACTATATATAGAAACTCTATAGACTTCCCAAAACGATTATCTCCAATAAAGGTAGATATTTTGTCTCTATATTTTAGAAAAAACTAATTACCTAACTCTATATTAAAGCACTATTGTCTATAGCATACTACCTAGAAATGGACGGTTAAATGGAATGTGTAAATGTTATTATGGAATAGTATATCTGGATATATACGTTGTATTTATAGGACGACTGGATAGACTAGCTTGTATTTACTAAGTTTACTATAAATAACTCCGTTTTAGAAACTATAAAGATCTCCCTATTTCTGGCCAACTACAGCTAGCATCCGCGAATAGGTTTTAAACCCTTTAGTAACATTTCTTACCTAGCCTATTAAGCCTTACAGGTTGCAGAAGTAAATGAATTTATAAAGAAAATGGAAGAACTATAAGAGTTCCTTACTAATAAAATGATATAGGCCTAATCTGTCTATAAAGCTGCAGTAAATAAGAACTAAACCCTAGCACTAGCTTACTAAATTAGTAACTTTATCTGGTTAGATATAAGAAATCTAAACACGAAATGACCTACTAAGAAGTTTAATTAAAAGAACGCCGGCCCTTATAAAGTTAAGAAAGTCGTCTTTCCTTATGCCTACCAACTGAAGCTCCCTAATACGGTTAAAAACCATCCTATATTTTACACATTAGTCCTCCGCCCAGCTGCCCCTATATTAGATGCCCTGCCTAGACAGATTTAGGACCCTCCCCCACCAGTTAAGGTGGATGGTGAGGATGAGTACTTCGTTAAAAGAATTAATGACATTAAGTATGACAAACGAAAACGCTAATATATATATCTTACGAAATGGAGAGGTTTTAATAAGCCTACATAGGAACCTGTTGACTCTGTAGGACTTATATAAGCCGTAGAAGACTTCCACAAACTCTACCTAGAACTACTACAGCCCTATCTCGCAGAAGCTCGAGTTTAAAGGGGGGGTACTATTACGGGACACCTCCGTAACACGTTATACACGTCCACCTGTTTCCAACGACGCAGTAAGAAGAGACCGACCGCGAGACGGCAATCTGTTATATTCCGCCAAAATCCACCAAATTCCGCCATATTCCGCCAGAATCCACCAAATTCTGCTAAGTTCTGCCAGGACCGCTTCTTAAATCCTATTCTGCTCCGTGCATGTGTTAACTAAGTAACCAAACTAACAATATATACCCTTTCTTCCCGTTTTCTTACCTTCTCTCCTTACGCAACGCCTTGACCTTATTACGCAGTTTATATACATCGCTTATTAATATCTACTTCGCTATATATTATCTCCACTTATGCTCGCCCTGTAACAATAGTTTATCTTTCTCTAGGCGGTAGCTTGGTGGTTTGGGTTATTATATATAGCTTTAAGAAGTATAACTAGACTTTATACTAAGTTCGGTTAAAGGGTTTTAATAAGGTCAGCTATATCTCCTCCTAGTTAACTTAGGGCGTAGCAGAGTCAGTTAGCTTTAGTTAGGTAGTAGTTAGTATTACTAGTTAGCTTATTTTTAAGCTGGCTTAGAAATAATTAAAGTTCTTATTATTTACTAGTGAATATTGGAGGGTCTAGTAGTTGTTTAGATTATTATAGTGCAGTAGCCGGTTTAGGGTAAATAGCTACTATAGGTTTAGGACTCTTATCCCGTATATTTATCTCTAGAGATAGTGTTCGGTCTTAAGGCCCTAGTGTAGGCGTCTTAAGGGTGCGGATTTCCTTTTAGAGGTCCTTAATTATTTGCTAATATTGTGCTTCTTATTTAGCTTGTTATTAAGTTAAAGTGGCTTAATTTTATGCAAGGGCGTTTATAAAGGACTTCTATATTTCGGCCAATTATTCTTAGAGTATGGATATAATGCCGGTGGCTGTTATGGGGGCTTTAGGGTCGTTCTGTATTTTGGAGGTAGTATATAAAGTTAATACAACGTAGTGTTACGGAGTAAGTACAAGTAGTAATAATATATAGCGAAGTAGATATTATTAAGCTATATATATAAACTGCGTAATAAGATTAAGACGTTGTGTAAGAAAAGGAAGTAAGAAAATAGGAAAAAAAGGGTATATATTAATAACTTGGTTGCTTAGTTAACGCGTGCATAGGGTAGAATAGGCTTTAGGTTATAGTCCTAGCAGAACTTGGCAGAATATAGTGGAGAACGGCAAACTGCCATAGATTGCCGTCACGTAATGGCAAATTGCCTTAGATTACCGTTACGTGCCTTAACTAACTAAGTCGTTAACGTAGAGGTCGAGACGGTGGAAATAGGTGGAAATAGGTAGACGTGTATAAGGTGTTACGGAGGTGTCCCATGACACTAATCTATATATAAAACAAGTCGCGTTGCTTAATAAAGTCTGTAAAAGTCTCTCAGACCATAAAATCAACTTTTTAACAAAAAAGGTTAGCGATATCCGCTAATTGATTCTATGGTCTGAGCTTGCTAAGGTAACATAGACTAACTCCTGCCAACTCTTAGGCCAATTAGAATAGCGCACTAATATCAGCCCCCTGCGCACCCCTACCACTAGTAAAAATCTTCTGCGGAGCGTCTAAGAGCTTATTGGCGTCGCTTTGGTAAGAAGTAAATGTTTTAAAAATTAAATTTTGTGTACGGAGGTCGCGGCCAAAAGTAATCGGAGTATAGGGGTATACGCCACAAGATAGGGGGTCTCTTGGCATTTATTTTTGGTAGGTTTGTACCTATACTCTAACGTACCCTATTTGGGTTCCTTTTCCTTTTATTACGCCCCTCTTTATATTTATTGCCTCCTTCTAATTTAATTACCTTCTAAATATGTTCTGGTACCCTCTCTATCCATTCTTAAATCTTCTTTTATGGCAAGTGCTTATCGCCAAACCCCTGTCCAGACTTGTAGGTAACAGGCTTGATAGCCCTGTTAAATAGCCAGCCTATTAGCTGACAGTATTAAGATATTATTAGAACAGGGTCTGACAGCCTAAACCATAAAGGGAAATTTTAATTTATTATTGTCTTAAAACCCTCTACCAGCTACTATATAATAAAGAAACTATAAAGGGATACCTAGAGTTCCTTAATTAGCCCAGTCCTTTAAGCATTTTATTGCTTTAAGTATTCATATACTTGTTTTCGTATAATCCCATGAAACTCTACGTTAAGAGCCTAAAAATACTCTCTCTGGTTTATTACTTATTCTAGGTATAGAGAGAACTTTAATTGTAAGCTATAAGAGTTGTTTATATCTCTCTCGCTGCTGACTCTACTATTAAATAGCCATTGTTTTACTATCTAGCATAATTGGGTTCTTACTAATATAATTATTAAACTTATTCTGGCTTTGTGGACGAGTATGCTTTAAAATATATAGCTAACGAGCCTTATAGAAGGCAGAGAGATTTTCCTCTGGTTAGAGAGTAGACTTGCTAGTACTTTTAGACTCGTACGGTATAGTTAAAAGTAGTGCCTTATTACGGAATCCCTCCCAGAGCTTTTATATAGTGTAGAGCTGTTTCTCTCCTTTAATTGTAATATGGTTATTCTTATCTTTAAGGAAAGCCGTACGACATTATGGGTTGAGAATTTATGCCGCTAGATAGTATAGAGAATTGTTTAGCTTCTTAATATACTTTATAAGCTTTTCCTTAGCACGTTAGAGTTAAAGTGCTATAAACTTATCCTTAGCCTTAGTGGCTATTACCTAGTAGGAAAAAATTAGCTAAAGAAATATTAAGAGTATTGTATAACATACTAATGCGTCTTATATTAGATCCTTAAGAATATTAATTAATTCTAGAACCCTTTCTAGTATTGTACAATCTCCCTAAAGAAATAGAGTTACTTTATAGAAAGACTAAAGGAAGTTACAAATCGTATAAAGATGTACCCATTTACTTATTATAGGAATATCCTCTTTTAAGATACTATCCTGGTAATGTTCTACGTAGAGTTAAAGCCTAGCCTTTACTCTATTCTCTAGAGCTACAATTAATATATTATACTAACTATTCTATCTTATACGATTATTAAGAGAAATAATCTTAAGTGCACGTTCTTTAAACCATGTTGTATAATTAGCTGATTTGTGGATGTATATAATAAGGTTATAGAGCTTTCCCATAGGGCCCATAATATCTTAAATATTCTTGCCTCTTTTAGCCGATAATGGCTCTAGTTCTTTACCCTTCTTTTTCCTCTTATCTTTTGCCATTGCTAGCTGCGGTACTAGTTATATGGGCTCTTTCTTGTCCTCTTCTTCTTCCTAATCCTAATTCTCTTTGTTGTATAACTCTACAAGCTTCTTATCCTTCTTTAATTTAAATAGGAAGGCCTAGACAATAAGATTGATAACATGCCCCTAGCAGCGAATTCTTTAATATATTGCATTCTAGGTAATTTTGTATTTAAGCCTAAGCCATTGGCCTATTATATAATAAAGAACGTTATTTAATCTAACATTATCGCTAATAAAAGCTCTAATCTTTGCTGCAATTCTATACTTAATAAGGACAGGACAAAGTGCCTCCTACCACTCTAACTATATACCGTATACAGGGTAATTAAGACATTTTAGTATTCGTCTTAGATATTAAGAAAGCTGGCACAGATTCTAAGGAGAAGAGAATGATTAGGATAGGTCCAGATATTAATAGTAAGGTAGATATTTGTCTTTGCAGATTAAAGTGCTCTTTGTATAATATTTTAACTCTTAATAAAGTGCTTAGAGATCCAGTCTAATATTATTAAATAATGTTTAGGGACGAATAAAGGTGCTTCTTAATTTAATGCTTTAATAAAAGTATAAAACTCCTTCTATTCTATACATAAGAATGGAAGCCGTTATACGATAATAAGATCCAAAAGTGCTTATTTTATAGTATTCTTCTGTACTGTACGCTTTAGAACCTTGCCCTTAAGACCTTATATTTCTCCCTTTGCCAGAAGTCTTTGGTATAGTTATTAAATGGAACTTTCTGCCTTATCTTTTGTTGTTATACATGGACTGTTCTCCTCTTAACTCTATTAAACTTTATGTTTCTTAAGATGAAGTTATAGTCCTTATGTTAAGGCATGATGTCCTTTTGGATCTTTAGGAGAGCAATATTTACAGAAGTAATTCTTCTTTGTTTGCTTCTTTTCTTCTACTGTTACCGTATGAGTATGTTTATGGATTGGGGAGTAGGATCTAGAGAACGCGGTTGTTTAACGTGTTAAGGTTAAGCCTGTATTAGTATTGGCTTTAATAGGGTTTAAAAGAGTAGAAGGTATATTACTTTCAAAGGAGTTATCACTGTAAAGATTATCAGATAGAATTTCACTAGGGCAGGCCATATTAATAAGGTTGTAGATAGGGGGTATTGTCTGTTAGAAAATTTTAGATTACTAAGCCCTGTTATAACAGCTGTCTAATAGACAGCCCTGTCAGCTGACACCCTGTCTGTTTAATAGGTTTGACAGGGTATTCTGTCAGCCGCAAGTCTGCCCCTGTTATGTGGCTTAAACACGGACCCCTGCGAGTGCGATTACTTTTGGCCGCGACCTCCGTATTTCTACAAGCGACGTCCTAACCACAAGATTTATTATATATTTTATTAATGCAATAAATTCTTTAGGTAATTATATTTATATATTTATAAATTATAACTCACTACTAAGAATACTAAGGGGCGAGATATATCGTCGTAAAACGCAAGTTAGATTTGGAATTAAATCTTTATTAAAACTCGACCGACTACCTATATCTAACTTCTTATAAAATAGAGCTATCATATCGCCATAATATAGAGGCGATAGAGAAGACAAAGGGCTTTTAGCTCGTACTATTTTGGAGATAGTTAGACATAGAGAAGTATGTAATTTTTAGTAATAAGGCAAGATTACAATAAAATAGACTAAAACGACCGACTATCTATGTCTAACTTCTCGTAAAATAGAGCTATAATATTGCTATAACGTAGAGGTAATAGAGAAGAAAAAGAGTTTTTAGCTTGTAGTATTTTAGAGATAATTAGACGTAGAGAAGTATATAAGGTATAGAGCTTCGAGCAGAGCTTTGAGCAAATCCGTCTTTGGAGCTGTAAACATTCTGCCAAGCCACCCCTTGGAATCCACGTTTTTCTGTGGCCCTTGTGGAAAACTAACCGTCTTGCTTGGTAATTTATTTTCTTTTCCTAACCCTACCTCTTGTTCTTTTTAAAGTTCCGCGCCTCTATTGAAAACGCCATCTAGTTTTTTAACCTTGCTGCCTCTCTCTTTCTTGCTCACTCCTCCCTCCCTTTCCTTCTCCTCCCCCCTTTTAACCTCCGCGCAAGCGCTCTTAATTATGTACCTGTGCCGTGCCGCCTTCTTCCTTCTACCTCCTCTATGTTCTTAGCCCGCTGCAAAAATGCAGGCCTGTCTTTCCCATACTGCACTGCCCTTAACGCCCAGTTTAACCGCTAGGGGTCCTATTTTAGGCCCCCCTTAAGATTAATAGAGATATATATATCCTTTGCCTACTATTCTACCTATAGTCTCTGGCAGTTTTATCTCCTTCCTTATTTCTAACATTAAATTCTAACTGCTTCTTTCGCTTGTTCGCTATCGCGATTTTTAACTAGTTGGCCTACCTACTATCCTTCCAATCCCTCTATCCGCGTCTGTCCCTCGCTGCTTCCATTCTTCTATGCCCTAAAGACAGCTTCCCTCTGGTAGCGATGGGCACCGCATAATACGGCAATGGCCGTTCTATAATAGTCTCTATATCTGTCCCTATATCCGTCCTTATATCCGTCGTATCTACCTCCTCTAGCGGACGCGGATCAATAAGGGATATAGGGACGGATATAGGGACGGATGTAGGGATAGATATAGGGGGGCCCTTTAAAGCTAAGCGCTGCTTTCCTGACGACCTAGAGTCGCGGAGGTAGAGGGCCTTATTAGCCTTAAAATTATACACCTTTTAGCCGCTGGATGACCGCCTAGTGATTATAGATATAATAGGCCACCGTTGCAATCGTATTATAGTGGTCTGGAGATTATAAGTAAGTATGCCCTTGCCTATCTATTTAATGTCTCCTACTACCCTTCCCTTCTCTGCCTCTCCTTTTATATCTAGCCGCCTTCTTTTTGCTAACCCGTGTGTCTCTCTATATAGATTTTTTAGGGACGTTCTGTAAGTAGACCTAGATAGTATCTGGCTCAACCTATGCCTCGCGTCTAAAATGGCTAAGGATTATTGCTAAGTATTCCTCTAGGCGTACATTAAGAACTTAGAGTAAAGATATCCAGTCCTTAGACTGTAAGAGTATAAATATAGGCAGATAGTGAACATGGCTTCTTCTATTATATAGTACTAGAGGCAGCTTATTGCTTAAGCTGACTCCACAGTTCTGCTAAAGAAAAGGCAGTAAGATTTTAAGAGTAAGGCTCTTTAGAGACTAAAGTTTATTAACTACACTAAGCAGCGTGTGTAAGGGCCAATCTTTAAGATATCTAAGGTTAGTTATACTAATAAACCCTATATCCCTTTTCCCTATCCCCCCTTCCCTTTCCTCTTATTCCCCTCTATGGATTTTTTGCGTAGGTGCGTAAAAAGGTTAAAATATCTATTCTAACCCCCCCCCTCTTAGTGGATCTACGATGGCCTTATAGATAAGCTTGGTTTTACGGTTAATTAGACCTTTAAAAAGGTTAAGGTAACAGCTAAAGATATTATTATTGTCCTTAACACGCTGTGGGAGCGTACTGGGGATATTAATTATAAGCCTAACACCTGGCTCGCGTTTTATGCTGTCCTCCTAATGGTGGGCATTAGTGGCTTTAGGCTAGCCTTTATAATGCGCCTTCTATACCGGTAAGTTAGTTTAGTGGTTATATAGGACCTAAATAACTAAATAAGGATAAGGCTTGTTACTATAATTGTAGTTAAGAAGAACAAGAAAAAGTGGGCTAGCCGTAGCTTTAGAGCTAACGTATAAGCCTAACCCTATTTTTACTCTGCGTCTTTAGGAACTCTTTACCCTACTTTAGTTACTTTTTCTTGCTTACCTCCTCTGTTCTAATAGGATGTCCTTTTCTATTACCCTTGTCCCGCATTTAAATATATGCCTTGCTAGCCTTATTGCCACGTGCGTGATTATAGACAACACCTTTAAGCCTAGCTTTAAGTCCATTAACGTGCTACTCTATTAACCTACCTTTAAAGGAGTGGACTTCCTCCCACTAAAGTAGAAAAAAGAGATGTTAGACTAGCCTATTTTTCTACTTACTTACTTAAGTTTTAACTATCTATGGTACTAAATATGCCTTATGGCCAGTTTTTGGGAGGACTTACGTATCTATACGCTATAGGTTAGTGTAGGAGCTAGACTTAATAGTAAGAGAATCCAAGGCAAATATATATATATGCATATATATATATTAAGTAGCGTATTTCCCTACTGCTTTCCTTCTTAACTTTATAAATAGTAGGGATAACTACTAACTTCTTTAAACCGCTAGGCGTTCTTTCTAATATGCTGTGTAACTATGTTTTATCTAACACGACCTAAGTATTTTAAGGTAGCTATTAGACTAAATGCGTCCGCGAGGATCTTATAGGGTTGGCCTTTAGATCTATAGCCGGACGGAATAATGCCCTTTTTTAGCGCCTCTGTAACATATCCCTATAGAGGGACATGAATGCTCCTATTGGCCTAAGTAAGGAGGACTTATAGGAGTTTAAACAGCGTAAGGATGTATACAATCTCTATAGAAGCCTAGAAGCGGTAAAGCGAGCAGGAGATTGTAAGGTAATAATGGTACTTAATAGGCAGCTCCGCTATATTATTAAGATTTTATTGTCTCTAAAGGCGCAGAAAAAGAGGGCGGAATACTTTAGTTACATTAATAGATTAAGAGCCCCAGGTTTACTAACCGTAGGCACGCCCGCTGTATAAACTGCTAGATCCACTCCTAGCAAAGGCGCCCTAGGCAAAGTTGCTTTAAGAAAGCGCTCTCGCGATGCGGCAGCTGCGGTCGCTTAGTTTCTATAGAGTTGTACCTAGGATGTTAATAAACACTGGCCCTTTAAACAGTATTCGGAACGGTTTATAAACCTGCTTATTAGATACTTAACTTGCCGGCTAGAAGTGGACCCGTCTTTAGATGTAGAAACTTCGGAGCATAAGGCAGATAATATGGGTTAGGTAATACGTGAAGAGGACAAAGAGGATAAAAAGGACGAAAAGGACAAAGCGGGCAACGTAGAGGGCAAGTAGGGTGCGCTTCTATTTTTAACCAGAACAAAGGGAATAAGGAGTTATAAGAAATAGCCTAGGTGCCTTCTTAGCTGTGGCGTCTATTGCCGCTATAGCAAACTTATAAAGCACTATAAAAAGATTTATATTAAGAACGGGATATTTAAGCAGCCCTTCTAGTGCCCTAAATGCTGCTGCCTGGGGATAGAGGATTTTTAGATTAGCGGGGGCGAGTCTATATAGAGCAACTACATTAAAACGGTTTATAATAAGATTTGCGCGCCTTGTTTCCCCTCCTATTTAACCCTAGCTAAGGACCTATTTAGGTGTCTTATCTATTCTAGCTCTTTTCTTCCTGGGTAAGGTCTTATAAGGCATTTCAGACTAATCTATATCTGGAAAGAAGGTATATTTAAGCAGCCCTTTCTATATCCTAAATGCCGCTGCTAGGGAAAGGAGGACACTTAAATTAATGGACTCTCCACATGGCCTGGTTACGTGGTATTGGTATATAGTAAGGTCCATACGCCTGATTTTCTATCCGGTCTGTGCTATTCGCCCAGCTTGCCCTTAGACGACGGAACTTGGAAGATATTTAGCGGGAAGAAGTAAAAGAGGGATAAGGGCAACGCTGGCGCCGGCGCCAGTAGTAGCTTAGCGGAAGTAATAATAGATGTAATAATAGATATGGTAATAGATATAATAATATCTAGTACCTAAACTCTAGCGTCTTCTATAGACTTTAATATTCTTTTAAGAATTAATCCTCGCCTGCTAATAGGTAAGGTAGAGGTAGAGAAACAGGAGAGAAAAATAAAGAGGTATATACCGGCGCCTGCCTTACCGTCTGTGTTAAGATAGTCCTACCACACGAGTTTTTTGGCGTGGAGACGGTTTGGCCCTAAGATGCTAGGCAGTTAACATGTTATATAGTACTAAAATTAATCTAAACCAACACTATAAAATACTTCTGGTAGAAGCATTTCTCTAATATTAAGTAGGGTGAACGGATTAAATATAAAGTCTATAAAAACTATACTCTTAATATACACGGGACTGTTTTCTAATCTATTTTTTAAAAGCTTGCTAGTAAGCTATTAAGGCTAGTAAAGGGCTTTTCCTTTAACTAGATACTGGTTGTTGTGTTAATTAGAGTTCGCGTAATAAGTAGCCTACGTAAGTAAGATTTAAGAAGGAGAATAAACTTGCCTTAAATTACAGTAAGCGGTTAGACCCGCAGCGCATAGCGGCTATATTTAGGTATAGGAGCGGTAGTAAAACTTAATAGAAATGTTTTAAGACCTTGTAGAGTCTCTTTAAATCCGCCCTGTTTGCGACCTATACTAATTAGCGCTAAAGCTTAAAGTGTGCAAGAATTGGCCGTACCTTACTAATGATTAGTAGGAGTACCTCTATAGAAAGTTTATTGAGTATCTTTACTAATAACTACCCTAAGTTACCGACAGGGCAAAGGGTAATAGATAAAGTAATAAAGTATAGGCCAGATAGATTTACTCTAAGAAAGCGCTAGAGAGGGCAAAGTCATCCTTATATAAGGAGAAAAGACTAAAGATATGCTTTATCTGCCTTAGGAACCAAAAGCTACCAATTAGCAGTGATCTTGTTGGATTGGCAGCAATTTGGCGTGGCGTAGCTGGATCTAGATTGCATAGGTAGTAGATTTACTAGATTAATTAATGGCGTAAAGTGGATTTCAAAGCTCTGGAGCTTCTAGAGCGCCAGTTTTTTACCTAATTTAAAAAAGGAGTGTAAGGAGGAAGGATTAATAAGGTGTTAAAGCGTAATATAAAGCCAATTAGAAGAGTTATATAATGACTTAGAGTTCTAAAATATAAGTTTTTTCTATCTAATTAAGGTAGCCTGCTTATCTTCTATCCGTTTTTACTGCTTTCCTCTACATAATTACTTTAGGGAAGTGCTATTTAGACACCCCCTAATTGTTAGGTAGATACCCCCCCTAAATTAGGGTTGGCGCCTGCCTTAATAGGTTAAAATATTACGTGTGTTTAACTTATTTATGCCTATACCGCAAAAATTAAAATACGCGCCCGCAATACTATAATCAAGTCTTAATTTTAGTGTCTGATCAAGGTTGCGTCCTTGCAGTTATGTGACCGCAAATTGCCATCACGTGACGGCAATCTAGGGCAATTTGCGGCAACTTGCCTACAAACGCGAGTTAAAAGGGGTTAATTACGTGAGCTAAGCGAGCTTAAGAAATCCACTAAATTCCACCTGTAGAATAGGAGAATTAATAAGTATTAATCAAAATTAGTTACCACCCATACTATTGCAATAGCATTACGTATTACCGGAAGTGATACTAACACTAATTAGTAATTATAGATTAGGAGACGTATTATCTATAAAGAGAGACGAGCTCGATCAGTCCCTGCTAAAGGCCTCTACTAATCTCGCCTGCTAAGGAGCATCAGTTAACGTGTATTTGAAAAGTCAACCCCTATCTAATAGGCCCTTAATTTTTTATATACGGCCCTTAGGTGTTTAAGGAACCAACCCCTTTCAATAGGCCCTTAGTTCGCGTCTATTACGCATTTTGTACTACCTAAATTACGTCAAGGAGCATCAGTCAACGTATACTTAAAAAGTTAACCCCTATCTAATAGGCCCTTGATTTTTCATATATAGCCTTTAGGTACTTAAAGAACCAACCCCTATCTAATAGGCCCTTAGTTCGCGTCTATTACGCATTTTAAACGCGTTAGGTACTTAAGGAACCAACCCTTTTAATAGGCCCTTAGTTTGCGTCTATTACGCGTTTTTTATCTAGAACCTAAAATTAAACTTGATAGGAGTTATGAGACAAGAATTAACATGTTAGATATTAGGGCACAAGTTAATGCAGGATAAGAGAAATGGCCTAAAGGTATTAACTTACAGTCTAACGAAACCACCACAAAGGATATTAATAAATTTGTAAAGTTTAAGATCCTAGAATATAAAGCATATAACCTTAAGGATAATAAACTATGGGAGGTCTACAAGGAAGATTTCTAAAACTTTATAATATAAATCTTTAAGGATTGCAACCAAATTGGTATCTAAAAGCTCCGAACGTTCCTATGGACTAATAGCGTATGGATAAGGAAGTATAGGAATGCTACAGTCCCCAAATTGCTATTTAACACCTTGTAAGAAGAAGACCCTATAGAATGGACTAAGCCTAAGATTAAGGAGCACATGGTAACTAGAGGAAAGTTTACCTTAGGACGAATTAACTACCTCCTTAAGAATAACTTCGCCAGCACCAGTACCATTAAAACCCCAATCTTAATCTCACTAGCTATAAACCCTACCCTACTTACAATACCACCCACTACACCTTAACCTACCCCTACACCACCCCTACAACAGGAACCTAATTATATTAACTTAACCCTATAACTAGAACCACCTAGGGGACAGAGTTAAAACTAGGGTTTTGGCAAGGAGTTAACAAACCTTACAAAGATGTACATGGAAGACAATAAGTATAGTAGAGAAGATAACAACTTCAACTTTAAACTTACCATCTTCCACGACCTCTATAGCAGAGCTGACGTACCCTAAGAAGCTAAAGTTAAAGCCTACCCTATAATGCTACGCGGTCTAGCACTTGACCACTACTATACTAACCTTAAAAACGTCACCCTGACCCTTTCGTTTAACCAAATCTATAATGCCACATGTAATTACTTTAAGGGACCTAAATACAGACGCGGCATATTAGGATGATAGAACTTAATAACTCTAAAGTCTATAATAGGCAAGAGCGAGAATGCTAGAAAATCAACCTTAGACTGCCTATAGTTACTTATTAAAGAACTAAGACACCTCCAGTATAGTCTTAACCCAGATTTATATACAGACAAGTTCCTTTATAATAAGCTTATTAATGCCTATTAGGAGTTACCAGCGTGTTAATATACCTGCTTTAAACCTTCTAACAGCTTAACTAGCCTAATTAATAACTTATGATCCTCTATTACAACATTTAAAAAGTTAAACAGTAAGAACCCCTAAGCCTTCTTTACTAACCGCCGCTACTATAGATAATACCCTTAATTACCTCACAGAACACAATTATCCTTATTTAGCTAATATACATTACCAAAGAAGCGCTGCTTTGTCTGCAATAAAGAAGGTTATTAGTTATCCAAATACTCTAGAGAAGAATGTAATAAATTAAAGAAGAAGTTTAAGGATAGATTTAACTGCTGCTTTAATAGATATGCCTAATAGTACATTGCTAAGTATAAAGGAACAGATAATAATGGTGATGAACTTAACTTAGAATCTATTAATGAGGTAATAGAAGCTCTTATAATTGATATTAAGTTACCAACAGCATCTCCAACCTAAGAACAGACTAAACTGTTCCTTACCTCTTTTGGAATAATACAGCACAAAGGAGCCATTAATACTATAACTGACTTAGTAGACCAATCCTTTACCTATACAATTACTGGCACTAATTCAATTGCTTACTACAATAACCTAGACCTATTTACCTATGTTGCTACCAGCTAGTATACATCCAACAAGTTTTATGGAGTAATGATTAACACTAGAGCTTTAAAGAGATTAACAGTAGGTTATAGACAATACCTTATATATAGAAAGACCTATAATACCATTATCAATACCTTAAAGGCTGGCGCTATTAACGTCTAGTTCGGCATCAGTTCTACCTCTTCTATTGGCTCTATTACAGTTAATACACCAGTTGGCAATGTTAAGTTTCACATTATAAAGGCCAACACACCCTTCCTACTATACCTCGCAGATATGGACATACTAAAGGTCTATTATAATAACCTTAAGAATGTCCTAGTCACCCTAACAAAATTAGTGCTAGTGGTTTGCTGATTTGGTCACCCCTTCCTATTATAGAAAAAGTCGCTACAGTTATTTATAACCCACTTGTTTAATTAAAACCCTTGCTACCTAACCACTATTAAACTCCGCCAACTCCACTGTCGCTTTAGATATCTATTAGCAGATAAGCTATATAAGGTACTAGAACGCTCTAGCTATAATAACATTAATAAGCAGGCCATTGACTACCTTACTAAGTACTATTCCCACTGCCAGAAACACAGCAAGTCTCCTAGATGGTTTAAATTTATACTATAAGAAGACTAAAATTCCGATTTTAACCATTCCATTTTTATTAATATTATGTATATTAATGGGAATCCTATTCTCCACGTAATTAATAAAGCTACCAGATTTCAAGCTGTAAGATAGCTATGTAATATCTCCGTAAAACATACCTGGGACATCCTATAACTATGTTGGATTAACACCTATATTGGACTACCTAACTATATTACCTATAACGCTGGGAAGAACTTCGCAAGTAAGGAGTTTTGATAGTGTAAGGGCGCGAAGAGGCTTTGGGGAAGATTCGAAGGAACGATATAAATTCTATTTAAATCTAAGGGTATATAGCTTTTAAAGAGAACAAGACGTTACGTAAAGAAGAGAAGGGAATAACCAGAGAATCTTGTAATTAAATAGTTAGGGGTCTTGGTCGATGCGTACGCACATGCGCACGCGGACGGACTTTGGTAGAATTCGATTGATTTGGTAGAACTTGGCAGAAGTCAATCAAGCTAGCAGAATTCGGCAGAATTCGGTTAAAGCGTCAAGTTTATCTTATTAAGTGTTTTACTAAGACATTCCTACTGTAACTAGGCTAGTCCCGTTATAGTACCCCCCCTTTAGCCAAAGGTTCAAAATAATTTAATTTAGTTGAGAATTTATAATTTTATCACGTGTTGTATTTTCGCGTTAGGTGGCGGTCTTGGCAAGGCAGATCTAATTAATTAGATAACTTTAACTGCCGGTTAAAGTTCCTTAACATCTTACGTGTTACGTAATTGCGTTATAAATATTATAACTTATTTTAAGTTCTTTTTAAATTCAAGTTTTGTGTATTTATGTTGGGTGGCAGTTGTTTGCCTTTATATTATGTCTATTTAGCCAGAGTAGGCCGCAAAGGATAGTCCTTATGGAATTCTTTTACTAGGGAAGGCGCGTCGGCCTTAATCTAATTATAGGTTTCCTAGGTTTGTGTTTTATATCCTTCCCACTTAATAAGAAGTTTAAATTATTTAGATTATAGTTTCCATTGCATATTATTAATTAAGTTAATAAAGTAAGAACCGTTACCATTATTAACAATTATAGGAGGTAGTAGTGGTACTTTATAAGTTATAGGATTATCTTTTAAAGGTTGCAACAAGCTTACGTAAAACGTCAGGTATATTTTTATCTTAGTTGGCAGTTTAAGCTTATAGGTATACGGGCTTAGTTTTTTTTTAATTTGGTATAGGCCCACAAACTTCCAATTAAGTTTCTTTAAGGGCCGTTAAGTCCATATATTTCGTGTATTTAGGTAAGCCATATTACCTTCCTTAAAGTCCTATGTAGGAGCTTGTCCTTTATTCACATGCTATTCCTATACTATTTAAGCGTACATTAATTCACTTTGTAACAGTTCCGTTAACTGCTTTATTTAATTAGTAAAGTTATATATATTAATTAACTGGATCCATTTGATTGTGGGTCCTATTATGTTGATTTCAGGTTATGGTTTAAATCTAAGTTAAGGGTTTTGTCCGTAGGTCGCGTAAAATAGCGTTACGCCTGTTAATACGTTTATTATATTATTCGCAGTAAACTCAGCTAAAGGCAGCTATTTTTCCTAGTTGTTTTGTAGGTAGGAGCAGTACATTTATAGGTATTGTTCTATAATTGCGTTTATAATTTTGGTTTAATTATCTGTCTCCAGATAAAACGCAGTTAAGAGTTATATTTTGTCACGGCACTGGCCTGACGCGTTGTTATAGCTACGCGTATGCATGAGCACGGACCTAACCCCTAAGCGATATACATATACCGCCTCACCTCTCTGTACATAGATCTTCACACGATATCGTTTGTCAATGATACACAGTTATAGTTACCTCGTTGACCCTCTGCACGTACTGTGACATATTTAAATACTTAACCGTTTACATAGAGCTTGCCAGAAGTCTGAAATAAACTGGCTTCTATAGTTGGATATTATTAAGTTAGGAAGTCCGTGTAGCTTAAAGATATGCTTAATAAAACATTCAGCTACTAATATTATATTAATTAAGTCCATAGGAATTATATATTGCATTTTTATAAGGCGGTTAACAACTACTATAATATTCATAAACCTATTACTGCTAGGCAAGTTGACTATAAAGTTAATTAAGATGTCGCGCCATCTTTGTATTGGAATTAGTAGCGGTTAAAGTACTCCTTACTTCTTTACATAAGAGGTCTTTCCACACACGCACATCCTGCATGCTTGAACGTATTTTTGTACGTAGTTATACATTATAGGCTAGTAGTATGCTTATTAAACAATCTTATAGGTCTTTATATAGCCAGGATGCCCTACTATAGGGGAGTCGTGTATAAAATTGAGTATCTTAAATTGTAAAGGTTTAGAATTCGGAACTACTATTTTCTATTAATAGTACAATCAATTATTTTAAATTTTGCATTTAGTAAGTGTAATATCCTTATACTGTCATTTTCCTGTTTAAATTGCTTTTATTACATCTATTATCCATATATTATTCTTATATTCGTATTCCATTAGCTCATTAATTTCCATTTCCCATTTATTAACTTCTAATTTATTTCTATTAAGTTCCGTATCTAGGAATATAGGGCGTAGCTTTTTAAAACGTTCAGGGGGCAGTAAGATCCGTAATTAATTCGTAATCTGTTTATCTAAAGCGTTCATAGGTAGGTCCTGTAATTGTTATGTTAATGTATTAGGCTTCTAATTAAGTTTGCCTGGTTAGTATATAATCTTAAAGTTAAATTATAAGAGGTATTCAGCCCAATAAATTTGGTGCTGCGTTAATTGTTTTATAGTTATAAAGTACTGTAGGTTCTTATGGTCTGTTAATACGCGTATTGGGAACAACAATCCCCTAAGCTTAGGACGCTATTATTTAAAGCATCTAACAATTATAAGCAGTTCCTTATTATATATCTTATAGTTTAATTTAGTAGGGGCAAGTTTCTAAGAGAGAAAGGCTACTGGACGTAGCTCGCCGTTCTTATTATATTGCGATAACACTCCTTCTAGTACATAATTAGACAAATCTGTTTTAACAATGCATTTAAGGTTAGGGTTAAAGTAGGCAAGAATTAGAGCAGTTATAAAACGATACTTTAGGTCGTTAAAAGCTTGTTTACATTTAGTGGTCCATTTAAATTTTATATTCTTTCTTATTAGGTTTACTAATAGCTAGGCAATTTCTAAGAAGTGGTTAATAAATTAACAATAGAAGTTTACAAATCCTAGAAATCCTTAAATGTCTTATATATTGCTAGGGCTTCCCCAGTTTATAATCGCGGCAACTTTCTTAGGGTCCATTTTAATTCCGTCGCGGGATATAATTAAGCCTAAGTATATAACCTTAGACGCATAGAACTTGCATTTCTTAATATTGCATTATAAGCCCGCATCTTATAGGCGTTTAAGAACCATTCTAATGTGTTTCCAATGTTTAGAAAGCGAGGATAAGTAGATTAAGATATCGTTAATATACACGGTAATAAATACATTAAGGAATTTATGAAGTATATTATTAACGTATTACTAAAACGTACTAGGACCATTTTTTATGCTAAACGGCATTACTAGGTATTTAAAGAGTCCCCATTATATACAAAAAGCTATATCCTTCTTATCTCCTTCACATATACGGATTTTATTAAAGGTAGTAACTATATTAAGCTTTGTAAAGTACCGTGCCTTTACTAAATAGTTAAGCGTTTCTTAAATTAGGGGAATTGGATATCGGTTTTAAATCATAATTACGTTTAGAGCTCAATAATTAATATAAAATCTTAAGCCTCCTCCTGGCTTTTTAATAAATAGTACAGGTAAGGTAAATAGAGATTAACTAGGGCGAATAAATCCTTTTTCCAGATGCTCGTTAAGGTATTATTACATTATAAGCAGTTCTTCTTATAACATACCGTATAGCGGACCGAACTTTAGTGTCATACCAGGCTTAAGTTCTATTTTAAAATCATGCTTATCTTAGTATGGGGCTAGTTGGTCTATAAATTATTTTTTAAACTCATTAATTAGATTATGGTACTCTTTGGGTACAAGAGGTTAAGGATTAATATACTGTTTTAGTTCTAGTGCTTTCTTAATGTCTTCTATAGTTATAGTAAAGATTTTATAATCTTGTCTTTTTGCTAATAAGATAAAGGGTACGGCCTATATTATATAAATTTTAAGAGGTTTTGACGTAACATCTTTATATTCTTTACTGCAATTGGTAGTTATAGCTTTATTATATTAGTTTAAGGTTTATAGCAAGGGTAATTTATATTGTTTTAAATTTAAATAGTTATGTATATGTTTGTAGGGCAAATAGGTTTTCAAGTAATAACTTCAGCAGTAGGTTATACGGAACTTTAGTGTTTCTTTAACTCAGCTAATTAAAGGGTTATATTATTTTAGCTATCCATATCTAAGTATTATCTTATATTGCTTTAGGGGTGTTATAAATAGGGAAACGTATTTAAGGTATTTGCCTATTTACATTTTTACAAGAGCGTAGTGTATTAATTCGCTATATATTAAGGGTTTGCCGTTAAAGCCTTATAGGCCTTGGGGCTTATTAAGTTTCTTTAAATTTAGGCGTTAGGTTTTTGCATAGTTTGTATTAATAAAGCCTATACTAGTAGCTCTACTATCTATAAGGATTTGTACCTCCTTTTATTTTTTAAGTGTTTAAATTTTGCTAAGTATATTAAGGGAGTTGTGTTGTGTATCAGCGCTAAAAGAGCCTAGACACTTATGCTCTTCCACTTCTTATCCTAAGGCGCGACTTGGCCCTAGAATAATTCGTTTTCCAAGTTAGCTAAGGGTAAGATGCTTTATAACAACCAGGTATAATTTATAGAACAAGTATAAGTTAAGGAGCGAGTATGGCTTAAAGAACGAGTGCAATTTAAGGAGTAGGTGCGATTTAAAAACCAGGAGGAACTACAGCGGCCTTTTTTAAAAGGGTGAGTTTGGCAATTCCTTTGGATATGTCCTTTTTTACCACATCTAAAGCATTCTCTATTTACGGCTTAAGTTCTTTATTTGTTGGTTCCTAAGGGTGCGTAAGATTAAGTGGCGTTAAGGTCTATAGGGTCGTGCGTAGGTTTCAGAGAAGGGTTGCGCTTTAGGGTATATATCGGTTTCATAAAGCTTTAAATATAAGGTGTAGTTGGCTTTAGAGAATAAGTCTATTTATTATATTAAAGGTCCTTATTAATTTGTTAATATATTATAGTAAATTCGGGTAGGTCCTTTAGCAGTTCCCTACCTACTAACTATGCTCTAATTTTATCTAAAATAGCTTATTAAAGAGCAGCAACTTTAGCGGCTTTATTCCAATCCAGTTCGCTAATAAGGCCTAAAAATTCCAAAAAGAAGCTTATAAAGTCTCGGTTCCGTTATTATAGGTTTTTAAGTTTAGTAATAGCGGCGTGTTTATAGCTGGTATTATTATACGTTCGTTCTAGCAGAGAGATAAAGGTTTTAAAATTAATAAAGGTGCTATTACGGAAGAATGGGTCCATAGTTTGTGTAGTATCTTTGCTTAAATAAGACATTCCATAGCTAACCTTGCTAGCTTTAATAGGGTATTAGTTATAGTTTGTTAAAAGTTTAAGAGAGAGCTTGGTTATAAAGGGACGTAGGTTGTTTTAATTTCTATTAAACATTAAAGGGTTAGGAAGCTTTTCTAATTTTATAGCAAGTACTGGGTTTATTATAGGTATAGGTTAAGCTACCGTTACTAGTTTAGGGTTTGTATTTAACGGGCTAGGTTTAGATACAGTTATATTAATTTTATTTATAGGCAGTGTTGGGGTCTCTAATATAAATGCTTAGACGTTATAGAGTTCTTCGCGGAGTGCTTCTATTAATTGCTAATGCTGGGCTTCTAGTGCAGCCCGCTGCTGAGCTAAGGCATCCGTAAAGGACTATTACATTATAGTTAACTATTCCCTAACTAGGGACATAATACTTATAGTTATTGAAGAGGATTTGGGTTCGTTTGCCATTTCGATAGTAGTTATTTTTTTTTTTAATATAATGTAATGTAAGGGCGCGAAGAGGCTTTGGGAAAGATTTAAAGGAATAATATAAATTCTATCTAAATCTAAGGGTATATAGCTTTTAAAGAGAACAAGACGTTGCGTAAAGAAGAGAAGGGAATAACCAGAGAATCTTGTAATTAAATAGTTAGGGGTCTTGGTTGATGCATGCGCACGTGCGCACGCGGACGGACTTTGGTAGAATTCGATTGATTTGGCAGAACTTGGCAGAAGTTGATTAAGCTGGCAGAATTCGGCAGAATTCGGTCAAAGCGTCAAGTTTATCTTGTCGAGTGTTTTACTGAGACATTCCTACTGTAACTAGGCTAGTCCCGTTACAGATAGCATGCTATGGCAATGGCCATATTAACCAAAAACGTCCCAGTGGAAGCTCACTGGTCTATTAGAATAGTAGAAAGAGCTTATTTAATACTATGCTAAGTATACTAGATAATTACAGAGGAGCTATAGGACTTAGAAATAACTAAAGAACTGGCCTTATAAATGGTGGTAAAGGCCGCTAATAACACAGCTGGCCCAGATGGCTTAGTCCCAACACTTCTTGTCTTTAGTGCCTACCCTTATATAAGCGAACTTAACCTACTAGCACCCTCTATTATATAGCGAGCGGCAGCTATAAAGAAGGTAATGGAGGAGATTGTAAGGATTAGGGTAAAGAAGCAAGTTAATAATACACTAAACCAATAAAATGGTCTATCTGTCACTATAATCTACAACCTCCCCCTTAACTTAGACGTGCTTGTATAGTGTAAAGGCAATATTAGACAAAGCGGCAGATGGACTAGCCCATTTAAGTTACTTAGAATTAATGGAGAAATATATAAGGTATAACTCCCTAGTAGACCTACTAACTTTAGGACCATAATAGTAAAGCTATACCTATAACCTAAACCAGAAGAACCTAACAAGAAACCAGAGGAGGAGCTGTCTAAAGAACTAACTAAGGAACTAACTAAGGAACTAACCAAGAAACTAACTAAGGAATTAACTAAGGAACTAATAACTACTATACCCCTCTAAAGATTAAAACAGACATGATGATTACTAATAAAGTCCTAGCAAAACATTGCGGACATATTAATATTTATTAACAACAGCCTAATAAAACCTAATACTATAACCCTTAAGTGCACCTTACTGTTATTTATAGAGTCTTAACGCAAGGAGATAAATGGTTTACTTAAGAAAGGCGTCTTTAAGTTTATTAATACAGTAGACGTCCCAAAGGGAGTTAGAATCTTTAACTCCCAGTTCGTTAATAAGATTAAGAACGCTAGAATAAATAAGGCCTTTAAGAAGTCTAGACTAGTTATATAAGCCTATAATAACTATAACAAAGATCTGATCTTAATATAATTACTAACTATTTAATATGTCAGCTAGAGAATTATTTTAGCACTTATAGCAACCCTATAAGGAAACAAAAGAAGACTAGCCTCTTTATACCTACGCGACATCTTATAAGCTTACATATAGTCCAGTACCCACCTAAATAGAGACTTTTTTATACGCCTACTACTAGAACTTAAACTAAAGAATAGATTAATTCTGAGAGTTATTAAACCACTCTATAGTGTCCTAGAAGCTGGCAACTATTAATTTAATATATACCACCGCCACTACCTTAATAAGTTATGGATAAACCAGTTAATATATAACCCCTGCTTGTTATACACAAATAGTAACAGCTTTAGAATTGTAGGACTGCAGACTAATAATATACTATTTCTTGTTAATGAAACCTTTATAGAGGCTAAAGAAGCTAGGCTTTAGGAAGTAAAGTTTCTAGTAAAGGAGAGAGAGAAGCTTATACTAAATACCTCAATTAAGTTTAATGGAGGCTGCATTAGGCAAGAAAAGGACTTAATAGCCCTTACCTAGGAACGTTAATGCCAGAACCTAAAGTTGGTTACTATAAAGGCTACAGACCTAACTAGCTCCAGAGGGGAAGTCCGTAAGGTAGTTACACTAAAGGACTAGTACGTTGCCTAGAGAGCAAGAGGAGCCTATATTGCCACAGTCTATTAACTAGAAGCTGCCTTTAACCTCTCCTTTATAGTATAAGTTGTTAACCTAAAGGAAGAATATGCGAAGCAGCTTAATAAGCGGCTGTAATGGCAAATTAATAATCCCTCCTAAGGACTTCGCTTTGTATGACTTAATATAAGCACTCTTAAACTAATGATATTTACGGACTTATCCTTTGCCAATAACTACAACCTCTCTTCTTAGATTGGCTTTGTTATTACACTTATAGACAAGGATAATAGGGCTAATATCCTCTATTGGTTATCTATTAAATGCAAGCAAGTTACACAAAGCGTCTTAGCATCTAAACTATATAGTATGGCCTATAGATTTAACACTGGAGCTATAATTAAAGCAACTATTAAGAAGATCCTATAACTTAAACAACTACCGCTTACCCTTTATACCAATTTAAAATCTCTATATAACTGCCTAGTCAAACTTAGGACAATATAAGAGAAACGACTTATAGTTGACCTAATGTGTTTATAACAATTGTATAAGAGAAGAGAAATAGCAGAGATTAAATAGATTGACGGAGGCAGTAACCCTATAGACGCTATAATAAAATTAAAACCTTGCCAAGTGTTAAAGGACCTAATTAATATAAATATAATTAAGCTATAGGTTACTAAGTGGGTAGAAAGAAGAGAAGATGGAAAGACAGGAATAGAGAGTGTAAAGATGTCGAGCTAGTAGCCAAGGCGCTAGTACTAAGTGAGCTAATAGCGATTTTCCATGCCGGGCATGGAAAATCGTGATTGGTTACTTCAGCCATTTAGTAGAATTTAGTGGAATTTAATAGGCGGAAAGTAGTAGAATTCAACAGGTGGAAAGTAGTGGAATTTAGCAGGCGGCGTGCTTAAGTACTGTTAAAAACTAAATACTCCTAGTGTCTGATTAAGGTTGCGTCCTTGCAGTTATGTGACCGCAAATTGCCATCACGTGATGGCAATCTAGGGCAATTTGCAGCAACTTGCCTACAAACGCGAGTCAAAAGGGGTTAATTACGTGAGCTAAGCGAGCTCAAGAAATCCACTAAATTCCACCTGTAGAATAGGAGAATTAATAAGCATCAATCAAAATCAGTTACCACCCATACTATTGCAATAGCATTACGTATTACCGGAAGTGATACCGACATTTAGCTATAGTATAAGTAGTAGAGTCTAAATTTGGATCGCGCCTGAGCTAATTAATTGGATTATGTAGTGTTTTATAAGGCGTTATACAAACCAATTTGGGTACTACTATGCCCTGCGCCCACGCCTACGCGCCTAGTAGAACCTAAATTAACACCTATATTTCGCATCCAAGAGCCTATAATTGTAAAGTGTTGCGGCAGTCAGCCAATTAACTCTATAACTGGCTCTATAATTGCCAATTATGTTAATAGATCTATTTGTAGAGAGCCCTTAGTATTTAAGCGAAATACTAGCTATACTATGGGCTTACACTTTGATTTTTATAATGTAGGTGCAAATAAGTTAAACGCATGTAATATTTTAACCTATTGAGGCAGGCGCCAACTCTAATTCGGGGGGGTGTCTTTCTATATATAGTATATATCTGCACTGGAGCGCCGCGGCGCTCCTAGCGTCAAATCGTATATTTGGTAGATGGAGTGGATTTGACCTTAGATCTACGCCACACTAATCTAATAAGATTACTGCCAATTAGCAAGCGCATATATGAGTTCTACACTCCAGCTGCTATTATAAAATATTTCTAAGAAAGGCATCTCTCCAAACTCCCACAGTAGGGTGAGACTAAATGCGATGTTTGCGAAGTAACCCTTAAGCATAAAATGCATCTTTAGAACCATGCGCTTAGTATATATAGGACCTTTTTCTAGTCATTGCGCACTTATCTTATTATTCTTTGCCACTTTTTATTTTATTTTAGTCTATTGTTATCCAATCCTATTCTATTATTTAATAGAATAGATGCAATAACTAGGATTTTGTAATTCGTCTGGGGGGTAAGAGGTAATGGGTGAGGTGAGGATAAGGGGCAAGGGGTAATGGGTAAGGCGAGGGTAAGGTAAGGTGTGAGATGGCTAATAGGGGATAGATAATATAGTTGCTACAAAATATCTAACGGACTGACTATGGACGAGATATACATTTAAATTTCTTAAATTAACCCAAACGGAGAAAGGAAGAGAAGTATTATATAATAACTTCCTACCTAAGCTAATCTCCTAAGCTATGCATCTTTACTTATATTGTGGTAGCACTTTAAGCAACGAAGTATATAATTAGGGTTATATAGATAACTGCTATCCTTAATATAATATGTAAACTTGGCGCCGCAACTAATATTGCGATAGGTTCTGGTCTTGCGGACGGTATTAAGACAGCCATTAATGTTTTTGCTTTTGCGCTTAGCCGCGGCGCACCTTGCCTTAGCGGATTGAAGTAGTAATTCTGTTTATTGTAGCTGAGATTGGACAGCTTGAAGTTTCTGTATAGAATTTTCCTCTATGTCCTTAGATGCGGTAATCGCCGTCTGTATAATGCTAATGGCGAAATTGCTTATAACGTCCGGCTCTACAAAGTCCTCAAGTTTAATAAGCTCTTTAATGTGCTCGGCCGCTATTAAGGTGATTATATTATGCAATGCTAAGTCGCCTATTAGGCTAAAGACATCCTTAACAATATTAGGGAACCTATTTGTAGACCAGCTAGATCCTAAAATGTATTAGATTTTTGTATTCGCAAGCTCTTTTAGCTGTGGTATATTATTGTAATTGGCAATTGCATTAACATGGACGTGGTAAAGTGTAATATTGGCCGTTGTCAGCCGTGTTATTGTGTCTTTATTATCGCCACCGCTATTATCTAGTTTAGATGGTGATAAGGCATTAGCGTCATTAAGTTGCACTACCTCTAATTCTATAGATTAAAGTTTAAGTATGGATAAATTAAATTAGCGTGCGAATATATCCCTTACCTTGGCTGAGTGTTTCTATACTTGCAATATTGGATCCTTGCTCCTCTTTGCCATTGTTATAGTCCCTCTTATATATAAATTGGATTATTCTCTTAATGGTGCCGGAATCGAACCCGTTAATATTTATAATGTTAGTCGCCGCCTTCTACCTGTTAGCTAGTTAGTTAGGGTTAATTCCACTAAATGTTCCGTTGGCTTTTACCTAAAAGCCTCCATTACAGGCAGCTGCAAGTACAGGAGATTGGGTATATATAATCGCTTTATAGACTTTAAACTCCAGCCCCTAGCATACAAGTTTTAAGTTGCTATATTTCTTGCCGTCTATAAGCTGCGCTAAGCCAAACGGAATACTTTTAGATGGTATATTTTATTAGTTTTCTTTCCTAGTTCTAGTTTTAACTACGTCTTAAGCAATATTTAAGGGAGTAATTTAGTGTTAAATAGGACGATTAAGAATAAGAACTTTACTTTATTAAACATGGCTCTAGAGCCTCTATATATATTAAGAAGTCGTCGTTAGCTTTGTCTAATCTGCGACGGATTTAGTTAATTAGTTAGAGCTTTAAACGTCAGTTGCTTAACTAAGGACCAATACGACTTCTAAAGTTCTAGGAAGGGTGAGGGCGGTATGCGGCCGCAGCGCCTAGAAGCAGTTAGTGGTTATATAATAGAGGCTTAGTTAGAGAACGTGTTCCTATAGCTTAGGTTAAGGCTCTGTACTCCTCTAAGCCACATTAAGTAAAGTTAAATAGTATTATGTTCCTGCGTACTGGCCCGCCAATTACACTATTCCACTTTTTCCCTAACTATGTGCTAATATATCCTATATACCGGTCTATCTTTTATGCACACCCCTGTACTGACCTAATAATGTTACAAGTGCCTGCTCTAATGGCTGCATATAGGTTGTACTGCTAATCGCTTATCTAATCATCCCCTGGAATACCTAGCTTGCATAATTTCCTAACCCATACAATCACCCAGCTCGCAAGATCAGCCATACTTACATAGTTTATAAAATTAAGCATTGGGTTTTAAAAGACTAATTCTATATAGCCTTTCTATCTTTGTTACGAAAGAAGTATATTTACACTAGGTATTTTGGCAGGGCTAGGAGAAGAGAGCAGTAGAGAGGGGGGTTTAATTTTAGTGGGGGCTATAAGTATAGGTAAATATAAAGGCATAAGGCGGGAAGGGCTTTAGGCTTAGTTATAGAATAATAGCAAATCGCTGGACTATAATGTGAGCCGCACAAGATCTTATATTCTTTAAATAAAATTAAGTAATTTAAGCAGCGTAGTTCCTCTATATAAACTCAATTATTCCCTTTACGGAAGTACCAAAGCTAGCGCAATTATTAGAGTAGTAAAGTACACAAATCTAAGCTAAAAGGGGTCCGCAGTAGCCCAGTTAGCTTTATTAAGTTTCTATACCTCTTTATCTAATTGTTCCAAAGCTTCCTTTCTACCTTCCATAAACTGTATATTGCCGGAAAAGCAATTAGACCTTATTATTGCTCCATTGTAATTAATTACCGCTATAATTAATCTGCCACCGCGGTAGCCTGGTACGGCCGAAGTCATTTAAATAATTTTATTATATATAGGACCTATAGCCCGGTGAATATCAGGTGGAGTATACCGAATGCCAATAATTTTATAAATCTTTAAGATATTAGGGACCTGTTTACTTATATATAGGTAATTACTTACTTTTGCTTTACGTAAATCGCCTTCTTCCTATCCAACAAAGGTAATATCTTATATTTTATCCACCTTAAAAATCTTTTCCCCTAACTTTAGAACCTAATAGGCCGACCCTTTACCTATATTAGATGTATCTATTACGACAATAGATACCTAAGAGTAGCGATTATATTATTAAAAATATAGAAGGGGCGGGTTATATGCTGCTTGTCTTAATAGGTGAGTTGTCGCTGGTCTTTAGAAGTCTTTAGAGGTCTATAGAGGTCTTAGAGGTCTATTTATGCATTAATTAGTAAAACCCTAGCGGAGGCAGTGTATACGTGTTAGCAAGGTTAAACTACGTGGCAGTTCTTACTGGAGCAATAAGGAAATGCGTGAATTTAAGTTGGGCTGTAAACGGCATGGAATGCACAAAGGCAGGCCTAAATCCGACTTATTAGATGGCATAAACGAGAAGACGCCAGTCGCCCTATAGGGGGGTTCTAGCCTTGCCATAGGTAGTAAAAGATCAGTAAGGGGTAAGACCGAGTGTGCTTATAGAATATAGGAGGCTAACCCATTGTAAAAGAAGCCTGGCTTGGCCGGCCCGAGTTATAATTACGTAGTATAGGGGGAGGTATAAATTGGCGCGCCATAATTATGCGTGTAAATGCGAAAGCGTTATATAATAGCCTTTATTATGCTATTTGTGGAAGGAATAGTTCTTGCTAGCGGAGAGATATATTCTTATTTAAACTAATCCCTAAAGCCTTAACCCCGGTGACTATGTCCTCCCTATGTACGTCCTTATTATACGTATCCCTACCTTTATCCTAGTTCTCTTCTATGCCATTCCTTATATTGCGAATTTTTATCATTCTGTATCTTACGTTCTATCTGTTATAGAATTTCTTTTCCACTATTTATCTTCTCAACTATATCCAAGAATGTAAGAACTTTACAATATCTACAGTAAGGGCAATAGCGTTTTATTATAATAAGAAGGTTAATAAGTTTGGTTCTAGCTATAAAGATATAGAGGCCATAGTATATTCTCTTTATCTTCCTTTAAATCTTTGTAAACGAAGATTAGAGGAAACGATTAAGGGGGCTAAGGAACCTCAAAAGAAGAGACTAGAGACCACTATACAGCCTATAACTATCACGGGCGGCCTTATTATCGCAGACACAAAAGCTATCTTTGACGCCGCCATAATAAAATCTACCACAAAGTCCGCCTAAGATGCCGCTACGAACACCCTAGATACCACAGACAGCACCACAGCTATAGATACCGTAGTAATGAATAATAAATATAAATACACTTTGCAAGACATAATGGTAGAGATAAAAAGCTTAAAAATCAATAATAATAAGGGTGTTAAAGATGAAGATATAGAATTAACAGTAAAGTTAGTAAAGAAGTCCCTAAGAATAAGGTGTAGATAGTCCACATTGGTTTTTAATAGATGCTTAAATAGATAACGGATAGATATAGTTTTATTTTTAGCCGTCGCTTTTAAATAAAATATTAGATTCGCCGTCTTCAATTATTATAATATTATGCGATATATAATTAAAAACCCTTGCGCAGTCCGAGGAAAACATTATAAGACACGCTATAATGCACTCCCCCTAGCCTTTATTAGCGGATGTCTTTAAAGGCTATATATTTGCTTATTAGGAGGAAATAATCTGTCTGACAAATAGCAAGAAGGGTTGCACTTGCTACAGCTAGAATAATGCCAGGTATTCCGACTCTTAAGGTTATCTATAATAATCTTCGTTACTCTGCGCCTGCTTGCTATATTTTAAAGACTGGAATTATAGCAAATAAGATATGCACTAAAAGACTTTCTACTGCTACTAGGATGTATAGTTGTAGCCGGTGCGATATAAAGAAGAATTGTCCAACATTTAAGCCCTAGAGTAGAAAAGCAAGAAGAATAATAATGCGGGCCACCTAGCGGCCCTTCTTTATAAGCATACTAACAAAACCCTATAGAGATTGGATCTAGCTTTCTATTAATAAGTCCCCTTAGTATGGCGGCCTTATAAACCTTAGCAGCTAATGTAATTGCCAATAAAGATCTTAGCAATATAGCTGTTGGTTATAGTATGTCCTAAGGTAGATAAATAATCCGGTACTTTATATACCTAATTAAGACAGCAACTACGAGTCCAGGGATAAGGAAAAGAAATACTATATTAAAGACGAGAGGCCACTAAAGGCGCTATAGCTTGTAATACCACAGGGCGATAGTATAGAAAATCATAAGGCAACAAATTAACACCGTACAAACGTACGCGGCGACTGCAGGTAGAGGAGTGTGCATTATAGTAAAGAAAAGAAGGTAACTGCATTTTTAGCCTGGTTAGCCCATAGGCCTTATAACTCTGCTATCAAGTCCTAAATTTCGTATTTGAGAGTATCCTCTTATATTGAAACCTTAGCTTCTCTTTTTAAGTAAGCGGCATCCTATCCAATAACCCCAACCACGCTAGCTGCGTCGCTTGCGTGTCACTTGTTGATATCTGGGATATAAGACACCAACATTATGTTATTAAAAGTAATAACGGACATAAAGGCTGCCGGAGGTTTAGGGGTTGCCCTATTATGGCGGTTTTTAGTAAAGTACTGGCTTTCCGTATTAAGCGACTAATAAATCCCGGATTTTTAAAATCTGGGATTTATTGGTCTCTTCTTCTCTAACTACCACTTAACTAATACTGACGAGGTAGTAGGGTAGCTAGATAGCAATGTTTGCTTTTAATACTGTTGTTACCTTGTACTATTATTTACAAACTGACTTCAAACCATACTCTGCAATTATCGAAGTTGTAGCCACTTTGTTTATAGTACAGGCTTTTCCAAACTAGATATTTTACTCTTTTTACTATAAATATCAGCTTTGTTGTCAGCGGACAGACTAGGTAGAGGTAATAGAGTAGGTTGAGAAAGCCGCACACAACTACGTCCTTGAATGGTTATATCACAATTAGGATTTCTTGCAGCAATACTAGTGGGACTCCCAAAAAGTGCAGAGCAATGATTAACTACTAAAACTTAAGAAACTAGTTGCATATTTATAGATTTTCTATCCTTATTAGAGTTAAATATCTCCTGCTTTAAAGCAACGTGATTACGACTTAGGGAGCTTACCTAATTAGCGGATCGACTGGAATCCATTGACAACCTTTAGGAAGAACGCCTTAGGAATGGTCTATAGCGAAGCTCTCCCTAAAATTAACGCCGCCCAAGCACTAATGCGCCGCTGACTTTAGATGGAGGGCAATAATTTGATATCACAGATGGCTCCTAATTAGATATTGACGTGGTGAATTTTTGCAAACTTCTAAGAGCTTCTAAGCACCTGGAAGAGCCTATAACTTATACCAGCCTTAGTATTAAATCCGATAATAGCTCCTTGAAATGGAGGAAGGACACCAACTCGCCTAATAATAAAGGGGAGCTTTCCGGAAACCTCTTAAAACGGATAAAGGGGATAAACGAGCTAGTTCTCGTAATAGAATAGGACTAGTATATATACAATCTAAGAGTTAAACAGGGGTTAATGTGGAAAGAAACTTTGACAAAATTTAGCGGAAGATTTAAGAACCTTTTGATTCTAGCACTTTAGATATAACTGACAAGATTATATAATGTTATTTCTCTCTAGTCACCGCGGCCTCTTACAGATAATGCGGTAATAGTTTGCGATAAGAGTAGCGCTAATATTAAGAAATTGATCTTAGCAGTAGTTTAGAAGATCCGTAGTGGATTAAAGGAGAAAGTTAATAGCGTCAGTTAAGTGACCTTTTAGGATTGGCTATAGAGGGGAGTCGTAGGGGTTAAATATAAGAGCTTACTTGAGGCTTACACTAAATCCTTAAATAAGGACCAGAAAGCCTTAAATAGGTATTATAGAGAGAGGATATGGTATATTAAATTTATCGAAAATTGTTCCTACCTTATACGAAAGTTTAATGGGGAGAAGGTTAGTACTCAATATATTAATGCGCGTCTAGGTCTATTGCCGACTTTCTCACAGAACTAGAAACCTAGTTATGACGAGCGCCGTCAGGGGCATAAAATGGCCGAGATGGTCAATTAGATAGTTAATGGACTGGCTGCGAAATGGGAACGGAAAGCCCTACTTATCTATACAGCTCTTGCAAGTTAGATTACATATAGGTTACCTTATAATGTAATTGCTAACATGGCGATAGGAAAGCAATACGCCCTCACTAATATGGCAGAGTTGAGATAAGAGATACGCATTTAAATAGTGTAGGGAGTAGTAGAGGCGCTAAAACAAGATACAGTTCCTACTTCAACTTGCGCGCCATTTGATCCTGCCTACAGGATAAGCTATAACTGGTATATAGAGTAAGTCTGCGCACTTCGAAGTTTACGGTATTTCAAGACTAGGATTAGCCGTAGATACTTTAATATTTATAAGGCTTTTGGACTTGCTAACTTTATAACCCATAAACTTCTGCCTAGAGATCCGCTAGAACCTTATATTTACAAGATTAATAAAGATAGTATTGCCAGCTCCCCTTTACCTAAGGTTTTATCTGCAGACTAAGAAGTCTAAATTAATAATAACAGCGCTCTGAATAATGCAATCCATCAACCACATAATATTCTAGGTAAGTCGAATTAGAAAGATAAATTTCTAGAGTTTTAATAATCCCTTTAGGATCTCTACCTGGAGGCGCTTCTCTGCATATAACTGCTTCCTACGCGGAGGAGACACTTGATAACGTTAGAGGACGAGATTCCACAACATAGCGAGGACCAGACTTGGGGATAGAGGACGGCTACCAGCATGTGCCTTCCCCAATAAACACGTGCTCAATCGAAAATTGCACTAGGACACTTTCTATAAGTCTAAATTAGGACTATATATTAGATAAAGACATCCAGATTCTCTTAAACACGATGCCAAATAAGTCAGTCCTAGAATAGGACAAGGAAGTAGAATTAACCGATTAGCAGCTCTTAGACGGGCTCTTGGATGGGCCCTTAGACGGGCTCTTAACAGCTAATAACTCTTTTATAATGCCTAACACGTCCTTAAACTTATAACATTATCCCACCATCTATTGTGGGGATGAATTTCCTTGCCGCCCTAGACTATATACTAACGTCGCGAATATCCCTCCTCTGTTAGGAGGGTGAAGATATATTAAGTCGCCTCGCTATACCATCGCGTCGCCTATATTTAGTCTCACCGGAGCTTTTTTCTAGGAGGACACCGCCGAAGTTGACCGGTCGTAAGATCCTTTAACGAAGATATACCAACCGTTTTCGGGTTTGAGTTCGGTTAGGGCTATAGTGACATATACTGCTTCCTTTTCTCCGCTATAGCCTTTAGTGTCTGGGGCTGATTTGCGAAAAACTCTGTTATAGAAGGACTGAAACTGAGGAATAGGTTTACGCGCAAGGAACTTAGCGAAAGAGGGTTTGCCACTTCTCTTCTACTATATATTAGTAAACGCTAAGTAAATAATACGCCCGACTTACTTTAATAAACTTATCCCGTATGTCGTAACAGACAGGGGGTACCTCGTACTCTATGTACTTATCTATTTCTTTTTTAACTTTTATATCCTTTATCGCCAATAACGCTTGTTAAACAAGGGGTAGAGAAATCGCTCCCTAGATAATTGTATAGCCTGCGCTGTTTGCCATTGTTAATTAAATGCTTCCGTAACGGGTGGTTAGGTGCAGATATAAGGGAGCCTATAGTGCTGTTACACGCTAGCGCGGACACTTGGCATAAAAATCGTCGCCTTAGGGCGTAAAACTTCCACCTTCCACCTTCTATAAAAACGCTATACCGCATTTATTTATATCTTCTGCCGCTTTTATATATAAAATACTATATAGGTTTTTTAGCCGCTATTAATACCTGCATGTTTTTTCTATTTGAGTTAGGCAGCAAGCTTTTCGCTAAGCGGTAAAAATTACGGCGCTATAAAACGCTCCCTGTTCCTATGTCTACCCCCTTAAAAAAAACTTTATAAAAAAAACTAACCTAAAGACTCTATATGCATTTAAGAAATATATAAATATTTCTTTCTTTACGTAATGGCATTTTTCTACAGTTTCGCAAAATGTGTGATTATACTAAAGTTTACTACAAATGTACTCATCTTCGATATACTGTAAGAGCTTAGTGCACAAAATATTAGGATACGCATAGAAGATGCCCTGTAAATGTGGTTGCAATGTAATATTAGAATAATTTTCTATATAGCTATATATATAGCTAACGCGCTACATAGAGAATATTGCCTTGACAAGAATCGCGGTTTGTCTTTATATCTTATATAGAGACCATTAGCGAAGTGATGCTGATGTGGAAACCTAGGTGATTGTAAAGATATACCTTTAGATAAGTAAAAGGATATAGTAGGTAGGGTAGAAATCAAACCGCCAAAGTAAATAAAAGAGATGGAGCCAACTTCTATACCTACCGACCCTTGCGTGCCTTTTTAATGCTCTATTTTCCGAAATTAGGGGGTAATGCTAGGGTTTATGTTAAGTTAAGCTCTGGAAACCTCTCGCATTCTTGAAGGGTTAAAAAGTGGGTATTATCTACTAAAGCTACTTTTTATAGAGATGCTTACCCATTAAAATTTAAAAAGTAACTAAAGGTATCTAAGTATGCTTTATGTCTTCTATTCCTAAGTGTTAGCATCGCAATCCCTTATACGCTTTCTAGTATATCCTACTGCTTTCTATACCCTAGTTACTGGTATTAATGGATAGCTATAGGTTTGTAGCCTAAAAACCAGGGAGTGGGGGACGCGATAGGAGACAAACAGCACAGGTGCTATAAGAGGAGTGGATGTGATAAGAGACAGATATAATAGGCTTATTAGATACAACGAGTTCTATTTTATAAAGCATTAGCTCTTTGGTCGTAAGATATAGTGACTTGCTATACCTTGCTATTTAAGCGCCTACGGTCTCGTTGTGTCAGATAATTCAGATAGAGCCGCCCATTGATGAAATGGGTTGATTGATTGATAATCTTGACTTGATCGTTGTCTTGAGTGACGATGATGGTTGACCTGGGGCCCCTGGGGCTCTGAAGAGATTTACAATGCACGTGCCCCGTGCACGTGACTCGTGCACGTGTCCCACGCCTTAGAGAATACAGATTATCTGACACGTTGCCCCTCTTACACTTAGCCTAGAGCTTTTAGTCTCGCTAGAATACAACGTGGCAGTGCTGTAGAGACAAGTATATGTAATAGTATGTAGGCTTATCTTAGACAGAAGGCATTTTGTTTTATTAATATTAGATTCCCAGGAGTAGGGCAAAGATATAGACGGATCTATAAGGCCTTTAAGACGGGCTAAGACGGGCCAAGACGGAAAACAGGTACATGTATATCGGACAGTAGGCAATACCCAATGCAGGCAATTACTTGTACTATATGACTTGATCGTTTAAGCCTCGCATTGCACTTATCAATTCCGGTCGGCCTAGCCAGCGTATAGAATTTATGGGGCCCGCCTTTAGCTTTACGCCAGTAATAGCCTTGCATCTGCGCAAAGTAAATTTTAGAAAGGCTTACTGGTTTTCTTAGGATATGCCTATAAAGCTACTAATGCGAACGCATTGAGCCAAAAATGGAGTAACCAAAATAATTAATAACGTTTTATATATAGTGGTCCTTATCTAAAACATACTAGCGTAGGATATAGCACGTAGAGGTTAAGGCTAGGTAGGCAAGAATAAATTTAAACATTTACACCGCATTCCATCGTTGTTGGCAGTATTGCGGTATGCTATATTTACATATAGACTAGTGCTAGGGACGACGTGGCTTAGATTAAGGCTTTGTACTCCGTTAAGTCATATTAAATAAAGTTAAATAGTGTTGTTGCTAAGTCGTTTTTTAGCCTGCAATACCTCCTGGATAACTTTACGCCTTTTCCTATTTCGATGTCTTACTTATATTACAACTCTGATGATGCCCTTTCTCCCTGGTCTTTAGCCTATTAGGCTAAAAGCTACGCCTTTACCTAAGCCTCCTCCGTTTAATGCCTGCATATTTTTCTATTTAGGTTGAGTAGTTTTACTTTAAGTGCGGACTTTCGCTAGGAATCACCAGCGCCATTATTAGGCTAGGCGAATAAGAGTATCCTATTATAATCTATTATTCTTTGTAACCAGGATTAGAATAACGCGTATAGCCTATATAGATTTAATTAATATAATATTATTAATTATGCCTTCTAATTGTACTTCCAATAATATAGACCTTGTTTAGCTGACTTAATCAAATCAGGTCGCTAAAAACCCACTACTAGAGCTATGGCCGTTTCCCGATTTTATACCTTTTTAAATTGACGATTTTGATAACCATGGTACACTAAATCTACGCCCCAATCTCGATTGACACGATCCGCTTACTATATTTAATCAATCCTTTATGGATAAGACCGTGGATAAGCCGGTAAAATAGATAAATAAGTATATAGAGCTACACCCGTCAGACAATGTAGGCGAAAAGCTATAGACACGCCCATGGCTGCTAACCTGTAAGGAAGAACTCTGGGCGTATTTTAGTATACTTATTTAGAGTTCTTAACCTATATAGTTAAGAAACCACGAGATAGTAAGGATTAGAAAAGGCCTTAATGGGTACTAAGGATAGTATTTGGCTGTTAGAGGATAAATTTAATATGCGCTTATAAATGCTTTTATGTCTATGTTCTACTACTCTAACTATTGTTCCTTACTTCCTCTGTAACGATTTCCTTTAGGCACTATCAATTAATTAAGGAATTCTATAAAAAGGGCAAGCTGGGTAGTTAGGCGTAGTGCCCTCTAAATATACAGCTAGGATTTTAACGGATTTAGTAGCTGTGGCTTTGGTTCTGCGAGCTAGGAGGTTGTAGAAGCTGGGGACTTATAGGAGCTAGGGGATCCTATAAGCTAGGTAATTGTATAAGTAGGGTGGTCTAACCTAGCGCCCTCTAATTAACCCCTAGCGTGCAAATAGGGTATTAATGGATTTAATACAGAGGTTGCGGCCAAAAGTAATCGGACTATAGGGGTATACGCTACAAGATAGGGGGTTCTCTTGGCATCTATTTTCAATAGGTTTGTACCTATACTCTAATATACCCTATTTAGGTTCCTTTTCCTCTTATTACGCCCCTCTTTATACTTATTGCCTTTTTCTAATTTAATTATCTTCTAGCCATGGCTTAAAGCCCTCTTTTATAGGTCGTAAATTGTACTCTTTAATAGACTAGTATCTGCCTTAATCTTATTAGGTTTAAAGCCCTTACTAGGAAGAGTAAGCGCTTATACACAGGGTCTATTGTTATGTAGGCCTTTTAGAGCCATTGCAAATGCTTATATAACCTATATGTCACAGTACATGCGGAGGGTCAAGGTACGAGGTGACTATATAACATTGACAAACGATGTCGTGTGAGGATCTATGTACAGGAGACGAGGTAGGTATATATACATGTTGCTCAGGGGTCAGGTCCGTGCTCATGCATACGCGTAGCCATAACAACGCGTCAGGTCAGTGCCGTGACACTATAAGTAGGAAAGTAAGCAGATACAAAGATAGCAGAAAAGGGGGCCTCTACTTATCGCCAAACCCCTATTATATGGCTTAAACACGGACCCCTACAAGTCTAATTACTTTTGGCCGCGACCTCCGTAACTTTGTAGCTTTAATCCTGCGAGCCAGGCGATTCTACAAGCTGGGCAATTGTGCGAGCTAGGTGATTATGCGAGCTAGGCGATCGTGCGAGCGGGGTAATTGTGTAAGCTAGGTAATCGTGCGAGCATAGTGCTTGTGGGAGCTAGGCAATCCTACGAGCTAGGTAATTGTGCGAGCATGGTGATTATGCAAGCATGGTGCTTGTGGGAGTTGGGCAATCCTACAAGCTAGGTAATTGTGTCACGAAGTTCATGTAGAACAGTTCATTAATGAAATGGGTTGATTGATTGATGATCTTAACTTGATCGTTCTCCTAGTTGACCTAGGGCCCCTAGGGCTCTAAAGAGATTTACAATGCACGGGCTCCGTGCACGTGACTCGTGCACGTGACCCACGCCTTCAGAGAATACAGGTTATCTGACAGATTGTGCGAGCTAGGCGATCGTGCAAATTGGGTGATCGCAAGCGGGGTAGTTGTATAAGTGGGGTAGTCGCGCGATCTAACCTAGCGCCCTCTATTAACGCCTAGCGTGTGAATGGAAAGCAAATGTTAGGAAAATACTAGAACTATAAAAAAAAGAAATATAGGAGTCCCAGATCTAGAAACATTAAAGGAGTTCCCACGTAAAGACCCCTATAAACTTTGCAACGATCTGAAGCCCCCTTACACATACTTGAAGAAGTTCCCACGTAAATAGCCCTATAAGCGTAGCTATAAGTCTAAGCCCCCTCGCGTAACCTAACCACCCCTCCCTACTATACTGGAATAGATGAACAACCGCTCTATACAATAAGTAGAGAAAAGATTTAAATAAAAAGAAAACACTATAAAATAACATATTTATATCCTTAAGGTACAAATCCATAAGTACCTTGGTCTTAAACACGACTAATAGTTGCTAAGGTGATATGCGTTCCTAGTCTGTAAGAAATTTAAAAAATCCTAGGTCGTTGGCATAGATTTGCCTTCTATTATCGCTTTTAAGGTAGTGAATAAGTTCATTTAAGGAAAGGCCTAGATCCTTGCAAATACTTTATAGCTCGCCATAAGTTAAGCGGGCAGAGACTATGGTAGAAATAGTAAAATATTGTTTTATTTCACGATAGGCTAAGCGAAGAGAGGCTAAGGTGGGCATGGTAGGACGTAAAAGTTTAATCCTTTTGCTAAGTTTTATTAGAACTCTTCTCTATATTTATATCCTGCACTTACAGATTCAAGACTATGGAGTCAAAAGCACTGTATTCAATCGTCGCCTATATTTATTTAATAGCGTTGGCCTCATTATTAATTAATATCTCTTTATTAATGTCCGCCCCTATTTCTCGATCCTTAATACTGAAGCCATTTTCTTCGCTATATATCGTTTTTGCGTCCCATTCTTCATCCTTATTGCTAAAGTCGCTTTCCTAACTAGTCTACGCCTCTGTGATACAGTTATCTCTGAAGTCGGTTTCTCTATCTATAAACGCCCACTTACTAGCTGACAATTTAGGGGCAATGCACTTGTAGGTATTTGAGGGTTGTGGATACTACTTAGGGAATCGTGGTCAATGCTATTAGAATATAGAACAAGCTTGTGGAGCTTTAAGTACCGGCTACTTAGCGCCTTAAATACAAGTCCTTCCTTAGCGTAAGGCAGATTAATAGGAGTTGGTATACCGCCTGTATAAGGCGGAGCGCTTATAAAGGGCTTAGCTAGAATGCTAATAAAACCACCCTATAGGCACTAACAGCTCCCTTGCTATAGATAGGGGGTTAATATACAAGATTAACTAGCTAGAATAAGTCTACTACTTAGTTAGTGTCTTGCACCGGGAAGGATAGGCGTTAGAAGTGGATTATATAATGCTATTCCTGCTAAGGGAGGCATTATTAGGGGTTATTGTTAACTTCTGGTTCTAGTTTATAACTTTATACGAACGCCTTTGAATCCTACTAAGGCATGCGGCGTCCGTTAGGGATCATTAGCCATTTAAATTTAGTAACAGCTTAGCTAATAGCCACTCCCAATAATGCCTTACTTGTGGGTCACTCTAGGCGCCTATAGTCTTAGGCGCAGACGATATGTAAGCTGAGAGTAATTACAGCCACTAAATATTATACTATAGACACCATATAAAGTGGAAAAGGGCGGCTAGTATGCTTTGCCTTTCCCTTCTACCTTACTCCACCTTAAGAGAGAAATGGAATATAAACGTCGTGCTTCTGGTTCTTATATACCATTAAATTAAATTACCTTTAAATCTAACCTCTTGATTATACATCTCTTACTATCTTTATAGGAATACTAGACATTATATATGTTACCTTAACTAAGCTTAAATACGTTACTAATATAACCTATAGGTCCTTAACCAGTGCTTATAGAAATATCACTATATGCTACTACCCTGAGGGTAATATACCTAATTATCAACCTATTAAAAACCCTGAATTATCCTAGAATCGTATTAATGACAAAGACGCGGCATCTGCTAGTAGGGAGAGGGAATAATCGCAGCTTTTTAACCCTATGCGGAAATAGATGCCTTGTATACCTGCTTAAACACCCAATGAGGTAAATTTTTATAAAAACGACGCCAATACCAAAGGCGATATATAAGAGGATACGGAAATATATCCCAATTACCTTAAGGGACTGGAAGGCCACGGTAAAGCAGAGGCAAGCTTATATAAGCCAATAGAAGACGATGGCGAGATTAAGATAAACTCGCCTCAACTAAAAGAGAACTATATTAAAGGTTCATCCCAGCTAATAGATATAGTTGTAGGTCCTAAACATGTGTCGCTAGTACCTCTAGGTATATTAATAAAACACCTATATATTATTTAGCAATACTAATAATTAAGCAGAGAATGGTTTGGCCAATCCTATAAACTTCTTTAGAGATATATCTCCCCTAACTAAAGTATTAACAATTTCTAATGCTATAATTTTAGACGGACAACTAAAGTATCTCTTATCATAGTTGCCAACTTGCTATATAATAGCGGACTTAAAGCGTCTCCAAAACCCTAGATATAGATATATTGTATCCACATTTAGTCCTATTATAGTAGTATACTGGTATCCTACCTGGGTTTCACCCGCGGGTATACCACATAAAAGACTTATATTATACTATACTAAGAATCCATGTCACCTCTATTATTATGCTAGGATATACAAACCGCTTAAAGATGTTATAATAGAGATAGCTTGGAGTAGTAAGCAAAGAGACCAACTAGGAGAGGCGCTAGACAATCAATTAGAAGATCTATTAAAGAGAGGGACACGTAAGAGAAAAGTGGATTGCACTATAGATGGAGCCTCCAAGAAGCCAAAGAAACGAGAAATTTCTTATAAGGGAAGATTTTCGTAATCACGTTTATCTCTTTCGGCATTTATTAAGAATTAAGGCGTTAATTAGGATTTTCTTAGCTTGGTATTTTATTTCTATCTAGCTGCTTCCATATTAAGAATATCTTGTTATTGTTTACGTGTAAAGGAACAAGTTTTTATATATTAGACTAAAGTTGAGAGACTCGCTTATAGTAAGCTTAATAAGTTCTCCACCTTTATATGCTTAGTAGCGATGTATTAGCCAGCCCATAACTTATTTAGTCCTCTATAATAAGACTTATTACTTTCCAATTTAGATGTCTTAGGATTAGCCTTTGTTGGTCTACCCTCTTTAATATAGTTATAATATACTGGCGTCTTCTTAACTGGTGCAGGATAGAACTTTTCCTTTAAAGGTAGTTAGTAGTCCTATCCCTTTAACCGCTAGCGTCTAACGCTAAGGCCGCACGGACAGCTATACCATAATGGCAGCTATATAGAAGAGTCTCTAATTAGCTAGATCCTTATTAATAACGTTAGACACAACTCAGCGGTCGAAAGAGGGCCTACTAGGTCTTATGGATTTAGAGGCCATAAAAGTAGATTGTGACGTTGCAGTTATAAAACTTACTGTCGGTATCACCCAAGTGCACTTATATGGCCTATTAATCTCTGGATTTGTTCGTTGTTCAATAGGTATTAAAAGTAGAGGATCGTAAGGATCGCGGTACCTAAGTAGGGGGCTGATAAGTCATCATAAGGATGACTAATTAGAGACACGAATAACCACATAACCTCTATCCATATATTCCGACACTTACATAGCGCGCGCACTTTGATTTTCGTAATGTAAGCGTAAACAAGTTAAACGCATGTGATAGTCTAACTTAATAAGGAAGCATCTAACTTAATAAGGAAGCGTCTAAACCAAATAAGGTAGGGTGTGTATGCGTATCAATTAGGGGGTGTATATATATTATTTAGGGTGGCCATACTTAAAAAGGCTTAAGGCGTCCGCCTTACCGTCTAAATTGGGCTCCAGCTTCACCCCCCCTTTAGCGAGCGCTGCAAAATTTCAAATTCAGTACGCGCATCCAATCTCGCTTAATTGCCACCAACTGTATATAGTAATTGTAGCGAACGCCTATGGCTGTACGCAAGGGCCATTTTGGTTGTCTGGGATCAACTCCTCCCTTTTAACAACTTGTTGAGGTTTCTTTTGGTCCCCTTTTGCCTACGCCTACGCCTACGCCTACGTTGTGAACTTACAATAGCTGCTAAAACGCGAATACAGTACTCAAATTTGGCAACATAGCGTTCGCCTCGACGGCGCTGGCGCATAAGACTTAGAGTAAGAGGAAGGGGAAGGGAAATCAAGTAGACCCAATTACGCATATATAAAATACACTAAGGAGGCAACTCCAAGCTACGCTAATATATTGCATGTCTTTGTTAATTATTTATCCTAAAGCTGAAGTGATTGACCAAACCCATTCTCAAAAAGTTTTAGCCACTAAAATATATAAATTTGGCTCTCTTGGACTTCAACTTGTAGTAGTTAATAATACTCCTAGTTATTTGTCTGCTGACAAATACCTCTCTTATAACCTTTGCAGAGGTCTCTCTTGTGTAGTAGGCCTTCTTTTGAGGCGTAGTATTACTGCTCTATTAGAACGCCTGCCCACTTCTTAAGCCTGTATATAACTTGGTTGACATATAATTTCTTATCTAGTGTTAGGGTGCCTAGCTAGTTGCAGGACTTGCAGCGCTGATTGAATACTATAGCGTTATACCTATTCCCGGGATACCCCTTTATTAGTATAGCCACCTTCTTGCTGCTTTAGCCACCTATGGAACAGGTATTGTTGTTGTATTTAAACTTGCCCATAACGTAGGTTAAGTATTTATTATTGGAATCTCTATTGCTAACCTTTTTATGGAACCGTGTTAAGGCGATTTTGTTAGAGACTGCGTTCACGATGTCCTAATGGAGCGATGGAAACATAAAGGAGGTCCTCGTCCCCCCCTTAAGCTTAGAGAACTTCTTCTTCGCCATTTTTAATAGCGTAATGATCGTGCCTTCAGTTAATATAGTGAGGTTGCCAATGTAGTTAGGCAACACAACAATATCTGGCGCGGGGTAGAATTATGTCATTATTATTAGAGGTGTTGGCGGTACTAGAATAAATAGTATTTAAGACTTAACCAATTGTTGGTTAGCCAGAAAATTATATATTTAGTTAGCTACCTAGCATATATTTAGCGAATGTCCACAGCGCCACTAGCGCCAAGCTGTGGATATACTATTGGTATTAGTCGCGGCTAAATAGTACGGGGTAAGGTTATGCGACAAACTAAAGAAGTATAAATTCTCTATTAGTGTCTAGCTATTAAAATCACAGTATACACTATTCCTGTGCATTGTCTTTTAACCAAATTATTTAAATCACTTTAATGTCTATTTCTTGAACTTGGGATAACTCTAGCTACTGCCAATTACCGTAAGTCGTTTAGTGTACCTAAGAGTGAGGCAAATGGAACCCATTGCCCCGTCCAAACCAATATAATGGAAGATATAGGCGGACCTAATAGTGTTAAACTTAGGAGCTATCCTGACGGCTTGCTAATTCTTCAAAGAGGTAACTTAATTGCAGTTCTCTAACAGAAGTTGACCGCACTGGCGGAGGCTATTTGTTATAGATAAAGCGTCGCTTTTGTAACAAACTACACAGCGTCTACAATTTAGGAAAGAAATCCTATAAAAAAAAGCTGTTGCCAAAATGCCTCTACAAGGGTTAGAAGTGTGGAGGCTCTATATCTAGGGCAAATACCTATTGCCAAAGGTTAATTAGGACGCTAGTTAAGATCTAGCGCCAACTTTAACAAAGCCTCTTCGAATAGCCCGGCGTTGTGCGAAAGCACTTAATCGCCTCTATAAGACTAAGAAAGCGGATCTAGGCCACTTAGTATGGTTTATAAAAAACAAACTAGTCCATCTTCCTCTTATTAAGGCTATGGCACGAGTAATTGGAGCTAAGAGAAACTTCCTAGGCGGGTAGTGCGCGCTAAATGCGATTCAGATTGCCGACTTATAGTTAATTAATAAGATCTTGTCTGTATCTGGCCAAATTTTAGGGGAATTAGGACGCAACGCGATATTAGTAGTAATATTAGTAGCGATTTTATCCGCCCAGCGAGATTTAGGCTCTTAGCGCAACATGCTCTAAGAGATTCTTAGGGGTAATAGAAGGAAACAAAAAGAAGCGCCTGACTAATTGTAGTAGGAGGAGGGTTCTGGAGTTAAGAAACGGATAAGTATAAGCTAAGGAATTACTTTTTAAATCCTTCCACGCTGACTAGTATGCACAATCTTGCGCTTACGTAGAAAGTTCAGTGTTGGGATAAGAAAGCCCTGGCATTAATAAAAGAATGTATACAGCTTATAGAATGTATCTTGGGTCTAGACTATCTATTTACCTTATTATTACGCGCGGCTTTGATTAAGTGGGAGATAAAGGATCTAAAGTTAGAGTCTTTAAGCATCTAGATATTATGTGATATTATGTGCCGATTCTATGTTAATATATGGACGTGTAATAACAGCTATCTTTCGTACACGTTTTAAGCTTCTTTTTAGTAGATAATATAGGAATAATTTCTTATATTTATAAAGATGTCTATTTAAAGCGAAGCCACGCCTCCTCCGAACAGCAACATCAATATCTATCACAATCAGCCTTTTGGCTTTTTGCTTTAAAATAAGGCTTATTTAATAGAGAATTTGTTATTCATTCGTCTTATAGCCTTAATAATGCTATGCCGTACAGCGTTGTGTTATTGTCGCGATAAATCGTCTTACCCCTTGGAGGATCGCGAAGTTTCGCGTTGCGTCTTTCCATAGCTATTAATAAGTAGTCTTTCCTGACAATTTTTCCCATAGGGTTTTTAATAGGTTTTAAATTAACGCTTTCTAGCTTCCTCCTTGTCGTTAATGATACCCTATGGGTATAAAGAGACGACATATATTCCTACTTCTATATTAGTTATTAGGCGTAGGCCTCGTACCATAGTACGCGTTATTGGGGGAATGAGTGCATAATTATTTACTACTGCTTAAGACAGTAGAGAACCTACTGCAAGACAGCAGGATAAGGCGAGATTACTCTCTCCTTAGGCCTACACCCTACGGGCGCAAAGAGAATATTAGTTGTTAGGCGTAGGCCTTGTACCGCTAGGTTCTAACGGTACGCGTTATGGGGGCAATGAGTGTATAATCATCTACCACTGCTTGAGACAGTAGGACCTACTATTTAAGCAGGCTGAGGCGAGATTACCCTCTCCTTGGGCCTACACCCCCCAATACAATACATTATTTAAAATATATCTCTGCGAGCAAGTGAATAGATTACAATATTTTAACGAATCTGAAGACAACCGTATATTAGACTAAGCTATATATAGCGAAATCCAGTCTCTAGAGTACGCCACTTGATTATATGCAAACGTATTTTATAACAGTAATCTCTTAGCCTGTTTTAAACTAGCGGCGATAACGCCTGCCCTAAATTCTCTTTTTATTAGCGTCTAAAAAACAAATATTCCTTACATAATAAGGGTCTATTCTTTGAGGTTAAATAGAAAAATGTAGAGGAAATGGGCAAATGTGCTTGGCGTTAAAACCAACTGTCTTAGGCGTAGCGTTGTGGCGGTGAAGTACTGTCTTATCTATTAGCCACAGTCCTCTCTAATGCTTATGTAGTTGGCCGAATCGCGGGGTTGAAAGACTTGGCTGCTTGGCTGCTTAGCGTAGCGTAGTTGCTAAGTTAACTAAAGCATGCCAAACTAGTTCTCGTAACAACCACCGACGTGGTCCACCGTTTAACTTCGCGATGCAGCCCTTCCCATGGCTTGACACACGGCTATGTCTACATTGCAGACAACTTTAAAAGGACGTAAGGATATAATACCGCCTTTAAGCATAAATACATTTTAGTTCTTTATACAGAATAGCCTTACTTGTTATTGCCGTTACAAGCTCCAAAGGCAGAATGTATCTAAATAGTTATATAAATCATTAAGGATATCTCTATAGCTCTTAATCCCACCCATTCCCTTATAACCTAAGAGTATACGCCTTTATGCCTGTTAGATTTGGTATATATATTCCTATGCCTCCAGAGGTTCTATTTTAGCTAAGCGTGCTTACTCTAATTCTAATTCTAGAATCTCTTTAAACTTTTATATCTTTGTTTGTAAAGCGTGATTCTCTTCGCCTTTTACCGCCTTTATTAATGCTAGCCACTCTGTCTGCATTCTAATCTATCTTAAGTCTATCTTATCCGTTAAGGCATTTAAGTCAGGCTTGTATCCGTACTGCATTCGCCTAAAGAGGTCTGTTACTATACGCTTACTTTTTCTAGCAGATCTTTGAGGTGCAATAGGAGTTTTCTTGCAAGGTAGGACAGCTTTTTGCTTACGCTGTATAGCCGACCTTTGTTTGCAAGGCGAAGTAGATTTGCGCTTATAAGGGGAAGCAGATTTGCGTTTATAAGTAATAATTTCGTAGTTGTTATTCGCAGGTTGATCTAACACTGTAGCAGACGATATGTCTTCGTGCCTTGCTCCTAAAAGTTTGGATTCTTCTTAAATGCTACTTTCCTCTTTTTTTTTATTTTTTTTTTTATATCCGATTGTATTATACTACGTACAATACTGCGCATGCAGCCTTGGGCTATGGCGCTATAGTTCTATATACATGAATCCTTTCTAGGCAGCTTAACATATACTAGTAGCTATGTCCTAATAGTTTATAAACCCCTAAGGGTTTATAGCTCCTTAGTAAAATACTAAGTTACTACAACTACTAGGGAATGAGAAAACGGTAGGAAAAACCATAGGAAATCCTAACACCTATCCCTATCCTTTTGCAATTTATTTCTGTCCTTTTGCTCTCTACTATCCTTTTACTAGGAGCCTAGTAGGAGTTACCTCCTTCTAGAATCCTATTTATTTTATCTCTTCTTCTACAGAACCTTCTACGCTAGTACTATGCATATACTAGTTTAGC